>ERZ1673961.522-NODE-522-length-14848-cov-6.698844_pt1 | contig 14848 bp, 11 predicted proteins | sample MGYA00580189_ERZ1673961 | MGnify/ENA primary metagenome ERZ1673961 (study PRJEB41334, sample SAMN05608105) | rock metagenome | biome: terrestrial subsurface; feature: shale formation; material: shale | place: USA: Pennsylvania ... | reverse complement strand
TGAAAAAGACCAAAATCGTTTGTACGATTGGCCCTAAAACTGAATCTGTAGAGAAACTGACTGAACTGGTCAACGCAGGCATGAACGTAATGCGCCTGAACTTCTCTCACGGTGACTACGTTGAACACGGTACTCGTATTGCGAACTTCCGCCAGGTCATGGAAAACACTGGTAAGCAACTGGCTATCCTGCTGGATACTAAAGGTCCTGAAATCCGTACCATTAAACTGGAAAACGGTGATGACGTTGATCTGGTTGCTGGTCAAGAATTCACTTTCACTACAGATACCTCTGTTGTGGGTAACAAAGACATCGTTGCCGTGACTTACGCAGGCTTCGCACAAGACCTGAACGTAGGTAACACCATTCTGGTTGACGACGGTCTGATCGAAATGGAAGTGATTGCGAAAACTGACTCAGAAGTAAAATGTAAAGTGCTGAACAACGGCGCACTGGGCGAAAACAAAGGTGTAAACCTACCAGGCGTATCTGTGAACCTGCCAGCCCTGTCTGAAAAAGACAAAAACGACCTGAAATTTGGTTGTGAGCAAGGCGTTGACTTCGTTGCTGCTTCTTTCATCCGTAAAGCATCTGACGTGAAAGAAATTCGTGAAGTACTGGCTGCAAACGGCGGCGAGAACATTCAAATCATCTCTAAAATTGAGAACCAAGAAGGCGTAGACAACTTCGACGAAATCCTTGAATTGTCTGACGGCATCATGGTTGCACGTGGCGACCTGGGCGTAGAAATCCCAGCGGAAGAAGTTATCTTCGCGCAAAAGATGATGATCGAAAAATGTAACCGCGCACGTAAAGTGGTTATCACTGCAACTCAAATGCTGGATTCAATGATCAAGAACCCACGTCCAACTCGCGCAGAAGCGGGCGACGTAGCGAACGCGATCATGGACGGTACTGACGCAGTGATGTTGTCTGGTGAAACAGCGAAAGGTAAATACCCTGTTGAAGCAGTTACTATCATGGCGCAAATCGCTAACCGTACGGATTCTGCACTGAAAGCAGAACTGGGTTCTCGTCTGGACAGCCCACGTCTACGCATCACTGAAGCAGTATGTAAAGGCGCGGTAGATACAGCTGAGAAACTGGCTGCTCCACTGATCGTTGTTGCAACTGAAGCAGGTAAATCTGCTCGTTCAGTACGTAAGTACTTCCCAACTGCAAACATCATTGCCGTAACGACTAACAAGAAAACGGCTGCGCAGCTGGTTCTGAGCAAAGGCGTAGCGCCAGTTGTTGTTGACTCAATCGACAGCACTGACGATTTCTACCGTCTGGGTAAAGAAATCGCTCTGGAATCTGGTCTCGGTAAGAAAGGCGACATCGTCGTGATGGTTTCTGGTGCTCTGGTCGCTTCAGGCACGACAAACACGACTTCAGTACACGTACTGTAATCCGCGTTTAACGCATAAAAAATCGGGGCATGGCCCCGATTTTTTGTTTCTGTCTCTTACCAACCAAAAAACTCTTTGTGGTGAGTGTTAAGCAATAACACCATAGGTAGGAAATAAAGCGCACTGAGCTTAAATCCTAATACCACCAAAAAGCCAATAGTGAGCCTTACTAGAAAATGATTAACCATACTCTGCCCCGTCTTGCCCAGAGTGTGCGATTTCCGTTCCCTTTCACCGCCCCACTGCGGAGAAAGTGACTGCTCCATTCAAAATTTGGGCGACCACTGATGAAAATATCAACAGTGTACTTATTAATCAGTTTAGCTCAAGAGAAATTTAAAATTCGACTTTAGTCGAATTGTCAGAAAAGTGTGACACTAAGCAATCTCATCACTGCTTCGGCAAAGCGAGACCTGGTTTCGGCCCAATGTTTTCGATTCATACAGGGCGATATCCGCACACTTATACGAACGAGTACTGTCTTGCGTCAGGTCCGTAATCCCTGCACTGATTGTCACCGTTAGACTTTGGTCTATATCCACAGCGACACGAAGACGCTCTACGACAGCCTCTGCTTCTTCAATGTCGGTATGCGGCATCAGAACCGCAAACTCTTCCCCACCGATACGGGCAATAAAGTCGGTCGCTCGCAGTTGCTGCGCAAGAATATGAGCAACTTTCGCAATCACGCGATCCCCCTCATCATGACCAAGCTCATCATTGATGCGTTTGAAAAAGTCGATGTCGATCAGCACCAGACACGCGTCGTGACTATCCGGATAACGTTGCACCAGCTGCGTTTGAGCTTGCAGCTCCTGTTCGAACTTACGGCGGTTCCAGAGATGGGTCAGTGAATCTTTTTCGCTCAGCTCACGCAGTTTGTTTTCCAATGCTTTACGTTCGCTGATATCCACCAGTGACGTGATGTAATAACTGACTCGCCCGGCTTCAAAGATTGCCTGAATGCGCATGATGGTAGTGAGTGTCTGATGCTCAGCGGTCACCAGTTCGATTTCACCTTCCCAGAAATGATTCTCCGCCACCTTTTCCAACACATTGAGGACGTGATCCATACCATCGTGACACAGCAGCACTTTCAATGCATTGCGCCCCAACACCCAATGACTGCTGAGACCAGTGATCTTTTCAAACTCCTGATTGACCATGATCACTTGATGTGACTTATCGGAAATCATCACCGCCGACATGCCATTCAGCGCGGCTCGCGCCAGCTTACTTTCTATGTTGCGGCGATGATAATGCAGCGCCATCGAAACGGTCGGCAATGCAAAAATCAGCACGATGAGAAAGACAAACACACCTTCTTTGACCAAATCATTGAGGTCGCGCTCAACACGCTTGGTCAGTTGCTCAGGTGTCAGATTGATCACCAGATGGAGTTGCTGTTTGTCCGAGATCGAAACCGTGGTAAACACCAAAAGATGCTTTTTCTCCAGCAGGTAGCCACTCCCTTCGCGCTTGATGCGATCCCAGCTCAGGGGATAATGCTGGGCAAGGTTATCGCTGTGAAACTCTTCATGGGCGAAAGTGAGATGCGTATCGGCGTATTTATCCGTGAGGTAAACGCCGGCATCAGACACCAGCTTAGGACGCAGATCTTTTTCCAACGCATAGTTAAGGCGATTGGAGAGGTTCCAGATATCCACATCAATCATGATGTAGCCATAGCGCTCTCCTAAGATACCAACCGGAGTGACGATCCTTACGGACGGAACGGTTTGAATGCTCTCCCCGATTTTAACGATCCGATTGGCGCTCCAAGAACCAACTTGGTCGTCAGAAAGCGTCTGTGCATAGCGAAAAAGCTCGCTATCCTGATAACTCTGCAACGTCTTGACCGAATTTGCCTGATGCGTAGCCGATGAGTAATCAACCCGAATCAGCTCCAGGCCTTGCGGATCAATAAAGCGAATATGGTTGTACCATTTCTGGCTTTTAGCCACGGAAATAAACACGTTTTCCAACTGAGACCGGTTGGTTTCGTTAGGAGAAAGGGCAAAATCGCAGGTGCTCTGACCGTGGCCAAGCAGGTCAGCCACAGAAAATAGCTGTTCTTGAATACTGGTAAATTCGCGTTCACTGTACGCGAGTTGATTGAGTGCTTCGCGCGCCGTCTGGCTGATGTTGCTCTGTTTGAGCTGCTGATAACGCTGAACGTAATAGGCGACAATGACGGTCGTGATCAACGTACAGGTGATGAGAAGAAATATGACGACTCTGGAAAATCTCATAACCTACGCAACTATCCGACCACTCAATGAAGGCGCGCATTATATCACCTTCACGCCCAGACTGAATAAAAAGCTAGCGATTCCGTACCATTTACTACGATTGGTATTGCATCCAGAGCTTTAGTTGGCTCTGGATGATTTCACTAGCGGGTTGTTCAGTTAATCGACAAGTTTATAGATAACATCCACACGGTCGCGAATGACCAGGGTGGCATCCTGATAGGTATCGCTGGCATCCATTTTTTCATTCATGCTCATCGCGCGCATCATGACGGGTTGAGGATTCATGGTGTTGTAATCCACGCGCCAAACGCCGCCCAGATTACGTTTAAAGCCTTTCGCAATCGAACGAGCTTTCAGTTTGGCATCCTCAATCGCCGCCATACGCGCTTGTTGCTGATATTTCGCTTCATCACGCACTTTCAGTTGCACGTTGTCGACCTGATTAATGCCGTTCGCTAATGCAATGTCCAGATACTGATTCAGATTAGCTACGTCATCCACCTCCACGGTCACACTGCGCGACGCACGATAACCGACCAGTTCTGGCTGACCTGATTTAGGATAATGGTATTGCGGCGCCAGATAGAGATTGGAGCTGGAAATTTGCTGCGCGCTAACACCGGACGATTTCAATTGAGTCGTAAACGCCGCTACCACTTTATCCACCGCCGCTTTGGCCTGCTCGGCGTTCATGGTGGTTTCCGTTACTTTGACCGAAAACTGCGCCATGTCCGGCTTAGCCACCACTTCACCATAACCAGAGGTTACCAGATGAGGGAAATTCGGTTCCTGTGCCTGAGCGGTAACCGCACCCAAGCTAACAATCACAACGGCGAGCTGAGAGATCAATTTCATTCCATTTATCCTTCATGTTCATGGCTGGGCGGAATTATTGAGGCCCAGTCGCAGAATTCGCCAATGCGAACCTGCAGAAATCATTGGCTCTATCATAGGTGAAATAGTGCACATACTCAGCGGCTTCGCGTGAAAATGACACAACTTTGACGTGCCTTGTCTGCGTCAGATTTCGTCAATCTTGTGGTAGCACTTTGCGCGCGTACGCCACGATCGATTGCGAGATGGTTTTCAACATGCCACTTTCGAGCTGCCAGTGATGCCAGTACAGCTGTTGATCGATAAAGTGCCCCGGCAGGACATCGACCAATTTGCCTTGTTTGAGTTCGTGACGAATTTGAATCTCCGGGATGAGTGCAAAGCCAAACCCGTGCAACGCCGCTTTTACGCACGCTTCGGAACTGCCTACCGAATGTTTTACATCGAAGTGCACTTCATGGCCGACAAACGCCTGTACGAAACGTTCATTGATGAAGTCCTGCTGGTCAAAAGCGACCGAAGGTGCAACCTGAAACCTCTCACCCGTAACCCCTTCGGCAAAATAGCGCTGATGGAACTCCGGTGAGCAGACACAGAGATACGGCATATTTCCCAATAGCACCGCCTGACAACCGGGGATGGTTTTCGACGATTGGCTGATGGCGCCCACGACTTCACCATTCTTGAGTTTCTCTATCGTGCGGTGCTCATCGTCCACCAGCAGGTTGATTTCCACTTTTCTGGGGGCAATCAGTGGGCCGAGTGCAGGCAACAGCCAAGTCGCCAGACTGTCAGCGTTGGTGGCGATCGACACGGCCACGGGTTTCTCTACACCATCATTATTCAATTGTGGCAGAATGTCCTGCTCCAGCACACAAACCTGCCGATAGAGCCCAAGTAACTTCTGTCCCGCAGGTGTCACTTTGGGTGGTGTCTGACGCACCAGCACGGGTTGCGCTAACCATTTCTCCAGTTGTTTGATTCGCTGAGACACCGCCGACTGTGAGATGCACAGCGTTTCCGCCGCTTTTTCAAAGCTACCTTGTGCGATAATTTCATCCAATGCTTCTATCCAGCGGTAATCCAATCCACGCATTTCATCACCATAAGTTAGTCTAATGACTTATTAATATTATTAGTTTTATTTATTTTCAACTATCTCTTATTTTTGCCTTCAGATAACTATTTACTCACTTTTGGAATATAACTATGAATTTTTGGATTTTGCTCCAGGGCTTTGGATTTGGTGCAACCATGATCATTCCGATCGGCGCTCAGAATGCTTACGTACTCAATCAAGGCATCAAGCGCAACCATCACCTGACGACCGCAACGATTTGCAGCTTCCTCGATATTTTCTTCATCTCTCTGGGGATCTTCGGCGGCGGCGCTATTTTGTCGCAGAGTGAGTTACTGTTAACTTTCGTGACTGTGGGCGGCATTGCCTTTCTGACCTTCTATGGCCTCCAGTCTTGGAAGAGCGCCTTTACGGCACAGAGTGAGGAAAATGCCACGACAACCACAGCGAGAGGACGCCGGGCGGTGATTCTGGGCACTTTGGCTGTCACTGTGCTCAATCCTCATCTATATCTGGATACCGTGGTGATTCTAGGCTCAATTGGCGGCCAGTTTGAGGGCAACGATCGACTCTCGTTTGCTATCGGCACCATTATGGCGTCGTTCGTGTGGTTCTATTCGCTCTCCATTGGCGCAGCGAAGCTGGCACCGACACTGTCCAGACCCAGAGTGAAGCAAGCGATTGATATTGGTGTCGCGTTGATGATGTTTGGTATCGCCATTGCGCTGACCAAGAACTTGTATCAGTTGTGGAATTAAGGAGCAACGATGTCAACGTTAGAAGAGTTGTATCAAGCCAATATTACTTTGTTGCATGAAGCGGGCGTGCCCTTCCAACAGTGGCAGCATGAACCGATTCTGGATTTCGCCACCGATGAGAAAGTAGCTCAAGAGCTCGGTTGGACAGGCACTCACACCAAAAGTCTGTTTCTGAAACTCAAAGGCGGCGGTTACGCGCTGCTGTTTACGGAAAAAGATGCCCGTTTGAATGCCAAGGCCATCAAAGCCCTTATCGGCCAACGTCCGTCGATTTGCGAGGACGATGAGATGACGGCGGTCACCACCTGTGTGCCCGGCGCGGTCGGCCCATTCGTCTTGCCCAAAGACATTCCGGTGATTGTCGACCCAGCGCTATTTCAGAAAACTGAGTTGCTCTACACACCCGGACATCCGCACCTCACACTTGGGTTTGCTGGTATCGATCTCGATAAATTACTTGCCAGGCTTCACAACCCCATTCTGATGCTGACATAAAAAAACGGAGGCCAAGGCCTCCGTTTTTATTAATCTGTTCAAGCTTAGTCGAGCTTGTTGAGATGCACATCCATTTGTGGGAATGGAATCTCGATGCCGTTTGCATCCAGCGCTTCTTTAATGCCTTGCATAGCATCAAAGTACACTCCCCAATAATCGGAAGTTTTACACCATGGGCGCACCACAAAGTTGACGGAAGAATCCGCCAGCGCCAGTACACCGATCGTGATGTCAGGATCTTTAAGAATGCGTGGATCTTTTTCCAGCGTCTCACGAATCACTTTCTTCGTCAGTTTCAGATCCGATTTGTACGACACACCAATCACCATGTCCACGCGGCGAGTCTCATGGCGTGAATAGTTGGTGATCGCACCACCAATCACACCTGCGTTAGGCACAACAACCATTTTGTTATCTGGTGTTTTCAGTATCGTCTGGAAAATCTGAATAGAGTCCACTGAACCAGCAACACCGGCCACTTCAACATAATCACCAGATTTGAACGGACGGAAAGCAACAATCAGAACGCCAGCTGCAAAGTTAGACAGAGAACCTTGCAGTGCCAGACCAATCGCCAGACCGGCAGCACCAATCACCGCAACAACTGATGCTGTTTGTACGCCAATACGGCCCAGAGCCGCAATCAATACAATCACAAACAGTAAGTAGCGAACCAGACCATGAACAAACGAGACCACCGCTGGATCCATGTCTTTTTTCTTCAGTACTTTAGAGACACTGCCCGCCACTGCTTTAACTATAATGTTACCGATAAAAAGAATCAGTAGTGCGGAGATAATGTTTACACCGTATTGAATCAACAAATCTGAATTGTCTGACAGCCAGGTATTTACGTGACTCAGACTGTCAACAATCGGCATTTCAACGCCGTTCGATTCACTAGCCATAGTGTATATCCTCTAGAATTTTCGTTATTCAATATTTTTATGTAACCCACTGACCATCAAACACATTATCGCGCAACGTCCTGACATCAGATTTTTGGCAATTTATCGTAATCTTGGTAGCTTGCAAAGTCAGCTTTTTGCAAAGACTGGCAAAACAAAAGGTTATCTCGATTTTGATAAGCCTGTATCAGATTAAGCAATAAATAGTTACTCTGCCAGTGCTTGACTAAAATTTAATGACAACCAGAAACGAAAAAACCCGCTCAATGAGCGGGTTTTCTTAATTATGAGAAGACGACTTACAGTACGTCTACTGCGTTCAGGTCAGCAAAGGCTTTCTCAAGACGAGCAACCATAGAAGCTTGACCAGCACGTAGCCATACGCGTGGATCATAGTATTTCTTGTTCGGAGCGTCTTGACCAGTTGGGTTACCGATTTGACCTTGTAGGTAATCGTGGTTTTCTGCTTCGTACTTACGGATACCATCCCAAGTTGCCCACTGTGTATCAGTATCGATGTTCATTTTGATAACACCGTAAGAGATAGACTCTTTGATTTCTGCTTCAGTAGAACCAGAACCACCGTGGAATACGAAGTTCAGAGAGTTAACTGGAAGGCCAAACTTCTCAGAAACGTACGCTTGAGAATCACGTAGGATAGTTGGAGTCAGAACAACGTTGCCTGGCTTGTAAACGCCGTGTACGTTACCGAAAGAAGCCGCGATAGTGAAACGGTGGCTAACTGCGTTCAGTTTCTCGTAAGCGTATGCAACATCTTCAGGAGAAGTGTACAGCTCAGAAGAATCCATATCTGAGTTATCAACGCCATCTTCTTCGCCACCAGTACAACCCAGTTCGATCTCGATAGTCATGTTCATTTTAGCCATGCGCTCTAGGTACTTAGCACATGTTTCAACGTTCTCTTCTAGAGACTCTTCAGACAGGTCTAGCATGTGAGAAGAGAACAGAGGCTTACCAGTCTGAGCGAAGAACTCTTCACCCGCGTCCAGCAGACCGTCGATCCATGGTAGTAGTTTCTTAGCCGCGTGGTCAGTGTGCAGAATCACTGGCACACCGTATGCTTCAGCAACAGCGTGTACGTATTTCGCGCCCGCTACTGCACCAAGAATTTGTGCACCTTGACCTTCCAGTTTAACGCCTTTACCTGCGAAGAAAGCTGCGCCACCGTTAGAGAACTGAACGATAACTGGAGCTTTAACTTTCGCAGCCGCTTCTAGTACGGCGTTAACAGAATCTGTGTTCACACAGTTTACTGCTGGTAGAGCGAAGTTGTTCTCTTTAGCTACTTGAAATACTTTTTGTACGTCATCACCAGAGATAACACCAGGTTTTACGAAATCGAAGATCTTAGACATGGATGTAATCCTATTTTCTGTCGTTTTAAAAATAAAAACGGTAAGTTTAAATTCTTGCAAACGTTTGCTCACAACGGGCGTCATTCTAGCAGAAGAAACCGGCGCATGCAGCAAACAAGAAAGCGGGAGATTTCTCCCGCCCTCGACACATTGATTAAGCTTTAGCGCGTGCTTCTAGCATTTCTACTGCTGGAAGTACTTTACCTTCTACAAACTCAAGGAACGCGCCGCCACCAGTAGAGATGTAAGATACGTCAGCTTTGATACCGAACTTGTCGATCGCAGCCAGAGTGTCACCACCACCTGCAACAGAGAAGCCATCAGAAGCAGCGATGGCTTCAGAGATACCTTTAGTACCCGCTTCGAAGTTCTTGAACTCGAATACGCCTACCGGACCGTTCCACAGGATAGTTTTCGCGCCTTTCAGAATTTCAGCCAGAGCAGCCGTTGATTCTGGGCCAAGGTCGAAGATCATGTCATCGTCTTGAACTTCAGAAACGTGTTTGATTTCTGCTTCTGCGTTTTCGTCGAATGCTTTTGCACACGCAACGTCAGTGGCTACTGGAATGGCACACTCTTCCATCAGTTTCTTCGCTGTATCAAGCAGGTCAGCTTCGTACAGAGACTTACCTACGTTATGGCCAGCAGCCGCGATGAACGTGTTTGCGATACCACCGCCAACAACCAGTTGGTCAGCGATTTTAGACAGTGACTCAAGCACAGTCAGTTTGGTTGAAACTTTGGAACCACCCACGATAGCGACCATTGGGCGAGCTGGGTTATCCATAGCTTTGCCCAGCGCTTCAAGTTCGTTCGCCAGCAGAGGGCCTGCACATGCGATAGGAGCAAACATACCCACACCGTGAGTTGATGCTTGAGCACGGTGAGCGGTACCGAATGCATCCATTACAAATACGTCACACAGTGCTGCGTATTTCTTAGAAAGCTCTTCTTCGTTTTTCTTTTCGCCTTTGTTGAAGCGAACGTTTTCCAGAACAACCAGTTCACCAGTGTTCAGTTCCAGACCATCCAGGTAGTCTTTCGCCAGTTTCACTTCGCAATCCAGCGCGTCGTTCAGGTAGTTCACAACAGGCTGTAGAGAGAACTCTTCTGCGTATTCACCTTCAGTTGGGCGACCCAGGTGAGAAGTCACCATTACTTTAGCGCCCGCTTCCAGACAGTGCTTGATTGTTGGCAGTGATGCGATGATACGAGCATCTGAAGTCACTTTGCCATCTTTTACTGGCACGTTAAGGTCTGCACGGATAAATACGCGTTTACCAGCCAGGTCCAGGTCAGTCATCTTGATTACAGACATGGTTTGTCCTCTCAAATATTCAAAGAAAATAGAAGTTTTCGTCAACTCGGCGATCCTGCCGAGCCTGTCAATTCTTAAACTGCTTTAGATATGGGGATTCGAATATTTATTTCAATGCAAAAAATAAATATTTTCCCCCAGCAGGTGGCGACTACTTAGCTGCCTGCATTGCTAACGCAGTATCAAGCATGCGGTTAGCAAATCCCCACTCGTTATCACACCAGACGAGCATTTTTACCAGTTGCCCATTACTCACTCGAGTCTGGCTTCCATCCACAATCGCGCTGTGCGGATCGTGATTAAAATCGATGGAGACGAGCGGTGCTTCAGTATAGTCAACAATGCCACGTAATGTACACTGAGATGCGTTCACTATGGTTTGATTTACGTCATTAACTTTCACATTTGTATTAATCGTGACACTTAAATCCATCGCAGTGACGTTTACCGTTGGAACACGCACGGAAATGGCTTCAAATTTGTTAGAAAATTTCGGAAAGATTCTTTCAATCCCTTTATGCAACTTTGTGTCTACAGGGATGATCGACTGACTGGCCGCTCGCGTGCGGCGTAAATCGGTGTGGTAAGCGTCAATGACCTGCTGGTCATTCATGGAAGAATGAATGGTGGTGATGGTTCCCGAATCAATGCCAAACGCATCATCGAGCACTTTAATGATCGGCACGATACAGTTGGTGGTGCAGGAGCCGTTCGACACAATATGGTGATCGGCCGTAAGCGTTTCATGATTGACGCCGTAGATGATGGTGTTATCCAAATCGGCAGCCCCCGGATGGGAGAACAGCACTTTACGCGCACCAGCATCCAGATGTTGCAAACCATCAGCCTGCGAACCGAATACCCCCGTACAATCGAGTACGATGTCGACATCAAGGTCACGCCATGGCAGCAGCGGGATATCAGACAAATGCAGAATGCGGATTCGATCAAAATCGCCATTGTCGTGATGCACATAAATGTGCTCCTGATCATGGGTGATCTTTTTTCCAAATCGGCCATGGCTGGAATCGTACTGCAGCAGATGCGCCATCGCTTCTGGCTTGGCCAGTTCATTCACTGCCACCACTTTGATGTGTTGGTTCTTGCCACTCTCGTAAACGGCCCGAAGAACATTCCGACCAATGCGTCCGAATCCGTTGATCGCCACTTTTAACATGGGTTCATTTTTCCTTATGGTTTATCCTGCCGATGTTAACGAGAAACGACCTGTGATTCACGTAAAATCCCCAACTATTTCACACTCGTCGTACCTTTGTGCCAACGTATCGGCGCAATAAAAAAGCCCTCACCAAACGGTAAGGGCTTCGAGTCAGCCGATAAGGCCAGCAACAGTGTCGTCGGCGCAGATTAGAACGCCACGTCCAGACCTACCCAGTAACGACGGCCATCTTCAACGTAGCCGTACTCTTCGTACGTCACGTCTTCATCAAACAGGTTGTAGATCGCCACTTTGACGCTGGTATTGCTGGTCAAGGCATAGGTAATCCCCGCATCCACAAACGTGTATGACGGTGCAGTCAGCGTATCTCGCGTGCTCGCAGGATCAGACTCTTTGCCATGGTAAGTAACTTTCGCCCAACTGCTCATCAGCTCAGTGGTTTGCCAGTTCAACTGAGTCGTGAACAGGTGTTTTGGCAACTGTTCGAGCGGCATGCCCGCGTAATCGCCGGTTTTTTGTTTGGAATAGGTGTAAGTGTAGCTACTCGTCCAATCCCAGTTGTCGCCGAGCGGCAAGTCCAGAGACGCTTCAACCCCGCGGGTAACCGCTTTGTCGACGTTGGTGTAATAGCGCGGCGCACTGCCCCACTGGTTATTGCCTTCACTGCAGATGCTGTCCGGGCAGCTGACACTGGAAATCTTGTTTTTGAAATCATTGTTGAACAAGCCAAGCGACGCTTGCAGACCTTGCTGGCCGTTATAGATCAGGTTGATCTCTTCACTGACTGAAGTTTCTGGATCCAGATCCGAGTTACCGTGAATATTGCCACCGCGGCTGACAGAAACCCAATCATCACTGGCCTGACGCAGATCCGGCGCTTTAAAGCCGGTAGAAACACCGCCTTTAAGTGTCCATACATCGTTGATGTTCCACACCGAGTATACACGCGGGCTAAAGTGAGAACCGTAATCCTGATTGTAATCGTAACGGCCGCCGAATGTCAGAGCTACCGAATCAAGCACCCGCCACTCGTCTTCCATAAACAGCGCCATTTGCGCATTATCAAGTTCCGTTACGCTGCCGCCGGTGTTGCCGGTCAGGTCTTCCAACTCGGCTTTTTCGCCCTGAATACCGATGCTGAGAGTATTGGTTTCAAATGGGGTGACCAACACGGATTTTGCGATGGTGTTGGTCAGCGTCATTTCACGTGATTCGTTGTCGCTTTGCTCACGCTGAATGTAGCTGTCAGAGCGGCCAATGCTGCCCCAGTCACCTTTGTGGCTCAGAGCAAATGAGGTACGGTTGTACTCACCCAGACTTTCGTCATCACCAGTTGTGACCGATTTGCCCGGCGTACCTTCACGCTTCTGCTGGGTGATGTCAGCGCTGAACGCCAGCTCCTGATTCTCACTCAACTGATAAATCAGTTTAGAGCCGATGCTGCGCAGCATTTTGTCTTCAAAGCCGTATTCGATGTTGTCTTCATCGCGGTGTTGATTCTGACCATACACTTGCAGAGAAAGAGAGTCGGTCAGCGGACCTGACGCAAAGAAGTTCACATTCTGCTCGTCACCGGAATCGCGGTTTTCCTGCAGCACAGTGCTGAGCTGTACTTTACCCGACCAGTTCTGACCTGCTTTTTTGGTGATAATGTTGATCACGCCACCCATTGCTTCTGAGCCGTACAGCGTCGACATTGGGCCACGGATAATTTCAATACGTTCAATCGCTTCCAGAGGCGGAAGCCAAGCCGCTTCAATACCCGGACCATCGCTGTTCGGACGGGTTTGACGGGAAGACAGGCGCTTACCATCGACCAGGATCAGCGTGTATTTTGAGCCCATGCCACGAATACTGATGTCCTTGGTATCGCCACCGCCAGTCACCACCACGCCCGGCACATTGGTCAGCGCATCGGTGACATCACGGTAATAGCGTGAGGCCAGATCTTCCTGAGTCAGCACGGTGACACTCGCCGGAGCATTAGTCACCACCTGCTCATAACCGGCCGCTGTAACCACAACGGTTTCATCCGCTTTGACACTTTCCTCTGCATTAACCTGGGCAGAAACCACCAAACCTAAAGTCACTGCCAACGCTACTTTAGATGGATTCAGTCTGGACATGAACCACTCCTTTAAATGATAATAATTATTAATTTCAGGAAGGCATTATTCATAAATTACTGACGTAGAAAAGGTTCACAAATGGAATAGTTGGGACCAGTTTTGGAACAAGACGTCGCATTTTTCCACAGAGGTGTGTCATCAATGCAGGATCTCAGCGCTGTACGTGCGTTTTATGCACTCTGCCAACATAAAAGCCTGACCGCAGCAGCGAAATCGCTCGAGCAACCCAAATCGACCCTAAGCCGCCGTCTGGCTCAACTGGAAGAAGATCTTGGTCAGGCACTGGTTGCCCGGCAAGGAAATCGCCTGTCATTAACTAAAGCCGGTGAAGTGTTTGCGGCCTATTCAGAACAGTTGATTGAACTGGCCAATCGCAGTCAGGAAGCACTGCACGAGCTCAATACTCAGGTCAACGGCGAGATGACGCTGGTCGTGCACCCCAACCTGACCCGCGGCTGGATGAGTCGGGTGTTAGACAGCTTTATGCAAGAGCACCCGCAGCTGAAAGTGCGGCTGCACAGTCAATTCCAACACGGAGATGGTTCACTCGATCCGGATCTGATTATCTGGATTGGCGATATTGCGCCAGCGGGTTACCGCCGAGAACAACTTGGCTTGTGGCGCTATGCAGCCTACGCGTCGCCACAATATCTGAGTGAGCGTCCGCGTCCGGCTCACCCCAGTGAGCTGAGCGATCATCCCTGGATCGACTTTATTGCTTTTCGTCAGGAAGCCTTAACGCTGCACCATACCGAGCATGGCCGTTATGTCCTGCCAGCCTTAGAGAGCCGCTTGCAGAGTGACAATCTGGCGATGCAAGCCGATGCGATCGCCAAAGGGCGTGGGATTGGCTTGTTGCCGACTTGGGTTGCCAAGGGGTTTGAGAAAAACCATCCTGGTAGCCTCGAACCCTGTTTGGAAGAATGGTATTCCGAACCAGCCAGCATTCACTGTTTCTATCCGATAGGCCGTCACCCGTTGCGTTTACGGCTGTTTATTGATGCTCTGCGCGCCGCCTGTCCGGACGAGTGGAAATAGTGAAGCTATAACGATAAAAAAGCCCCGCTCATTGAGCGGGGCTTTTTACTTGGCGTTCAGCTTAAGA
>ERZ1673961.521-NODE-521-length-14848-cov-305.032718_pt1 | contig 14848 bp, 16 predicted proteins | sample MGYA00580189_ERZ1673961 | MGnify/ENA primary metagenome ERZ1673961 (study PRJEB41334, sample SAMN05608105) | rock metagenome | biome: terrestrial subsurface; feature: shale formation; material: shale | place: USA: Pennsylvania ... | reverse complement strand
TTCAAAAATATAAGAAAAAACAGCCATAGCAAATAAAATTGCAATAATAGAAATAGCTTGCAAATGAGAATTTCCTAAAGCAATATTATTTTTACCATAAATATCTATTATTATTCCAAACTTTGCAGGTGAATAAATAGCACTTTGAATAGCTAAACAAAAAAGAAAAAACATTGCTAAGTAAAAACTTGAAAACATATATGCAAGAAGTATCAATAAGCTTAAAGCAAAAGAAGAAAATGCTCCATAAACTAAAATATCGCGTTTATTAAACCTATCACTTAAATATCCACTAAAAGAAAATAATAATATAAAAGGGGTGATTATTAAAAGATTTATTATGGATATCCAAAAAACTTGAGTAGCTCCATCAAAAACTTTAAATGCAATATTTTGAAGAATAATCTTATGGGAAATATCCACTAATACATTACAAAAAACAACAAATAAAAATGCCATTTTAATTTTAGAATAATTTTTCATATCAACCTTAATAGTCATAAAATAAACAAGATTTTAATTAAATATTCTTTAATTTTACTAAAGCTATATAAAAAGTAAAATTCACATCAATATATCTTGATATATAAATATTAATATGTTATAATTTTGCAAGGAGTCTAAATGGATACTTTTTTAAAAACAATGAGCGCTGTAAATGATGAGACAAGATTACGAATTTTAAACTTTATTGATACTAATAAACAAGTTTGTGTTTGTGATATAGAAAACTCTTTTGATATGATTCAATCAAGAGTTTCAAGACACTTGAAAATATTAAAAGAAGCTGGTTTTTTAAGTGTTGAAAGAAAAGGAAGATGGGCTTATTATAATATAAGAACTCCAATGGATGAATTTAGACAATCTATTTTAAAAGAGATTAGTTATCTTGAGTTAAATATACCAATACTTAAAAAAAGTTGCTCAAATGAAAAAGAAGGAACAAATATATGATTTTAGCAAGTGGAATTTTTCTAGTAACACTTATTTTTGTTATTTGGCAACCAAAAGGTTTACAAATAGGAACAACAGCAGTAATTGGAGCAATAATTGCTTTAATAGCAGGTGTTGTAAGTTTTAGTGATGTACAAATTGTTACAAGTATAGTATGGGATGCAACTTTAGCATTTATAGGTATTATTATTCTTTCTTTAGTACTTGACGAAATTGGTTTTTTTGAATGGGCTGCACTTAAAATGGCAAGATTTTCAAATGGAAATGGTTTGAAAATGTTTGTTTACTCTATCTTATTAGGTGCTTTTGTTTCAGCACTTTTTGCAAATGATGGAGCAGCACTTATACTAACTCCTATTTTACTTGCAAAAATGAGAATATTAAAACTAAATTTAAAAACTATTATTGCATTTTTACTTGCTGGTGGATTTATAAGTGATAGTGCCTCTTTACCTTTTGTATTCTCAAATCTTACAAATATAGTTACTGCTAATTACTTTAATATAGGATTTGCTCAATATTTCTTTGATATGTTTATTCCTTATATTGTAAGTGTAATAGCATCAATATTTTTCTTATGGTTAATTTTAAGAAAAGATATTCCAAAAAGTGTTGATATATCACTTTTAAAAGAGCCAAAAAGTGCTATTAAAAATATGAAACTATTCTATTTTTCATGGCTGTTTTTAGCAGTTTTACTTGTAGGTTATTTTATTGGAGATATTTATGGATTACCTGTTAGTTTATTTGCTTTAGGTGGAGGTATAATATTTTTAATAATTGCAAGTATTGCTAAAACAGTAAATCCAAAAACTATTATAAAAGATGCACCATGGCAAGTTGTATGGTTTAGTATTGGACTTTATATCGTAGTTTATGGACTTAAAAATGCAGGATTAACTGATTATTTGACAATAGTTTTAAAAGATTTAAGCCTAAGAGGTGATGCCATTGCAGTTATAAGTACAGGTTTTATTGCAGCATTTTTAAGTGCTATTATGAATAATATGCCAACAATTATGATTATGGATATAGCTTTAGAAGATATTGGAAATCAAGCTATGATTTATGCAAATATAGTTGGATGTAACTTAGGACCAAAAATGACTCCATTTGGTAGCTTAGCTACGCTATTATGGCTTCATGTCTTAGCAAAAAAAGGTGTAAATATCTCTTTTGCCCAATATAGTAAATTTGGTATGATAATAACACCCCCAGTACTATTAATAGTACTACTTACATTAATTTAAAAGGATAAAAAATGGAAAAAAAAGTTTTAATTTTATGCACAGGAAACTCTTGTAGAAGTATCATAGCAGAGGCTTTAATAAATGCAAAATGTGATGGTATAAGTGCTGATTCTAGTGGAGTAAAAGCTAGTGGAAAAGTAAATGCTAATGCTAAAAAAATTCTTGAAGATAAAGGAATTTGGAAAGAGAAGTATCATTCAAAAACAATTGATACAGTAATAGATAATGAATACGATTTAATAGTAACTGTATGTGATCATGCAAATGAAACTTGCCCTATGTTTCCTAAAAAGACTAAAGTTATTCATGTGGGATTTGAAGATCCAGATGGAAAAGATTTTGAAGCATTTAAAAAAACATATATAGAAATAGAAGAAATATTACTTCCTAAAGTAAAACATGCACTTTTATAAAAACTATTATTTTAATTTATCAATATATCTTGATAAATACATTTTACACTAGGAGATTATATGTTTGATTGGCTCGTAAATTTAAGTGCAATATTTGTATTTGATATTTTAAACCTTGAAAAAGGTAGTCATTTAGGTGAAGCATTACACTTTTTTATTTATGATACTATAAAAATTTTTATACTTTTAATTACTATTATTTACATTGTTACACTTTTAAGAAGTTATTTTCCTATTGAAAAAGCAAGAGAGTATATTAGTGGTAAAAACAAGATTGTTGGTCATTTTTTAGCTGCAATTTTTGGAGTTATCACCCCTTTTTGTTCTTGTAGTGCAATTCCTTTATTTTTAGGTTTTTTACAAGCTAGAATACCTTTAGGAGTTACTTTTTCATATTTAATCTCAGCTCCACTTAGTGATGCTGTTGTTATTGCTTTACTGTTTTCACTATTTGGTTGGAAAATTGCTTTACTTTATGTAAGTATTGGAATACTTATTGCTATTGTAGCTGGATTAATTATTGGAAGTATGAATTTAGACAAAGAGGTTTTAATTGAAGTAAAGCCTATTGATGCACAATATCAAGAAGAGAAAGAACCTTTTTCATATAAACTTAAAGAAGCATGGATAAATACTGATGATATATTTAGAAAAATATATTTATATGTAATTATAGGTGTTGGTATTGGTGCATTTATACATGGCTATATTCCAGCTGATTTTATAACAAAATATGCAGGTGGAAATGCTTGGTATGCTCCAATAGTTGGTGTAATTATGGGAATTCCTATGTATACTAATGCAGCTGGGATTTTGCCCCTTGTAGAAGTATTAACACAAAAAGGAATGCTTTTAGGAACTGCCTTATCTTTTATGATGGCTGTTGTTGCTTTAAGTCTTCCAGAAGCTATGATTTTAAAAAGAGTATTAAGTATAAAGCTAATATCAATATTTTTTGCTATTGTAGGAAGTGCTATACTTTTAACAGGATATTTATTTAATACTATTTTATAAAATTTATTAACAATTTTAAATCAAAAAAGGATAAAAAATGAAATTACAAATACTTGGAACAGGTTGTCCTAAATGCAAAGCTTTAGAAGAAACTGTAAAAAAAGCAGTTTCAAAAGTTGGTGGTTTTCATGAAGTTGAAAAAGTTGAAGATGTTGTAGAAATTATGAGTTTTAATGTTATGAGTACACCAGCACTTGTAATTAATGGAAAAGTAAAATCAAATGGTAAACTTTTAAATGAACAAGAAGTTATATCTTTAATGAATAGTTCTTCTTAAAATTTATATTCTTAAGTAAGTATAACAATATTCATTGTAGAATTACTAAAATAAATAGTTCAAAAGGCTTTACTTATGATAAAATTTTATATTAAAGACAAAAGACAGCCATTAGGGATTGAAGCCTTATCAGATTTAGAAAACTTAAAAGATGTTTATTGGATTGATATGGTTTCTCCAGCTTTAGATGTATTAAAGTTAGTAGAAAATAATTTTGATATAAAATTTCCAACAAAACAAGAGAGTCAAGAAATTGAAATAAGTTCAAGGTATTGGGAAGAGAATGAGAGTATAGAAATAAATAGTTTCTTTTTACTCTTTAAAGAAGATTATGCAAAAAATGAAACTGTTTCATTTATTTTAAAAAATGAACTTCTAATCTCAATTAGATATACACAATTAAAAACTTTTGATGATATTTCTAGAAAAATAGCCTCATCTGGATTTAGAGTTTTTAAAAGTGGTGATGATATTTTAAACGCTATACTTGATGTTAGAATTGATTCTGTTGCTGATATTGTAGAAGATCTTTCAAAAGAGATTACAAAACTAAGAAGACTTGTATTAACAGATTATAAAAATAAAGATGAAGATATTTTAGGAAAGATATCAAAACTTGAAGAATTAAATATGTTAATAATAGAAAACTTAAAAGATAAACAAAGAATTCTAGCTTCACTATTAAAATCTCATCTTTGCAAACAAGATATAAAAGAAGATATCTCTATTATGCTTAAAGATATTCGCTCACTTGTTGATTATACTCAATTTAATTTTGAAAGATTAGAATACTTACAAAATGTTTTCGTTGGCGTTTTAAGTATTGAGCAAACTAAAGTTGTAAAAATATTTACAATAGTAAATGTTGTCTTTCTTCCTCCTACATTAATAGCAAGTATATATGGTATGAACTTTGCACTTATGCCTGAATTAAAATGGGAATATGGATATTTATTTTCCCTTGGACTAATGGCTCTATCAGTTATAACACCTTTATATATTTTCAAAAAGAAAGGTTGGATGTAAAGTCTAACCTATATAAAAGTTTTTTTAGATATAATTGCCAAAAAATTCTCAAGGCTGCTTTAAAATGTGATTATAACAAATATAAGAAATTATAAAACTACTACTATTTTTGTAAGCTATATTATTTATCTTATATTTGTTATTTACATATAAAACACTCCATTTTTAAATATTTAATAACAAACTACAATAATATTTATTGCATTACAAATTAGTCTATTTAAACATCAATTTAATAAAACAAAAGTAAGGAACTAGATGGTAAAAAGATACTTTAAAAAAGAAGAATGGTTTGGAAACATAAAAAATGATTCCTTAGCTGGTATTGTTGTTGCACTTGCACTTATTCCAGAAGCAATTGCATTTTCAATTATTGCAGGTGTTGATCCAAAAGTGGGACTTTATGCTTCATTTTGTATTGCAGTTGTAATCTCTTTTGTTGGTGGTCGTCCTGGTATGATTAGTGCAGCAACTGGTGCTATGGCTTTACTTATGGTTGATTTAGTAAAAGATTATGGTCTTCAATATTTACTTGTTGCTACTTTACTAACAGGGTTAATCCAAATTCTTGCAGGCTATTTTAAACTTGGAAGATTTATGAGTTTTGTTCCAAGAGCTGTTGTAGTAGGTTTTGTAAATGCACTTGCAATTTTAATCTTCATGGCTCAGCTTCCAGAACTTACAAATGTAACATGGCATGTATATGCTTTAACTGCTCTTGGGTTAGGAATTATTTATCTATTTCCATATATTCCTAAAATAGGTACTATTTTACCCTCACCTTTAGTAACTATTATTGTTTTAACTTTAATAGTTTATTTTATGGGAATAGACATAAGAACTGTTGAAGACATGGGAAAACTTCCTGATACATTACCTATGTTTTTAATTCCAGATGTACCATTGAACTTTGAAACTTTACAAATTATTTTTCCTTATTCAGTTTCATTAGCTGTTGTTGGCTTACTTGAATCTTTAATGACTGCAACTATAGTTGATGATTTAACAGATACTTCTAGTGATAAAAACAAAGAGTGCAAGGGACAAGGTATTGCAAATATTGTTTCTGGCTTTTTTGGTGGTATGGCAGGTTGTGCTATGATTGGACAATCAGTGATTAATATCAAATCAGGTGGTAGAGGAAGATTATCAACATTATTAGCCGGTTTATTTTTACTTATTATGGTTGTATTTTTAAGTGATATAATATCAATTATACCAATGGCTGCCCTTGTTGCTGTTATGATTATGGTATCAATTGGAACATTTGATTGGGGCTCAATTAAAAGTTTAAAAACATTGCCATTATCTACAAATATCGTTATGATTGTAACTGTAATTGTTACAGTTTATACTCATAACTTAGCCCATGGTGTAGTTGCAGGTGTTCTTCTTGCTTCACTATTCTTTGCTAATAAAATCTCACACTTTATGTATTGTAACACAAGCTATGATGAAAATAAAGAGGTTAAAACATATGAGTTTGTGGGACAAGTATTTTTCAATAGTGCTGATAAGTTTTATGAAACATTTGATTTTAAAGAAGTATTAGATAAAGTTGTAATAGATTTATCAAGAGCTCACTTTTGGGATGTATCTGCTGTTTATGCATTGGATAAAGCAGTTATAAAACTAAGACGTGAGGGAACAGAAGTTGTAGTAATAGGTCAAAACGAAGCAAGTAAAACTATTATAGATAGATTTGGTGTTCATGATAAACCAGAAGAGATTGATAAAGTAATGGGAGGACATTAAGATGGGCTATGTATTATGTTGTATAGATGGGAAAAACTACTCTTATTCTGCTTGTGATTATGCAGTTAAGATTTCAAATAATATGAATCTTCCTTTGAAGTTTTTAAATATAGTTGTTCACAATCACTACTCTAGTAAAATTGATTTATCTGGAAGTATAGTTCTTGGGGAAAGAGATGATATTTTACAAGAGCTTGCAAAAGAAGAAGAAGAGCAAAGTAAATCTGCAATTAAATCAGGAAAAGAGATTTTAAATGAACTTAAACAAAGAGCTTCACAAACTTGTAACAATGAAGTAATTATATCTCAAATTCATGGAGAGGTTATTGATAATATTTTAGAGCTTGAAGATGAAATTGAAGCTTTAGTAATAGGTATTAAAAGCAAAGAAGAGCATGAAATTGGAGATAATGTAAAAGAGATTATTAGAAATATACATAAACCTGTACTTTTAGTAAATAGTGATTATGTAGAGCCTAAAAAACTCCTTGTAGCATATAATGGTTCAAGTGAATCAAAAAAACTTTTACAACAAACATCAAGTAACCCACTATTTAAAGATGTAAAAAGAGATATCGTAAATCTTAATACCAATAAAATAGAATCAGCAACACTTCTACAAGAAGCAAAAGAGATTTATTCTAAAAAAGGTTATGAAGTAGAAACAAAAACTTTAGATGGAACAAGTGAAGATTTACTTATAAACTATTTTAATGAAAATAGTTGTGATATTTTAGCAATGGGTGCTTTTGGACACTCAAGGGTAAAAGAGTTTATTTTTGGAAGTTTTACATCAAAAGTTCTTTCAAAGATGAAAAAACCTCTACTTTTATTTAGATAAGAAGAAAAGATTAAGCTTTTCTTCTTTTTAAACCATCAAGTGAAAATATCACTAAAGCTACCCAAATAAGAGTAAATGTAATAAGTTTATTTAGATTTAAAACCTCATCATAAACAAATACTGCAACTAAAAATGCAACTGTTGGACCTATATACTGAATAAACCCTAAAGCTGTTAAACTCATTCTAGTAGCAGCTGCATTAAACCATAAAAGAGGAAGTACTGTTACAAGTCCGCTTAAAGATAGTACTGTCATATCATAAGTGCTTAAAGTATTAAATACACTTTGCTCATTTTGGACTAAAAAGTTTAAGTATATCAAAGCTATTGGTAAAATAACTATTGTTTCTATAAAAAGCCCAGGAATAGATGAAATTGCAATTTTTTTTCTAACCATTCCATAAAAACCAAATGAAAAGGCTAAAGTCAATGCAATTATAGGAATTGTTCCTAGTGTTGCAAGCTGATAAACAACTGCAATTATTGCTAAAACAATTGCAATACCTTGTGCTTTATTTACCCTTTCTTGAAAAATCAAAAATCCTAAAGCAACTGTTACTAAAGGTGTAATAAAATATCCCAAGCTTGCTTCAACTATTTTATTTACAGAGATTGAATATATAAATGTAAACCAATTAATTGAGATTAGTATTGATGCAAAAATCAAATATTTCATTTTTGCAAGACTTTTAAAAATAGGTTTTAAAGTATTGAACTGCTTGCTAATAAAAAGTAAAAATACAAGCACCACAACAGAAAAAACAACCCTATGAGCTAAAATCTCAAATGGAGGAACCATTGTTATTTGCTTGTAATACATTGGAGTTAAACCCCAAAAAAGAAAAGCACTAAGTGCATATAAAAGTCCTAATTTTTTCTCACTCACGATAATATCTCTTTTATAATTTTTTTGAAACTATATCTAAAAGTGAGAAAAAAAGAACTTATTAATAAATATAGTTATATTCTTTCTATTTCTGCAAACTTAATTATCTCATTTTTTATATTTAAATATACTTTTTTTACTTTATTATAAACTTCTTCTTTAGAGCCTTTAAAACTATTTGGATCTTCAAAACTCCAGTTTATTTTATGATTCACACCTGGGAATAAAGGGCATTTTTGAGCTTTTGTTTCATCACAAACAGTAACAACATAATTAAAAGCCTTACCTTGCTTAAAAAAATCAAATACTGAATCTACACTATTAGAAGAGATATCCAAACTTTCTTCATTTTTTAAAACTTCAATAACAGTTGGATTTAAACTTGCTGGTTCAAAACCTGCACTTGAAACATCAAATATATCTCCATAATACTTTTTCAATAAAGCCTCTGCAATTTGACTTCTTGCACTATTATGAATACAAACAAATAAAACTTTTTTCATAAGCTATCCTTGGTTTTTCTTTATTATATAAAAAAAAGTGCATATTTTGGTTACAAATAAAAGTTAATACTCTTCTTCAATTTCATCTTTTAAAACATAAATATATGTATTTACATCTAATTCATCATATCTTTCAACAGTTACTTCTTGCCTTATAAACTCAGCACCCTCAAACTCATCTAAATAATCCCAATGATTTATAAGATTATTTGAATAAAACAAAAAACCATGAACTGTATCTTCTGCTGATTCAAGTCTTATTCCAGGGTATCCCATTCCTGCGCTCCAACCTGCATCTATTAATTTTCCTTTAACTGTTGCAGGAACAAACTTACCCACAATATTCTCTAATACATGTCCATTTGGGCAGTTTGGCATTAAAGTTCCATACACAAATAGTGTGTCCATCATATGTTATTTTTCCTTTTTTGAATCATCATTTTATTTTGTATAATTCTATTTCTATTTTTTGCAAATATTTGCATATCTTCCACTTCATCTAATTCATCAACTATTTCTACTCCTAAAAGTGCCTCAATTACATCTTCAAGTGTTACAATACCACTTGTTTGTCCATACTGATCTGTTACAACAAAAAGATGTGTTTTTCTCTTTACAAATAGATCAATCAAATTAGAAACAGGAATATTTTCAGATACTTTATAAACATTCATAGCAATATCTTTTACTTTTTTATTATCCCTATTTTCAATACTCTCTTCTAATATTGATTGATTTAAAACTATTCCTATAATATCATCAATAGTATCTTTATAAACAGGTATTCTAGAATAAATATAAATTTTATCACTATCAATAGCCTCTTTTATAGTAGTATTTTCATCAAATGCAAAAACTACACTTCTTGGAGTCATAACATCTTTTGCTTTTACATTTTTTAATTTAAATAAGTTTGCAATAAGAGTACTCTCTTTTGATAAAATTGAGCCTTCTTTTTCTCCCATTGCAATAATTGTCATAATCTCATCTCTTGAAATATTATTACCGCAATCTTTATTTTTTGAAATATAATTTGTAATAAAAGTTGATATCCAAACTAAAGGATAAGAAAGTTTAATCAAAAAAGAGATTATATAAGCTGATGGAATTAATAGTTTTTTCCAATAAATAGCCCCAATAGTTTTTGGAATAATTTCAGATATATATAAAATTATCAAAGTTAAAACAAAAGCTATTAATGTTTGCCATTCTTCTCCAAAAAGATTTTGTGCTTGAGCTCCAACACCTGCTGCACCCATTGTATGGGCAAATGTATTTAAAATCAAAATTGAAGAGATTGGTTTATCAATATCAGATTTTAATTTTTTTAAGATTTTTATTGCTTTTGAGTCATCTTTTTTTGATAAAGACTCTATATAACTACTTGTACTTGAAAGTAAAACTGCTTCTAAAACAGAACATAAAAATGAAACTAATATTGCTATTAGTAAATATACAATAAGAAGGGTCATTTTAGCCCTTTATTTGTACTCTTACGGGTTTGATACATTTTTTTTCCTATGTAAAATCTAATATCAAAGCATACAATATATAGGGTAAAAAATTAATTACTTTTGCCTTTATTTAAAAAAAGAAATCACAATTGGCAAAAATATCGCTGTAAATATACCACTAAGACCCATAGCAAGGGCAGAAAAAGCAGCTGCTTTTTGCCCTATTTCTATAGCTCTTGCGGTTCCTATTCCATGTGAAATCAAACCAAGAGCAAAGCCTTTTGAAGTTTCATGCTTAATCTTAATTACTTTGAAAATAATTGTTCCTAAAAGTGCACCTATAATGCCTGTAATAATAACAAAACCAACAGCCAATGAAGGAATTGCGCCTATTTGTTCAGAAGTAATAATTGCAATTGGAGCTGTTATTGATTTTGTTGTCATTGATAAAATTGTTGCTAGTTTTGCATCTAAAATCCAAAGTAATCCAACTGCAATTGCAATAGAAAATACTCCTGCAATAATAAGTGTCGCAATAATTGGAATAAACAAAGACTTAATATACTTTAAGTTATTAAACAAAGGAAGTGCTAAAGCAACAGTTGCAGGTCCTAGAAAAAAATGAATTATTTTAACACCCTCAAAATACTCTTTATAAGAAGTATTTGTCAATAAAATCACACTCATAATAATAGCATAAGCTACTATTATTGGCTGAAGTAAAGTGTTTTTATTAAATTTTTCATAAACAATAATTCCTATTTTAAAAGAAGCCAGTGTCAAAATAAGCCATGTTAGTGGTGTTGTATGAATATATTGTATTACTGCATCAAAGTTCATTTTTTGCTCTTTTTTCAGTCAAATAGTCCATAAGTTTTGCACTAAAAGCTAAGGCTATGATTGTTCCTAAAACAAGTGAAATTAATATTGCCCAAAACTCTTTTTGCAAAATATCTGCTTGAGTTATTATTCCCATTGCTGCTGGAATAAAAAGCATTGGAAGATATCTTAAGTGAATAAATACAGCATTATCTAAACTTTTAAAACTACTTTTTCTTATCATTAAAAATAAAAGTAGAAGTATCATACCTATTACTGGACCTGGAATAAGTAGTGAAAACAGCTTTGTTATGCATTCACCTAAAAATTGAAATATAAGTAAAACAATTATTCCTTTTAACATTTACCATCCTTTAAAAAATAAAATTATACTTTTTTATATACATTTTGTCAATTTAAAAGTAAAATATAGACTTTTTGTATTTTAAGTCTTATTTATAGTATTATTTGTTTATGAATAAAAAATTACAAACACACAAAACAACTTGCGATGCAATTGCAAAACTCTTTTATCCAAATGTTGAAGTTGCATTACATGATATAAAAGAAGAGAGATTAATTCATATTAGCAATACCTTTTCAAAAAGAGAAGTAGGAGATAAGATGCTAAATGATGTAAAAGATATAAAATCTTTAAAATCTGATATTGTAGGACCTTATGAAAAAGTGAACTTAGATGGCAAAAAATTAAAAACTGTTTCTTCTATAATAAGAGATGAAAACAATGAAATAATTGGAATGATGTGTATAAATTTCAATATTGATACATTTGAAAATATATTTCATTCATTAAAAAGTTTTTTAAATTTAGAAAATAGTGAAGAAAAACCAAACCTGTTATTTACACAAGATTGGAAAAGTCATACAAATACAATAATAAATAACTATTTAAAAAGTAAGAATAAAGATCTTGTAAATTTAAAAACAAAAGAAAAAAAAGAGTTAATCTTACATTTAAATAGTGAAGGTATTTTCTCAATTAGAAATGTAATATCTTACTTATGCGATATATTACATATATCAAGAGCTACAATTTATAAGTGGTTAAAAGAGAATTAAAGCATCATTTTTTATCTAATAAAATAGCTCATCTAGAAAAGTCTTATAAATGTCCTGTTTTAGCTGTATAATTATGAATTTATGCAAAAAAAATGTATAATTGTAAGCATAAAGCCAAAAAGGACTTAACATGAAAAACATGACAATAAAAACTAAGCTTATACTAATTATAGTTTTTACTATAATTTCAGTAGCAACAATGATTGCAATAAAGTCTATTTATTCTTTAAATAGTTTAACAAAAGAGAATATTGCAGATTATAGAAAGACTGCTTATAATGTAGAAGAAGAGACCTTGGCCTCTTATACAAATTTTGCAAAAAATATTCTTGAAAACTATTATAAACAATCCGATGTTGAAAAAATAAAAAAGAATATTAAAAATAATCTTGAAAAACAAACAGATTTTTTGTTTAAGATTTTAGATAAGCTTTATAATGAACTAAAGGGTAAAGTCCCAGATAAAGAGCTAAAAAAGATTTTATTAGATGCTATTGCAGGAGCTAGATATGGAGCAAACCAAGACTATTTTTTCGTTTACAATGAAAATGCAATAGTATTAAAACACCCAATAAATCCTACAAAAGAGGGAAAAAGATACCCAAAACCTCATATTTTAAACTTTATTAAACTAGCAATTGAAAATGGTGATGGACTAGTTTCATATGAACAAACTGTTCCTAATAAACCACCAAGACAAAAAGTATCTTATGTAAGAATGTTTAAACCTTTTAATTGGATAATAGGTACAGGTGCATATATAGATGATATTTCTGAGTCTTTAAAGAAAAAAGCTTTAGAAGAAATATCTGAATTAAAGTTTGGTGAAAATGGATATTTCTTTATTTATGATTATAAAGGTACTAACTTAATGCATCCTACAAAACCCCAGTTAGTAGGTAAAAATATTATAAATTTAAAAAGTAAAAAAGGTATTTACTTTATAAAAGAGTTAGTAAATGCAGCAAAAGAAGGTGGAGCTATTGTACGATATGACTTTCCAAAACCAGGAAGCAATGAAGAGTCAGAAAAACTAGGCTATGCAGCAGGTTTTGATCCATGGCAGTGGATGATAGGAACAGGAGTATATACAGATAAAATAGAAGCTCATATTAAGATGATGGAAGATGAAGCAGCTGATAAAATTTTATCTATTGTTTTTGGAATTGTTTTAATTGCTTTTGTTATTTCAATATTTATTGCACTATTTGTTATTTTCTTTATAAATAATCAAATTAACAAGCCTTTAAATAAGTTCCAAAATGGTTTATTGGACTTTTTCAAATATATAAATAAAGAAAAAGATAATGCTCAAAGAATCGATATTGATACAAAAGATGAAATTGGACAAATGGCAACTATTGTAAATGAGAATATCGAAAAAACAAATAAGTTATTAGACCAAGATTATAAATTAATTGATAATGTTAAACATATAGTTTCAGAAGTAAATGCAGGAAGTTTAGAAAATAGAGTTACACACAAAACAGAGAATAAAAGCTTAGAAGAGCTAAAAGAGAATCTAAATGAAATGCTTGATTCTATCTCTTCAAAAATAAACAATAACTTTATAGAAATAGATAAATCCTTAGTAGAGTTTAAACAAATGAACTTTACACACAGAATTTCAAATCCAAAAGGTGAAGTTGCTATTGCTCTTAACTCTTTAGCTGATACTATAAATGAAATGCTAGTAAAAAATAAAACAAATGGTATAAATCTAAGAGAAAACTCAAAAAATCTTTTAGAAACAGTGACTATTTTAAGTACTTCTTCAAATGAATCTGCTTCAAACCTAGAAGAAACAGCAGCAGCACTAGAAGAGATAACAAGTACAATAATAAATAACTCAGAAAATGTAGCAAAAATGAGTAAATATGCACAAGAGTTATCAAACTCTGCAAAAACAGGACAAAACTTAGCAAACGATACTACAACTGCAATGGATGAGATGAATGAACAAACACAAGCAGTTGCAGAAGCAATAACAGTAATTGATCAAATAGCATTTCAAACAAATATCTTAAGTTTAAACGCAGCAGTAGAAGCAGCAACAGCTGGAGAAGCTGGAAAAGGTTTTGCAGTTGTAGCAGCAGAAGTAAGAAATCTTGCAAGTAGAAGTGCAGAAGCTGCAAATGAAATAAAAAGAATAGTAGAAAATGCGACAAGTAAAGCAAATGAGGGTAAAAGCATAAGCGCAGAGATGATTAAAGGTTATGATAATTTATTGGAAAATATCAAAAAATCAACAGAAATGATTAATGAGATAACAACAGCTAGTAAAGAACAAGAATCAGGAATCACACAAATAAATGATGCAGTAACACAACTAGACCAACAAACTCAAAAAAATGCAAGTGTAGCAAGTCAAACAAATGATATAGCTATAGAAACAGAAAAAATTGCAACAACAATTTTAGAAGATGTTCAAGAGAAAAAGTTCATCGAAAAATAGTAGTTTCCTAGCATCTTAGAAGTGCTAGGAAATAAGCTTTTAATCTAGTTTTTGTATTTTTCCAACAAATTAATAATTTTTTAACTTATTATTAGATAATATTTTCTATTACTTTAAAAAA
>ERZ1673961.520-NODE-520-length-14872-cov-6.700007_pt1 | contig 14872 bp, 14 predicted proteins | sample MGYA00580189_ERZ1673961 | MGnify/ENA primary metagenome ERZ1673961 (study PRJEB41334, sample SAMN05608105) | rock metagenome | biome: terrestrial subsurface; feature: shale formation; material: shale | place: USA: Pennsylvania ... | reverse complement strand
CAAAGACGTAGCAACTCTTAAAAACTACATCACTGAAGCTGGTAAAATCGTACCAAGCCGTATCACTGGTACTAGCGCTAAATATCAGCGTCAACTAGCTCGTGCAATCAAGCGTTCTCGCTACCTAGCTCTACTGCCATACACTGACAAACATCAGTAATTGGCACCGTTTATTAAGAAAGAGGATTAAGCAATGCAAGTTATTCTACTTGATAAAATCGGTAACCTAGGTGGTCTTGGCGATACAGTTAACGTTAAATCTGGTTACGCTCGTAACTTCCTTATCCCACAAGGTAAGGCAGTAATGGCAACTAAAGCTAACGTTGAAATGTTTGAAGGCCGTCGTGCTGAGCTAGAAGCGAAAGTTGCTGAGCAACTGACTGCTGCACAAGCTCGCGCTGACCAAGTTAACGCTCTTGAAGCAGTTGTTATTGCTTCTAAAGCTGGTGACGAAGGTAAACTGTTCGGTTCTATCGGTACTCGTGACATCGCTGACGCTATCACAGCGGCTGGTGTTGCAGTTTCTAAGAGCGAAGTTCGCCTACCTGAAGGCGCTCTGCGCAACACTGGTGAATTCGAAGTTAGCGTTCAACTTCACTCTGAAGTTTTCGCAACTGCGAAAGTACAGGTTGTTGCTGAGTAATTTCAGTATACAGACGAATCAAAAACACCAGCCTCGGCTGGTGTTTTTTTATGTCTGAAGAAAAGTCATTGCTTGTCAGAACAGAAAGATCAGGTTTACAGACAGTACGCTGTCGGCTTTGCTCATGCCGTCTGGTACACGGGTATGGTACTGGCGAGACTGGTTGATTTTGAGCGCGATATCGTCGGTGATGTTGTTGATTACACTCAGTTCTGAATCCAAACGTGTATTGCTTTCACCATTGACTAACGTCAGGTCGGCGGCAAACTTAAGCGATTTTAGTATCTGCCATTCGGTCTTCAAATTGCTGCGGAAAATCGGTTCCTGCACGATGTCAGGAAAGACGACGTCGGTCTTGTCAATCTCATCCAGATTCGGTTCCTGATATCGATAGCCGGGACCCAGTTCCAGTTCGACCAACAAACTTTCCGTATGCGTCACCTGATAACCCAGACCGCCAGATAAGGTGTAATCTTTAAAATAAGCACTGTAGCGTGAATCAATGCCTTTAAAGCTGCCGTACAAGTAGGTTTTGGGGCCAAGCTTGTAGTCGGTTTGCAATGAGTAGTTCGATTGGCGCTTATTCTCTTTACCGTTTTTATCCAGCTTGTAAAAACGCCATTCGCCGTTTGTCCGGTGACGACCTTGAATGTATTCACCTTTCAGGCGGGTATTCAGAGACTCCGAACTGGTATTGCCGGTATGCGACTGGTAGCCGAATTCGACCTGACTACTCCAATGAGAAGAAGGTTTCTCGATGTCCTTATCGTTCTTGGGATCCTCGTTCGCATAGACGCTGTAGCTCGTCAACAGGCTAAGACTAAGAAGCCAGACTTTGGACACGCGTTACCTCTGATAAACGGGTTGAATCGTTGCATGATAAGCATCTGTTTGGCTAATTGGGTCATGTGACGGTTAATTCTGCTGTTGTTATACACAAACTTTCGCATCGTTAATTACAAATTACGGATTCTCGCTATAATGGACGGTCATTAAAGAGTTACCGAGTGAAGTCATGGCTGATCCCCGAACAGATAACCGAAACCGTAAACCTTCCGATGCGCAGGTCGATGCGATTAAAGTTCCTCCCCATTCCTTAGAAGCTGAGCAGTCCGTGATCGGCGGCTTGCTGCTGGATAACGAACGCTGGGACACGGTCTCTGAACGTGTATTGACATCGGACTTTTACAGCCGTCCGCACCGCCTGATTTTTGATGGTGTGAAGTCGATTCTGGATGCGGGTAAGCCACTCGATTTGATCACGCTGTCGGAATTTCTTGAGCAACGTGAACAGCTGGAAGACGTGGGCGGTTTTGCCTATTTGGCGGATCTGGCTAAAAACACTCCCAGTGCGGCCAACATTAACGCCTATGCGGAGATCGTGGCGGAACGTGCGCTGGTGCGCAATCTGATTGGGGTGGCGAATGAAATTGCCGATGCGGGTTACGATCCGCAAGGCCGCAGTTCGGAAGACCTGCTCGATCTGGCCGAAAGTAAAGTATTTGCGATTGCAGAAGCGCGCACCACCGAAAATGAAGGCCCACAGAACGTCGACAACATTCTGGAAAAAACGCTTGAGCGTATCGAGCTACTTTATAAAACGCCGCAGGATGGTGTGACCGGGGTGAATACCGGCTTTACCGACCTCAACAAGAAAACGGCAGGTTTGCAGGGGTCTGATTTGATCATCGTCGCGGCACGTCCATCGATGGGTAAAACCACGTTTGCGATGAACTTGTGTGAAAACGCGGCGATGGAGCAGGAAAAGCCAGTGCTGATCTTCTCGCTGGAGATGCCCGCCGAACAGATCATGATGCGTATGTTGGCGTCGCTGTCTCGTGTTGACCAAACCAAAATCCGTACCGGTCAGCTCGATGACGAGGACTGGGCGCGAATCTCTTCGACCATGGGTATTCTCATGGAGAAGAAGAACATGTACATCGATGACAGCTCCGGTCTGACGCCGACCGACGTGCGCTCACGTGCGCGCCGTATTGCCCGTGAACATGGCGGTTTGTCGCTTATCATGGTCGACTACCTGCAGCTGATGCGTGTACCGGCGTTGTCGGATAACCGAACGCTGGAAATCGCTGAGATCTCCCGCTCGCTGAAAGCGCTGGCGAAAGAGCTGAATGTGCCAGTGGTGGCGCTGTCGCAGCTCAACCGCTCGCTGGAACAACGAGCCGACAAACGCCCGGTTAACTCGGACTTGCGTGAATCCGGCTCTATCGAGCAGGACGCGGACTTGATTATGTTTATCTACCGTGACGAGGTTTACCATCCTGACAGTGCGCTCAAAGGCACCGCCGAGATCATCATTGGTAAACAGCGTAACGGCCCTATCGGTTCTGTACGTCTGACCTTTCAGGGCCAGTTCTCCCGCTTTGATAATTATGCAGGACCGGCATTTGACGACGATGAGTAAAACGATGAGTTACATGAAAGCCGCGACGGCCTGTATTAACCTGGACGCTCTACAGCACAACCTGCAACAGATTAAGCAGCAGGCGCCCAACAGTAAATTGATGGCCGTGGTGAAAGCAAACGGGTACGGGCATGGTCTGCGTCATGTTGCTAAACATGCTTTAGGTGCAGATGCCTTTGGCGTGGCTCGTATCGAAGAAGCGCTGCAGTTGCGTGCCAGCGGTGTGGTTAAACCGATTCTGCTGCTTGAAGGGTTCTATTCAGCGGGTGATTTACCGGTTCTGGTGACCAACAATATTCAAACCGTGCTGCACTGCGAAGAACAGTTGCAGGCACTGGAAAGCGCCGAGCTGGAAACGCCGGTGGTGGTGTGGCTGAAAATCGACAGTGGCATGCACCGTTTGGGTGTACGTCCGGAGCATTACGCGCAGTTTGTGGAACGGTTGCATGCTTGCAACAATGTGGCGAAGCCACTGCGCTATATGAGCCATTTTGGTTGTGCCGATGAGCTCGATAAATCCACGACAAACGAACAAATTGAACTATTTTTATCGTTGACTAACGGCTGTGAAGGCGAACGTTCAATGGCGGCATCAGCAGGCTTGCTGGCGTGGCCGCGAAGCCAGATGGAATGGGTTCGCCCTGGAATCATCATGTACGGCGTGTCGCCCTTTGCTGACAAGAATGCTCAGCAGCTGGGTTATCAACCGGTGATGACTCTGAAATCACACCTCATTGCGGTACGTGATGTGAAAGCCGGGGAGAGTGTCGGTTATGGCGCTATCTGGACCAGCGCACGTGACACCAAAATCGGTGTGATTGCGATTGGTTACGGTGATGGTTATCCACGCACGGCACCGAATGGTACACCCGTGGTGGTCAATGGTCGTATTGTGCCTTTGGCGGGTCGCGTTTCGATGGATATGCTGACGGTCGATCTAGGACCGGACGCCAAGGACAAAGTCGGTGATGAAGCCATTTTGTGGGGCAGTGAGCTCCCCGTAGAAGAAGTCGCCAGTCATATTGGTACCTTGGGCTATGAGCTGGTGACCAAACTGACATCCCGCGTCGACATGTCGTATTACGGAGCAGGCCTATAGGCCTGCTTTTTTATTCGCCCTGCAGAGTGGCAATAATGCGGCGTTTACCGCCGTGGTTACGGTGCTCTCCTAAGTAAATGCCTTGCCATGTTCCCAAAGCTAAACGACCATTGCGAAATGGGAATCGTCACGCTGGAGCCGAGCAACGACGCTTTGATGTGAGCGGGCATGTCATCATCGCCTTCGTAGGTGTGAACATAATACGGTGCGCGCTCGGGAACAAAGTGATTAAAGTGCTGTTCCATATCCGAACGAACCGTCGGATCCGCATTTTCGTTGATGGTCAGACTGGCGGATGTATGTTGAATAAACAGATGTAGCAAACCGACAGAAATATCAGCCAACTGCGGTAATTGTTGTTCAATTTCATCAGTAATCAAATGAAAGCCTCGTGGATATGCACGCAGGTGAATTTGCTGTTGAGCCCACATTCTCATCTCTCCATAATCTGATTGGCAAACGGGCAGATAAACGCTATGGTTGGCGCCAAGTGATTGCAACACAATTGGGTAAACACTCGGCGTTTACGTGACTTAACTCAATGTGGGGGTACATGAGCTGAGTCATAATTGTGCATTGAAAATTTATTACACTTTGATCTGCTTCAGGCAGAGAATTTTATCATTTTCTTTTTGCTTAATCGGGGATTCTGCATTCTTGGCGCCAGTGACTAAGATTAGTGGAATAAAATCGACAGTAACATCGGGATAGATACCATGTTGAAAAATATCAATCCAACGCAAACTCAAGCTTGGAAAGCACTGACCGCGCATTTTGAATCGGCGCAGGATATGGACCTCAAAACTCTGTTCGCAGAGGACAGCCAGCGTTTCGCAAAATACTCGACTCGTTTCGGTAACGACATTCTGGTCGACTACTCTAAGAACCTGGTCAATGAAGAAACCATGAAGCACCTGTTCGCTCTGGCTGAAGAGACCGACGTGAAAAGCGCGATTCAGGCGATGTTCAGTGGTGAAGCGATCAACCAGACTGAAGGCCGTTCTGTGCTGCACACCGCGTTGCGTAATCGCAGCAATACGCCAGTGATGGTGAAAGGCGAAGATGTCATGCCAGCAGTGAATGCTGTGCTTGAGAAAATGAAATCTTTCTCTGAACGTATCATTGGCGGTGAGTGGAAAGGCTTTACTGGCAAAGCGATCACTGACGTTGTCAACATCGGTATCGGTGGCTCTGACCTCGGTCCTTACATGGTGACTGAAGCGCTGACACCATACAAAAACCACCTGACCATGCACTTTGTGTCTAACGTCGATGGTACGCACATTGCAGAAACGCTGAAGAAAGTGAATCCGGAAACGACGCTGTTCCTGGTCGCTTCAAAAACCTTCACCACGCAAGAAACCATGACCAATGCGCACTCTGCGCGTGACTGGTTCCTGGCAACCGCTGGCGATGACGCACACGTAGCAAAACACTTCGCGGCGCTGTCAACCAACGCACAAGCGGTAGCGGAATTTGGTATTGATACCGACAACATGTTCGAGTTCTGGGACTGGGTTGGTGGTCGTTACTCTCTGTGGTCTGCAATAGGCCTGTCTATCATTCTGTCGATCGGTTTTGACAACTTCGTTGAGCTGCTGACGGGCGCGCATGAAATGGATAAGCATTTCGTTGAAACTCCGTTCGAAAGCAACATCCCAATGATCCTGGCGTTGATTGGTATTTGGTACAACAACTTCCACGGTGCCGAATCAGAAGCGATTCTGCCATACGATCAGTACATGCACCGCTTTGCAGCTTACTTCCAGCAAGGCAACATGGAATCTAATGGCAAGTTCGTTGACCGCGACGGCAACCCGGTGACTTATCAGACGGGGCCAATCATTTGGGGTGAACCAGGCACGAATGGTCAGCACGCGTTCTACCAGCTGATTCACCAAGGCACGAAGCTGATCCCTTGTGACTTCATCGCACCAGCTCTGACTCACAATGCCGTCAGCGATCACCATCAGAAACTGATGTCGAACTTCTTCGCGCAAACAGAAGCGTTGGCATTCGGTAAATCAGCAGAAGTGGTGAAAGCAGAATTCATCAAAGCGGGTAAAACAGAAGAAGAAGTAGCGGCACTGATTCCATTCAAAGTGTTTGAAGGTAACCGTCCGACGAACTCTATTCTGGTGAAACAGATTACTCCACGTTCGCTGGGTAACCTGATCGCAATGTACGAACACAAAATCTTCGTTCAGGGCGTGATTTGGAACATCTTCACCTTTGACCAATGGGGTGTGGAACTGGGCAAACAGCTGGCAAACCAAATCCTGCCTGAACTGGCAGATGGCGCGCAAATCAGCTCTCACGACAGTTCAACGAATGGCCTGATCAACGCATTTAAAGCGTTTCGTGGCTAATTAGGCGATTCCGGGTCTAGGCCCGGAGTCACAGATAAAAAAGCGGATGCCTTGGCATCCGCTTTTTATTGGAATTGAATCAGAAAGGTTATTCGAAACAGATTTCGATGAAGGCATTTCCCCACTGCGAGGCAAATGGCATGATGATGATCGAACCTTCACATTTGTGACGAATGGTGTGTCCCTTGCCGGAAACAACAACCGGGGTTGCCATATCAAAATCAAACCCACTTTCGGCCAGAATACGTTTCGCGCCGCCAGTGACCATGTTGGTGATTTCACCCACCATGTCCGTCACTTCTTCATTTAACCCGTTCGGTCGCTCGCCCAGCATATTCTGCATAATTTCCAGAGCCAGACTTTCATCGAAAGTGATCGACATGGAGCCGCGAGTTTGCTGCCCAACCATACCAATCAGGCCGGACACATCACCTCGGGCAATTTCGTCTTTTTTCAGACGAGGTTTCTGAGGCTTCAGTTCGAGAGAAGCCATCGTTTTTAACACGTTCAGCAGAGACGCTAAAAACGGGTTTACAAATTCAGCGCGCATAACCTTCTTCTATTGTTTCATTCTTTACTTCGAGGAACACGATTGGCATACACCATGAGACTCAATCACATGATTGACGATTTTAAAGCCGTGTTTCTCCGCGTTGTCTGCCAGCAAGGCTATCAGACTATCATCTTGCAATTCAATAACGTTGCCGCACTGGTCACAAATCAATAGCTGAGAAAAGTGCTTATGGGCATTACAGGAGCAGCAGGATATAAAGCTGTTGGTTGATTCCACCCGGTGTATGAAGCCTTGTTCCATCAGAAAATCCAGCGCCCGGTATACCGTGGGTGGTTTCGCCTGAGGTTCACTCTGCTTCAGGTCTTCCAGCAATTCATAAGCACTGGAGGCTTTTTTGCTGGCACAGATGAGCTCAAATACCCGTTTTCGCTGAGAAGTCAGCCTGACACCTCGTGCCGCACATATTTCTTCAATCTGTTTGGTAAGCTTATTGTCCAAATCTATCACCATAACCGTCGGACTTTAGTAATCATATACTATTTCCGGATGAATATCGTTTTGCTCATCAATAAATCTGGCTTGATTCAAACACTAACAACGATATTCCCATAGATAAGCGCTAAGTTACCTTATCTTGCCGTAAAACGATACTACCGAAGAACTGTTGGCGATATAAACAGAAGCGATTACAATGCCAAACTTTCTTTTTGGTCACCCGGTGGCCGAATGCTTGTTGATTGAAATGGGGATGTTGAACCAATGACTCACTCATGTCGGCTTTCTGTGGCACCCATGTTAGATTGGACTGACCGCCACTGCCGCTATTTCCATCGTTTGCTGTCATCGCAAACCTTGCTTTATACCGAAATGGTAACCACAGGTGCGATCATCCATGGAAAGGGTGACTTCTTGGCGTACAACGAGGAGGAACACCCGGTTGCGTTGCAGCTTGGTGGTTCGAATCCAGCGGATCTGGCGCGTTGTGCCAAACTGGCGCAGGAACGCGGTTACGATGAAATTAACCTCAATGTCGGCTGTCCGTCAGATCGCGTACAGAACGGCCGCTTTGGTGCTTGCCTGATGGCGGAACCTGATTTGGTTGCGCAGTGTGTCGCGGCGATGAAAGAGGTGGTGGATATTCCGGTAACGGTGAAAACCCGTATCGGTATCGACGATCAGGACTCGTATGAGTTTCTGACTAACTTCGTCACGTTGGTGTCTGAAAAAGGTGGCTGCGAGCAGTTCACCATTCATGCACGCAAAGCGTGGTTGAGCGGTTTGAGCCCGAAAGAGAACCGCGAGATCCCGCCGCTGGATTACCCTCGTGCGTATCAGCTTAAGCAGGATTTTCCACATCTGACCATCGCTGTTAATGGTGGGGTGAAGACGTTGGCTGAAGCCAAAGAACATCTCCAACATCTGGATGGCGTCATGATCGGCCGTGAAGCGTACCAAAGCCCATACTTGCTGGCAGAAGTGGATCAGCAAATCTTTGGTCTGGATACGCCGGTGAAGAAGCGTTCGCAGGTGGTGCAAGAAATGTATCCGTACATTGAGCAGCAACTGGCACAGGGGAGCTATCTGGGCCACATTACTCGTCATATGCTGGGCTTGTTCCAGAATATGCCGGGCGCGCGTCAGTGGCGTCGCCATATCAGTGAAAACGCACACAAAGCGGGCGCTGGTATTGAAGTGGTCGAGCAGGCGCTGGCCAAAATTCCTTATCAGGAGCTGGATGTGTAAATTTCGCCAATTTATGGTGACTTTAACCAATTAATAGAGGCCGTGGAAGTAGTGTTTTCACGGCCTTTTTATTTTTTCCTTTTTAGAACAGTCAATTACCGTGCTTGTCTTGCTTGGCGCGAAACGTGCAGTGTTGGAGTAAAAAGGAGAGCAATGATGATTGAGCTGATTTTTATTCTGGTCTTTGTGGCCAGTCTGTTGGTCACCGGACTCACGGTGTTTGGGGCGCTGATTGCTGCCGCTGTTGCCTTTGTGGTGCTGATGTTACTGAGCATGTTAGGGTTTGCAATTAAGTTGCTCCCTTGGATTATCGTGATTGCACTTGGTGTCTGGGTGTACCGCCACTATCAGCAAATTCCGCGTTAAGAGTAGTTTCCTGTCCTTAACTAAGTTGGCTTGTGTGCTAATATGCCGATATTGAATATGGCTGAAAATGTGTACTTGGACAGGAGCGACAACAATGAATAAGCCAGCTATGGCGATAGTAACAACGGCGTTTTTATCGCTTTCTTCCACGGCATGGTGTGAGGATTCTTCGTACACTGTGAACGTGGGTGCTGAGATGTGGCGAGGAAGTACTAAGATTGACGAAATTCGCCGTGATACGGATTACGCGCCTTCTTTCCATGCTGCGGTCGAAAGTGATATCCGTTACCTGCCCAACGTCAGTGTGCGTTACACCAGTGTTGATGCAGACTATGCGTCTTATGACAAATGGGACTACACCTTCTATTACACGCTGCTTCATCATGAGCTGATGAACTTCGATGCCGGCGTAACGCTTACTCGCTACAGCAATGCCGACTACCAAGCGCTGGATACCAGAACTTACGATTTTGATGAAACCACTTTTAACTGGTACGCGTCAGCGGTGCTGTCGATCCCGGATACCAATTTTGATGTTATCGGTCAGTTCGATGTTGGTAACAGCAGCGGGATTAAGAGTTCTGACGTGACGGCTGGGATTCAGTATCGACTGCCAATCCAAGAGGGCTTATGGACCATCAAAGGTGGCTACCGCGTCATCGATTTGGAATTTGAAGATCTCGCCAAGCAATCTCCAGATACCGAAACGTCCTACGTCTTTGTTGACGGTTTGTTTCTGGGCGCAGAGTTCCGCTTCTGAACCTCATTCTTTTACGTTAAACGCCACCGATTTCCGGTGGCGTTTTTGTTCTGTTAACGACAATCTCATCTGCAGAATTCGCAATCCTCCCGAAATAGACCATGCTTAATAAGATGGATCGGCAATATGAGTGAGAGTGGCGATGACTATCACGGAACTGAGAAACCTTTACCGCGAGAACCAGCTTGTAGAAGCCATAATCGAACCCTCTTCTGAAGAAGGCGCATGGATTGTGGAATTTCGTCACCAACGGGGAGGATTTGTGCTGCTGACGGGCACGAATGGCGAGGAGTGCCATTACATCGATCTTGACCAGGCTTCTAAATCGGCGATGGCGGTGGGATTTAAGCAGGTGAGAGTGGAATCTAAGTAAGGTGAAATGTTACCCGCCTTACTTCCAAAAAGTTATAAAACATGCTCATCTATTCTTTCTTGTTATTAAGAGGAGTGGTTAATCTATCGTCACGCAATGAATAAGGAAGTCGTGACAATGTCTTCAGGAAACACCATACCAAAAGAGCTAGCTGGGCTTGCAAGCCCACTCAACGACTCGCAGCTAAACCAGCTGCAACAAACGATTTCACAACTCTCACCTCAGCAAATGGCTTGGGTGAGCGGTTATTTCTGGGGGCTAAGCCAGTCTCAGACTCTGGGCGCTTCAGCACCTTTGACTCAGGCGGTTGCACTGACCGCCGCAAAACCTGCAGGTAAGCTGACCATTATCTTTGCTTCGCAAACCGGTAACGCTAAAGGTGTGGCCGAAGCATTAGAACAGGAAGCTCAGGCTGCTGGTATCGCGGTACAATTGTTTGATGCCAGTGATTACAAAGGCAAAGATCTGGCGAAAGAAACGCATGTGATCTTTGTGGCTTCAACCAATGGTGAAGGCGAAGCGCCGGACAACGCGCTGGAGCTGCATGAATTCCTGCAATCGAAAAAAGCTCCGAAACTGCCAAACCTGCAATACGGTGTGATTGGCTTGGGTGACTCGAGCTATGAGTTTTTCTGCCAAACTGGTAAAGACTTCGATGCTTTCCTTGAAAAACTGGGCGCGAAACGCTTTATCGATCGCGTTGATTGTGATGTGGACTATGATGCTCCTGCTGCCGAATGGCGTGCTAAAGCACTAGAAAGTGTCAAAGAAGCGTTGGCGGGTAGCCAGGCGGAAGTGGTTCAGTTGCCCGTTGGCCAAGCCACGACTTCTCACTCTCAGTACAACAAACAAAATCCTTACACCGCGACATTGCTGACCAGCCAGAAAATCACTGGCCGCGATTCGGGCAAAGACGTGCGTCACATCGAAATCGATTTGGCAGACTCGGGTCTGACTTATCAACCGGGCGATGCGTTAGGCGTATGGTATGAAAACAGTGCAGAACTGGCGAATGCTGTGTTGGCGGCGGCAGGTTTGTCTGGTGTTGAAAGTGTCGAAGTTGATGGTGAGAGTTTATCGCTGCACAGCGCACTGGTCAGCAAATACGAAATCACGGGTTCGAATCCGCAGTTCGTCACTAAGTTTGCTGAGCTGTCTGGCAGTAAGAAACTGCAAAAGCTGGTGGAAGATAAAGACAAGCTACGTGAATACGCGGTAAACACTCAAATTGTCGATGTACTAAAAGAAAAGAAAACCAAGCTCTCAGCTGAACAATTGATTTCTCTGCTACGTCGCCTCACGCCACGTCTGTACTCTATCGCATCCAGCCAATCGGAAGTGGATGAAGAAGTGCACTTGACGGTGGGCATCGTGGAATACGATGTGGATGGCGAAGTTCGTCAAGGCGGCGCGTCCAGCTTTTTGGGGCAGCGTTTGGAGGAAGGTGAGTCGGTGAAAGTGTTCATCGAGCACAACAACAACTTCAAACTGCCGCAAGATGATTCAACGCCAGTGATCATGATTGGCCCGGGTACTGGTATTGCGCCGTTCCGCAGCTTTATCCAAGAGCGTGATAACCGGGGAGCGGATGGTAAGAGCTGGTTGTTCTTTGGCGATCGCACCTTCACCCAAGATTTCCTTTACCAAGTGGAATGGCAGAAATACCTGAAGTCGGGCGCGCTCACGCGCTTGGACGTCGCCTTCAGCCGTGACCAACATGAAAAAGTGTACGTGCAACACCGTGTGTTGGAACAAGCTGAGCAGGTATGGCAATGGCTGCAAGATGGCGCCTACGTTTATATCTGTGGTGATGCCACACGCATGGCGAAAGATGTCCATGAAGCGCTGATCGTCGTCGCGCAGCAACAGGGTGGCCTGTCACGTGAAAAAGCAGAAGAATATTTCAATGAGCTTCGTAAAGCGAAACGTTACCAGAGGGATGTGTACTAATGAGCACCAAGATTGAAAACAACGTACAGGAAGTTCTTGGCGAAGTGCTCGGCTCGCTTTCTGATAATGAACGTCTCAAGCGCGAAAGTAATTTCCTACGCGGCACGATCGAACAAGATCTGCAAGATCGCATTACGGGCGGATTTACCGCTGATAACTTCCAGCTGATCCGCTTCCACGGAATGTATCAGCAGGATGACCGTGACATTCGCAACGAACGTACCAAACAAAAACTGGAGCCGCTGCACAATGTGATGCTGCGTGCTCGTATGCCGGGCGGCATCATCCAGCCAAAACAGTGGCTGGCGATCGATAAGTTTGCGACCGAACACTCGCTGTATGGCAGTATCCGTCTGACGACCCGCCAGACCTTTCAGTTCCATGGCGTTCTGAAACCGAACATTAAACTGATGCACCAGACACTCAACAGCATCGGTATCGATTCGATTGCGACCGCGGGTGACGTAAACCGTAACGTACTATGTACCTCAAACCCGGTCGAATCTGAGCTGCATCAAGAAGCGTACGAATGGGCATCGAGAATCAGTGAGCATCTGCTGCCAAAAACGCGCGCTTATGCCGAAATCTGGTTGGATGGTGAGAAAGTTGAAGCCACCGATGAAGAACCGATTCTGGGCAGTAACTACTTACCACGTAAATTCAAAACGACCGTGGTGATCCCGCCACAAAATGACGTGGACGTGCATGCCAACGATCTTAACTTCGTGGCGATTGCGGACAAAGGCAAGCTGGTTGGCTTTAACGTGCTGGTGGGCGGGGGGCTGGCGATGACGCATGGCGACACCTCGACTTATCCTCGTCGCGCTGATGACTTCGGCTTTATTCCACTGGATAAAACGTTAGACGTTGCTGCTGCCGTGGTCACAACACAACGCGATTGGGGTAACCGTTCAAACCGTAAGAACGCGAAAACCAAATACACGCTGGATCGTGTTGGCGTTGATGTCTTTAAAGCGGAAGTGGAAAAACGTGCGGGCGTGACGTTTGGCGATAGCCGTCCATACGAGTTCACTGAACGCGGGGATCGTATCGGTTGGGTAGAAGGCATCGATGGCAAGCATCACCTGACGCTGTTCATTGAAAACGGACGTTTGTTAGATTTCCCTGGCAAGCCACTTAAAACCGGTGTGGCGGAAATTGCGAAGATTCACCAAGGCGATTTCCGTATGACGGCAAACCAAAACTTGATCATCGCTGGTGTCCCGGCTGATCAAAAAGCCGCGATCGAAGCATTGGCAGTGTCACATGGCTTAATGGACAGCAGTGTCAGCGAGCAGCGTAAGAATTCGATGGCGTGTGTGGCGTTCCCAACCTGTCCGTTGGCGATGGCTGAAGCTGAACGCTTCCTGCCGGAGTTTGTCACCCAGGTTGAAGGTATTCTGGAAAAACACGCGCTGCCAAAAGAAGACAACATCATTCTGCGTGTCACTGGTTGTCCGAACGGTTGTGGCCGCGCGATGCTGGCTGAAATCGGTTTGGTAGGTAAAGCGCCTGGCCGTTACAATTTGCACCTCGGTGGCAACCGCGCGGGAACCCGTGTGCCGAAGATGTATAAAGAGAACATCACCGACAAACAGATCCTGGAAGAAATTGATACGCTGGTGGGCCGTTGGGCGAAAGAGCGTGAGGTGGGTGAAGGGTTTGGTGATTTCACGATTCGTACCGGCATCATCCAAGAAGTGATCGTGTCTAAGAGGGACTTTTATGCCTGAGATCGTCGCGACTCCTAATTTGACGGAGTTGTTAACGCTCACCAAGGCGGAGCAGGCGCTCCACTTGGCCGAAGTTAACGCGTATTTAGAAACGCTCACGGCGCAGGAACGTGTCGTTTGGGCTCTGGAAAACTTACCGGGTACTCATGCGGTCTCTTCCAGCTTTGGAATTCAGGCTGCGGTGATGCTGCATTTGGTGACGTCAGTCAACAAGGACGTCCCTGTGGTCCTGACCGACACGGGCTATTTGTTTCCGGAAACCTACCAGTTTATTGATCAACTGACGGAGCGTTTGAATCTGAATCTCAAGATTTACACCGCAGAGATGTCGTCCGCGTGGCAGGAAGCTCGCTTTGGTAAATTGTGGGAACAGGGCGTGACGGGGATTGAGCAATACAATCGCATCAATAAAGTGGAACCGATGCGCCGTGCGCTGCATGAACTTGAAGTTGGTACTTGGTTCTCGGGCTTGCGCCGTGAGCAATCGAAGTCACGGGCGACCTTACCGATTCTTGCGGTTCAAAATGGTGTCTTCAAATTCCTTCCGGTGATCGATTGGACCAATAAAGATGTCCACTATTACCTGAAAGACAACGATCTGCCGTATCACCCGCTTTGGGATCAGGGCTACCTGTCGGTTGGTGATACACATACCACGCGTAAGTGGGAACCGGGAATGAGCGAAGAAGAAACGCGATTCTTTGGTTTGAAGCGAGAATGTGGGCTGCATGAAGAGTCTCCTGAGCAAGATGGGTCAGGTATCTAATGTGTCTAATATAGAAAAAGCCGCGCTAGCGGCTTTTTCTATATATAAGTGGTGTAGCCTCGCCGCGATCAAAGTGCTAAATAGAATAACTCTGTGGATAAGTTGTACGCATCTTTGGGGTAAAATTGGAT
>ERZ1673961.519-NODE-519-length-14914-cov-102.437311_pt1 | contig 14914 bp, 16 predicted proteins | sample MGYA00580189_ERZ1673961 | MGnify/ENA primary metagenome ERZ1673961 (study PRJEB41334, sample SAMN05608105) | rock metagenome | biome: terrestrial subsurface; feature: shale formation; material: shale | place: USA: Pennsylvania ... | reverse complement strand
AATGGTTAGTTAAATTGAAAATTTTGTGTCCTATAAAGTGTTGACAGATCAAGTACCATTTTTAATATGATTTGATACATGATAAAAAAGTAATGCTTTGTATAAAGAAGTTCTAAATCCTTCTTCATTTATTAAAATAATTTTCTCCTCATCTTCTAAAAAATCTTGAGGTGCATTTTGAAAATTATTTGACTCTTTAAAATAGTTAATAGCTTTTATTATCGATTTGTCAGATGTTTTTTCATCAAATTCTATAGCTTTTATAATTCCTGATAATTGTCCTTGAAGTGAGCGAGATTTTGATTCAATTAAATCAAATTTACTTTTATTTTCATTAATAATAGATGATGCATTATAATTTTGATTTAATAACTCTCTTTGTTCAGTAATATATTGTTTTATTTGATGAATTCGATTCATTGCATCTAAAGTAGAATTATCTGCACAGTTGTCTATATCATCTAAAATTTGTAAAATTAACTCTTTATAAGATTGAATAGTTTTATTTTTCTCTTCTACATTTTCATATACAAATTCTTTATGTTCACGAAGTAGGGAAGTTTTAAAACTTTGAATAACACTAATAAAACGGTCTATTAAATTATCATTCCTAATTAAATATTGATAATACACAAAACACAATAAATAAAATTTATTATCAAGCTCTTCTTGTTGTAATAATTGAGATGAACGACTTTTATTTATCCATATAGCGTAGTATTGAGCAATTTTGGAAGTTAATCCAATAGAATCTATTATATTTTTATTTAATACAAATATTGTTTTTATAGTTTGAAAATGAGATAAACTTTTTCTAATTTTTTTTTGAGCTGTGCTATGTTCTAATCGTCTAAAGCTTCCTATTTGATATTTATTTTTAAATTTATCATCTTTATCTAAGAATATGTCTAATTTTTTTAGGCTTTCATTACTTTCAAAATTTGTCAATTTTTCAAGCAGGGCTGACTTTTGTATATTAATTGCTTCTGCTATGATTTCTGTTAATGTTCTATAACTAGGAATTTCAATTTTAAGTTCTCTTGATTTATTTACTAGTGCCCAAAATATTTTTTTTCTGTCTTGAAATAGATTTGCTAATTCTAAAGATAATTGGCTCAATGATACTAAATCTTCTTTTGTAGGAATATTAATATCTACAAGTTCACGAATTATATTATGATAATACCTTTTTGTTCTTTCTGGTAACTGTGGATTGAATTTTAAACTAAATTTCTCTTCTATATACTGAATATCTTCATTATATTCATTGCTAAAAAAACTATTTCTTGCTTTTAAGTATCCAATTTGCAATATTACATAACAAATGTTTTTAGTTTGTATTTTTTCATATAGTTTATTTAGCAACTCTTCATTAATATAAAAATAGTATTTTCTATCTTGTAATGAAAAAATTGGAGGTTCATTAAATTTTTTCTCTTCATGTTCTGTTAATATTTGTATTCTTGCCATAATATAAATTCTTTTTAATGAGATAAATTTATTTTATTCTTTTAAAACTTATATTTTTTGATAAAAGAGTATATTTATTTAATAATTTGAAAATTTGGATTTCCAATATAAAATTAATATTTATTTTGATATAGTTCAAATAATATATTATTTATGCAGGAAACTTATATGCGATACCCAATTGACTGTGAAAACTCTTTTAGTAAGACTTATCTATTTTGGCTTAGTCGATTTATACGAAGTAAAATTACATCTTTATCAAATAGACAAGTTACAAATAAAGATAGACTTGCTAAGATTATTCAAGAACTTGTACGAGGTTTTGATAATATTGAAGATTTAAAAATTCTTATTAAAGAAGTAAGAAATATTGGTTTAAATGGTGCTCATGTATATTATCTCCCTTTAGAAAAGCTTTATGGTTTTTTAATAAGATTTGGAGCTGCTTCTATGAAGGAAATTGATGAGGAACTCCTTAGTGATTTTTTAGCTAGTGAAACTGCTAACTTATCTGATGCTACAAAAAAGAACTATCGTATTGCCCTACTTGGCTTTTTTGGTTACCTAGATAAACAAAATGAAGAAAATAATGGGACTGCTTATAGATTTAATATCGAACTCAAAAACTGGGGAGGTTTAGGAGGGAAAAGTGGTACTAAACTGCCCTCTTTTATGAATAAAGATGAAGTGCAAAGGTTTATTCAAGCAATTGATGAATATCCCTTTAAAAAAGCTGATTTAGGAGCAAGAAATAGACTTATTATTAAAATTATACTTTATACAGGTATTAGAGTTAGTGAAGCTATAAATATTAAAATAAAAGATTTTACAAAAGATAGTGATGCTTATATTATTCAAGTAAGAGGAAAAGGAAATAAGCCTAGAGTTGTAATGATTAAAGAAAAAATCATCAAAAATGATTTAGATATCTGGTCTGAAAATAGATGTTGTGATGAGAATTTATTATTTTGTAATCAAAAAGGATCAAGACTAACTCAAGCATATATTGGTAGATTAGTAGAACAAATACTTTTAAGTGTAGGGCTAAGAAAAGAGAAAAATGGGGCACATATGTTAAGGCATACATTTGCCACCCTACTTTATCAAAAAAATAGAGACTTAATATTGGTACAAGAATCTTTAGGTCATGCAGATATAAATACTTCTCGTATTTATACCCACTTTGATAAACAAAGACTTGATCAAACTACTGATATTTTTTAAGCATTATATTTTAAGCTATTTCTAAAGGAATAAATAAAAAATTATTAATCCTTTTAGAAGTTTAATAATATTTTAGTATTTCTTTAATTGAAAATAAAAGAGTAAAGATTTAAATTCCTGCTCCATTTTCAAAAGTTCTTAACGCTCTTGGAGTAATTCCGACAATATCACCTATATTAATATTTTTATATTTGAATTCATGGTGTGAAATTTCAACTAAAATTGTTTTATTATTACTTAAATCTTCTAAATCAATTTTAACTTGAGAACCAGCTAATTGAATATATTTTATCTGTGCTTTTGAAATAATATCACTATCATTACTTGAAACAATTTCAAGCTCATGAGGTCTTATATGATATTTTTGTTCACTATTTTCATTTCTTTCATGAAACAGATTTACATTTCCTAAAAAGCTTATTACAAATTCATTTTTAGGATGATGAAAAACCTCTTCAGGAGTTCCTATTTGCTCAACTTTTCCTTTGTTAATTACAACTATTCTATTTGCAACTTCTAGTGCTTCTTCTTGGTCATGGGTTACTAAAATAGTTGTTATTCCAATTTCACTTTGAAGCTCTTTTAACCATCTTCTTAAATCAGTTCTAACTTTTGCATCTAAAGCACCAAAAGGTTCATCAAGTAGTAATACTTTTGGCTCAACAGCTAAAGCTCTTGCTAGGGCTACCCTTTGTCTCTGCCCTCCTGAAAGTTGCCAAGGAAAACGAGAAGCAAAACCATCAAGTTGAATTAATTTTAAAAGTCTGTTTACTTTTTGCTCTATTTCACTTTTTGAGGGTCTTTCTTTTTTATTCTTTACATTTAATCCAAAAGCAATATTTTCAAAAACCGTCATATGTTTAAATAAAGCATAGTGTTGAAATACAAATCCAATATCTCTATCACCTATTGGTTTGTCTGCTACATTTTCATTATTGAAAAGAATTTCTCCTTTATCATTTGTGTCTAATACTTCAAGTCCTGCTATCATTCTTAAAAGAGTAGTTTTTCCACTTCCTGATGGTCCTAAAAGTGCTAGTAGTTCCCCTGGTATTATTTCCAGATTGATATTTTCTAAAGCAGTAAAATTGCCAAAATATTTTGTTAAATTTTTTACTTCAATGTTCATTACTCTTCCTCTTTTAATTTCTGTAATTGTCTTCTTACTTTCCACTCTAAAATATATTTTAATACAAGTGTAAGCAGTGCTAATATTGCCAAAAGCGTTGATACAGCAAATGCTGCAACGAAATTATATTCGTTATATAAAATCTCAACTTGTAGTGGCATTGTGTTTGTAACTCCTTGAATATGACCAGAAACCACAGAAACTGCTCCAAACTCTCCCATGGCTCTAGCATTACATAAAATTACCCCATAAAGTAAACCCCATTTTATATTTGGTAAAGTTACTTTAAAAAATGTTTGAAGACCACTAGCCCCTAGTAAAAGTGCTGCTTGCTCTTCATCATTTCCTTGTTCTTGCATTAGAGGAATTAATTCTCTAGCCACAAAAGGAAAAGTTACAAATATTGTTGCTAATACAATTCCTGGAACTGCAAAGATAATTTGAACATCATTTTCAATCAACCAAGAACCAAACCAACCTTGTGCACCAAATAGTAAAACATACACAAAACCTGAAATAACAGGACTTACTGCAAAAGGTAAATCAATTAATGTGATTAAAAAGCTTTTTCCAAAAAAAGAGTATTTTGCTATTGCCCAAGAAGCACATACTCCAAAAACTAAATTCAAAGGAACAGCAATAAGTGCTGTTATTACTGTTAATTTTATAGCTTGTAAAACATACTCATCACTAAATGCTAAAAAGTAAGCTTCAACTCCTTTTCTAAAAGCTTCTGCAAAAATAGTTATCAAAGGAATTAAAAGCATAATTGATAAAAAACTAATCGCCGTAAAAATCAATAAATACTTTACAAGTTTTGATTCACTTTGTGCGCCATTTGAATTATTAAATGTTTTCATATCGCCTCCATTCCTCTTCTTCTTGAACTCCATCGTTGAAGTATATTAATAAATAATAACATCACAAAAGATATTAATAACATCACAACAGCAATAGCTGTTGCTCCTACATAGTCATATTGCTCTAATTTTGTAATAATAAGCAATGTACTAATCTCTGTTTTAAATGGCATATTTCCTGAGATAAAAACAACCGAACCATATTCACCTAAAGCTCTTGCAAATGAAAGAGCAAATCCCGTTAAAACTGCTGGAAAAATAGTAGGAAGTATTACTTTATAAAAAGTTTGCCATCTGTTTGCACCTAAACTTGAAGCTGCTTCTTCTTGCTCTATTTCAAGCTCTTCAAGTGAAGGTTGCACGGTTCTAACCACAAAAGGAAGACCAATAAAAATTAAAGCAATCGTAATACCAATGGGTGTAAAAACAATTTTAAAGCCTAGTGGTTCTAAATATTGTCCAAACCAACCTTGGTATGAATAAAGCGTTGTAAGTGCAATACCTGAAACAGCTGTTGGAAGTGCAAAGGGTAAATCAACCATTGCATCAAAAACTCTTTTTCCAAAAAATTCATATCTTACTAAACACCACGCTACAATAACTCCAAAAAAAGTATTTATAAGTGCAGCTATGATTGAAGTATAAAATGTCAATTTATAACTTTCAACTACTCTATCATCAGTTGTTGCTTTAAAAAACTCATCCCATCCTAAACTAAAAGCTTCAGTAAACAAAGCAAATAAAGGAATAAGAACAATAATACTTAGGTAAAATATTGTATACCCCATCGTAAGCCCAAATCCAGGTATTGAGGATTTTGGTCGTTTTAATATGCCAAAATTTAATCGCATTAATCTCCTTTAAATAGTTTTATAACCCCTCCTAATTGTTGCAATTGCAACACCTTAAACACATACACATATCATCGTCGTTATTACACATCATTTTTTTTCTCCTATTTTGTATTTTTATACAATCGTATGAACTATTAAAGTTGAAATTGTTGTAACTGATACTTCAAAAGTTAATACGATAATTAAATCTTTTTTATTAACTAAATTTTCTAATATTTTTTCCATTTTTTCTCCTTTATTGAGGAGGGATTATAAAACTATTTAAAGTATCTACTTTTTACAGTAGATACTTTATTTATTAATGTCTGTAAATCGAATCAAACACACCGCCGTCATTAAAATGTGTCTCTTGAGCATTTTTCCAACTACCAAATACACCATTAACTGTAACTAAGTCTAATTTAGGGAATCTTTCTAAATCTTTTTTATCCGCAAACTCTGGTTTGTATGGTCTATAGTAATATTTAGCTACCAAATTTTGTGCTTTTGGAGAGTATAAATACTCTAAGTAAGCTTTTGAAACTTCATACACACCATCTTTTTTTGCTTGTTTATCTGCAACAGTTACAGGTGGTTCAGCTTTGATACTGATACTAGGTACGACAATTTCTAAATCACTGTGACCTAATTCATTGATGGCTAAAAAGGCTTCATTTTCCCAAGCTAATAAAACATCACCAATTCTTCTTTGTACAAAAGTATTTGTAGCTCCTCTTGCCCCTGAATCAAGAACAGGAACATTTTTATATAGTTTTTTTACAAATTCTCTTGCTTTTTTATCAGCATTTTTATATTCATTTGAATTTTTATCTAAATTTTCTAAACTTCCCAACTCTTTTTTAAGGGCATATGCATATGCTGCAAGATAGTTCCATCTAGCCCCTCCTGAAGTTTTTGGATTTGGAGTAATCACTTCTACACCCTTTTTAGTCAAATCATCCCAATCTTTTATACCTTTTGGATTACCTTTTCGTACTAAAAATACAATCGTTGAAGTATAAGGAGAAGAGTTATTCTCTAATCTTTTTTGCCAATCTTTTGGGAAAAGTCCTGTTTTTTCACTAATTTTGTCAATATCATAAGCAAGTGCTAAAGTAATAACATCAGCTTTTAATCCATCAATTACAGCTCTTGCTTGTTTTCCAGCACCTCCATGAGATTGTTTTATCGTAACTTCTTGTCCCGTTTGATCTTCCCAATATTTAGAAAACACCTTATTATACTCTGCATAAAACTCTCTTGTTGGGTCATAAGATACATTTAAAATCTCAACTTTATCTTTAGCATAAAGATTTAGGCTTGTTGCTACTAAACTACCTAATAAAACTAATTTTGTTTTTTTTACTATATTCTTCATTTCTTCTCTTTTAATTTATAATACACTAAATGTGTGAATATTAAAGATTATAAAAAATCTCACCTCTTTTTTACTTAACCATTCTTTTTATTGTTACACATGTCGCACATCATTTTATATCCTTTTTATATAATCTACACTAAATAGATGAATATTAAAATTTAAAAAAAATTGATGGTTTAAATTCCTAAACCACCAACAAAACCTTCATTATAAATATCATCTTTTTTTATTGGAGCTTGATTTAAACAAACTGCAATAGTCATCTTATCTAAGATTTGAGCTGTTAAATTTCTAATATTTAAAAATACTCTCCTAAAATAGCATTTACTCTCTTGGGAACAAGGTTCATAGTTTGAAACACTCACACAAGAAATCATGGCTAACATTCCTTCAAAGTGACGAATAACTTCACCTAGAGTTATATCATTTGCATCTTTAGCTAAAACATACCCACCATAACGACCCGGAATACTTTTAACCCAACCTGCATTATTCATTTCTAGCATTATATTTTCTAAAAATCTTCTTGGAACATCCGTATATTCTGAAAGATTTTTAGTAGAGATTGACTCACCTTTTAACTCTGCTATTGCGAACAATGCTCTTAATGCATAATCTGTTTTTTTTGATACTTTCATTTAACACCTACTAAATTGGTGAAATTATAATGGAAAAATATTTTTTTGTCAAGTCTTTTATATTTAACCAACAATTTTTATAAGAAAAATTAAAAAACCTATTAAAAATATTGATGATAATATCATTGCAAGAAGAAATTTTATGTCCATGTAGGATTATATTATATTTTATTTTTCATCCATATTAATTAGCAGGAATCCAGCTATAAATACTTTTAAGTGTAAGGCTAAAAAAGATAAAAATGGGGCACATGTGTTAAGGTATACATTTGCCACCCTACTTTATCAAAAAAATAGAGACTTAATATTGGTACAAGAATCTTTAGGTCATGCAGATATAAATACTTCTCGTATTTATACCCACTTTGATAAACAAAGGCTTGACCAAACCACTGATATTTTTTAATGTACTTGCAAAAGTATTATCTTTAAATCTTTTGTAATCTTGTTAAATTATAAATTGCTATCAACTGTTTAATTTATACAAAATCTTTTCAGCCACCCTAAATGAATTTGCATAAATTGTCCAAGTATAAGGCACACTTCCTCCTGTTGGCATAAACGAAGCATCGGTTATATAAAGATTTTCAAGCTCATGAGTTTTACAGTTTTTATCCAAAACAGATGTTTTTTTATCTTCTCCAAAACGACATCCCCCTGCAACTAAATTAGGAGGTGGACTGGAGCTAATACTCATGCTAATATCACGTGCTCCCATTTTTTCAAGAACATTGACCGCTTTTTTTGCCAAAAATTCTCCTACATTTAAATCATGAGGATGTCCATATAAATTTATAACTCCAACTGGTATTCCAAATTTATCCGTTTTATCATCATCAACACTTACAAAACAATCATCTGTAGGTAACCAATCATTAAATACCTCAAATGTAAGAACTCTTGAGCTTGTAACAGATTTTTTAATTTTATCTTCTAAGGCTTTTCCCCATAAAATATTGCCTGAACTATCGTAGGCTTCTGCTAGGGATTTAGAAATAATATTAGCATGTTCAAATAAGAAGTCAATTGTTCCACCTTTTAGTACTTTTCCATTCTCTTCATACTCATACCATTGTTGCAAACTTCGATTAAAAAAAAGCCCCCTTTGTATAAGTTCTTTTTGTTGTTCTTTTGTTAAATCTTCAAAAATAAATCTACCTTCTCCTGATCCACCTGCTGAAAAGATTAGATTTTTTCCTACTTGATTATGGTTATTTGCTATACCTTTAGGAAAATACTTATTATGTGAATTTAATAAAAGTCTTGATGTTTCAATAGCTTGAGCTGCCACTACAAAGATTTTAGCTTCAATAGTATGTGAATTTCCTTTATTATCGTAATATAAAGCTTGAATAATTTTTTTATCATCACTATTTAACTTATAGACAAAAGCTTCAGTGATAATTTGGGCTCTACATTTTTGTAAAAGTGCTGCTCTAGCACTTCCTTTTGCTCCTGTAGCACAAGGGTAACTTCCACAAAAATTTGAATATGAACAAGCTTTTCTATGTAAATCATTTACAGGTAAAATGGCTCTAGGAGTAGGAAGACTTTCATATTCTAAAGTTTCACATGCTGCATCAAACCATTGTGTAACACTGTTTTCTTCTAAGGACACATAAGGAAAATTTTTTGTTGAACGTGGCTCTAAAAATTTATGTGCTTTGGCATTTCCACTGACACCAATAACGTGCTCCACTTTGGTATAAAAAGGTTCTAACTCTTCATAAGAGATGGGCCAATCCACAATATTGGAACCTTTTATCTCTCCGTATACTGATTTTAGTTTAAAATCATTAGGTTTTAAACGATGAAAAAAACCACTCATCAAATTGGAACTTCCCCCTACCATTGAGCCATTCCAAAAACTCCAGTTGTATTCTCTTCCATCATAAGTCGTTATATTTCCATTTTCATCTTTTTCTTTAATGATATGAAACTCATCTTCAAGTTTTGGTTTAAACATCTCTCGTCTTGAAATAGCTAATTCATCTTTACTAAAATCTTCTTCTTTATAGTATTTACCTTTTTCAAGTACCACCACATTAAATCCAGCATTACTTAACTCATAAGCAATAGGAGAACCACCCGCGCCACTTCCTATAATACATACATCATATTTCATAAAAATGCCCTTTTAGGTCTTGGATAACCCGTTTCATAATTTAACCATGCCCAACCTTGTTGGTTGGTGTTAATGTCATAAATTGGATCACCTAAAACCGATTCCATAATATATTTCAGCATTGTATAAATAAAACTCTCTCCCCAATTTACTTGTGAAATGGCCTTTAAAACTTTCTCTCTTTGTTCATAAGAGAGTTTTGTATATGTTTTGCTGTACATTGCAACGCTCTCTTCATTGAGCCATTTAACCCCATTACGAATAAACTGTTTAGTTTCATCATCTATTTTTGAGTGATTTAAAACTGTTTTTAAGATATATGAAGCACTATTTGAATCTAACTTTTTACTTAAAGGGAATAAATCTTCTTGCAACAATACAAGTGTATCTAAAGGTGTGACTTTAGCAAAAAGTTTCTCTTTGGAAAAAATTAAAACAGCAATAGTTAGAAAACTGCTTTTCAAAAATACTCTTCTATTCATATTTTTTTTATTCAATAATTGATTCTTCAAAATATTTGTCCACATTCATATAAGTTTTTCCTGTATGGTCTTTAAAAATAAGATGTTCTTTATTCAGCTTTGAAATATGATTAATTCCCATAATAGCAAGCAGAGTTTTAACTCCATTTAAAAGTTGTTCATGATAAGAAGCTACTGCTTTTGCATTTTTTTCAACTAAAAAAGAGGCTCTTTTTTTCTTATCTTGAGTTGCTAATCCAACAGGACAAGCCCTACCATGATTTCCTGCACACTCTCTTGCACGAATACATCCTGCACTTAACATAAAAGCTCGTGCAATGGCAACATAATCAGCCCCAACACCAAAAAGCACCACCGCATCATCAGGAGTTAAAACTTTTTCACTGGCAATTAATTTTACTTTATCTCTAATAGTGTACTTTTTTAAAACAGTATCTGCAATATATAAAGCTTTTGCTATAATCATTCCAACTGTCATCATCATCTCTAAAGGAGCTGCACCACTTCCACCATCACCACCATCAATGGTAATAAAATCAGGATAATTGTTTGAACCCTCATCAATTTTTTTCTTTATAAGCTTTGCATACTCTTCAAAATTCTCTTTTGAAGAGATAACGATTTTAACTCCAACAGGTTTTTGAGATAAATTTTTGAGTTTACCAATAAAATCAAACAACTCTTCAAGGGTTTTACCATAAGGAAAAGAGTTAGGGCTAAAAAGGTCTTTAAAAGGTTCTACACCTCTATAGTATGCTATTGTTTCAGTTACTTTAGAGCCTAAAAGTTTTCCACCTGTTTGTTTTGCTCCTTGTGCCATTTTAATCTCAGTCATTTTTGCAAATTTCATCACTTTTTTATAGCGTACTTCATCGAACTTTGCATTCTCATCTCTTACACCATAAAGTCCACTTCCTAATTGAAATATAATATCGGGAATATCATTGGGCACTTCTTTAGGAAAAAATTCAAGAGGGGCATCCCAATTGATTCTATAGCAAATCAATCTTTGTTCATCAAAGAGATAACTCTCTTCAACACTTGTATTTATCACAATATGTTTATAAACTTTTTTTGCTGTATCTTTATTGAGTAAGTGTTTAATAATTTTATAAACACCTTTAGCAAAAAAAGTCCCCTCTTTGGTTTCTAAATAGCAATTATCTTTTGGATTATATTGATGTGTATAAATAAAGTTTGAAGTTAATCCTCCTTCACCCGTATTTATAGGGAAATTACCCAAATAAGCACCCTTTGCAAAAGCTCTTGTCCCCTCAGGTGAAATAGAACCATCACTCATGGCACTTCTTCCAAAAATTGAGTTTGTTTTAAATGGATTAGGACTGTTTTCTCCAAAAGTAACACTAAAATCATCACTTATATCTTTAGTTTCTAATACACAATTGGTATTTTTAATCGATAACCTTGCACTTTTTTGAGGTTGTCCTGGAGAAAAAGAGGCATAAGAGGGTTTACCCCTAGAAGAGTCATATACCCATTTTACTTTATCAAAAGATTCATAAAACTTTTCATCCCCAAAATATTGACGCATAGGATCTCTTAAAAAATAGAAGAGATATCTCATACGACCAATTAAAGGATAATTTATAAGCAGTTGATCTTCTCTTTGGATAAATCTATCATAGATAAAAAGTATAATTCCTAAACATAAAAAAACAACAACAGATGCTTTTAATAAAAACATTAATATGGCAAAATCATACTCTCCCAAACTTTTTGAGAAATCTATTAGCGATTCCATGACTTAGTTTTTTTCACCGAATATTTTTCTATCCAAACTAAATTTACCAGCTCCTTGTGATAAAAAGATTAAAAGAAAAATCATATAGTACAATGGTATTTCAAAACCATTTGCTCCAGCACTAAAACCATTTCCTAAATGTACAGTCGTAATTGCAACAATCATAATAATAATCAAAGGAATAGAAATAACTCTTGTAAATAGTCCTAAAACCAAAAGAACTACACCAATAAGTTCTGTTGAAGCTGCCATATAAGCATTTAATGTTGGCATTGGTATTCCCATAGAACCAAACCAAGCTGCTACAGAGTCTATATCTTTCCATTTATTAATAGCAGGTTCATAAAAACCATACGCTACAACCAATCGTGCAAAAAGCAATGAAATAGATTGAAGATACTCACTCAATCTTGAGAACTCTAGGTAAATCTTTTTTAATAACATGTCAAACTCCTCATTTATAATTTTAATCATATCATTAAAAGAAAATTTTTTAAGTGATATTTATCACATACAATAAAAACTTTTTCAAATATAATTTCTAAAAATTTAGGAGTTTAATTATGAAAAAAATATTTTTTTCTCTGTTAATTGTATTCAATGTTCTATTTGCAGCACCCAATATGGCACCTCAATTTAGTGCTACAACGACTACAGGAGAGAAGGTTTCTTTAGCTCAATACTTAGAAACTAAAAAGCCTTTATTAGTCTATTTTACTGCTTCATGGTGTCCAACTTGTGCTAAAAATTGGCCCTCAATTAATGAAGTGTATAAAACATACAAAGATAGAGTGAACTTTTTATCTATTAGTATAGATCCAACGGATACAAATGAAGTTTTAACAGAACTTTCACAAAAACATAATTTGGTTTATCCAATGGTTGCAGGAAATCCAAAAATAATGGTTGATTTTGGAGTAAAGGGACAAGCTACGACGGTATTGGTTAACTCAAAAGGTGAAATCACTTTTATGGATAGCGGTCACATTACACTTAAAGAGTATCAAGACCTGCTTGATGATTTATTGGCAAATGAATAGTTTTATCTATTTTTCATTTATTCAAGGGGTATTTGCATTTTTTGCCCCTTGTGCAGTGGCTTTATTACCCGCTTACATTGTTTCATTTATTTCAAGAAATCAAGGACAAGAACATTTAAAATTTTATCTTTTATTAAGAGGCTTGAAATTGGCATTTTTCTCTATATTAGGGATTTTAGTTATTTATGCCATTGCCAGTGGGTTTATCGTACTTGCAGCTGAACTTATCAAAGAATACATGAAATATGTGGCTATTGCTTTGGGTGTTATTTTGATTATCATGGCTGTTTTTATGTTGTTTGGTAAAGAGTTTAGTCTCAATATTCATATAAATCAAAAAAAATATAACAATGAACTAAAAGAAGCTTTCTTTTTTGGAGTTGCTTATGCAATTGGAGCATTAGGTTGTTTATTTCCACTTTTTTTAGTTGTAGCTTCACAAGCATTAAGTGAACCAAATACTTTTTTAGGAATAAGTTATATTGTTGCTTATTTTGTAGGTATTAGTTTGTTAATGATAATAGTTATTTTAGGTTCAATTTTTGCCAAAGATTTTATCAGTAAAAAAATCAATTCTATTTTGCCTTATATGCAAAAAATAAGTGCTATTTTACTTATAGTTGCAGGGATTTATATTGTTTCTTATCAAATGGTTCTGTTTTAATTGCTTCAAAATATTTTGAAGCAATTAAAAATCCAAATCAATACTTAACGCATCTAAAAAGATATTAAACGAATTGAATAAATCGACCACTGAAATCATCTCTACAATTTGTGCATCGTTAAATCCCAGTGCTTGTATTTTTGAGAAAGATTCATCACTTAGACTTAAAGGCTCTTTTGTAATTTGTACAGCAAACTCTAAAATATGTTTTGTATCTTCATCGATGGGAGCAGTTTTAAAATCGATTAGCAGTAACTCAATCACCTCTTTTGACATTCCTAATTTTTCTAAAAAAAGTGAGTGAGCACCCACGCAATATTGACATCCATTGGTATTTGAAACAACAACAGCAATCATCTCTTTAAGCTCTCTTTTTAACTCTCCTTCGTACATAACCGCTTGAACTTTGAGTAAATTTGCTTTTAAGATATTAGGTTTGTGGGCTAATGCTTTAAAAAGATTGGGAATCATCCCAAACTCTTGTTCGATTTGTTCAAAAAGTACTTTAGTCTCACCATTCACTTCGTTTTTTTCTAAAAGCTTAATTTTTGCCATGTTTGTTTACCACATTCTTAATCAATTCTAAAATCTCTAAAGGTTCTGCTCTTTTAGTATAATCCTCTTGTATAAAACTGTAAATAATTTTATACTCTTTATTGACAACATACGTTGCCGGCATGGGTATTTCATAACTTTCATCTTGATTTGAAGCAGGGATATCAATTCCAAACTCTTTATAAATTGGTCGCAATCTTTCATCAAGAGAAAAAACCAAGCCAAATTTTTTGGCAAGCTTATTGTATAAATCACTTAATACATCAAACTCTAAATTATCTTTTTCTTTAGTACTAAGTGATAAATCAGGCAATTGTGGAGAAACAGCAATCAATTTGCTGTTGAGTGCTTTTAATTGAGGAACTATTTTTTGAAATGCTTTTAATTCCAAATTACAATAAGGACACCAACCACCTCTATAAAAATTAAGTACAATAAAATCAGAATCTTTAAAATACTCATACAGTTCAATCTGTTTTGAATAAACATCAAGCAAAACCTCATTAGGTACAGTATCATCTTTTTTTAATGCTTGTTCGCTTAGTTTTTTTTCTTCAAGCTCTTTTGTTGCTAAAGCAAAAAGTTCTTGAACCTCTTGGGGTGCTTTTTGTTTGAATTGATTTTGCAGATTTTCTATCTCATTTTTTAAACTCATTTTCTTTCCTTATTTATTTTTAATAAGCTTAACAAAATAAGAAATGATCTGTCAACAGAAAATAGGACACAAAAATTAACTTTTAACTAATCATTT
>ERZ1673961.517-NODE-517-length-14981-cov-345.898633_pt1 | contig 14981 bp, 15 predicted proteins | sample MGYA00580189_ERZ1673961 | MGnify/ENA primary metagenome ERZ1673961 (study PRJEB41334, sample SAMN05608105) | rock metagenome | biome: terrestrial subsurface; feature: shale formation; material: shale | place: USA: Pennsylvania ... | reverse complement strand
CAAAATTAAAATATAAAAAACATATAAGAAAGAAATTTAAAATAAAAAAATCTTACCTTTCTATAACTCATGATGAAGGGTTTGCTATTGCAGTTGTAAATAATATTAAAAAATAGATACTTAAGATTATTTACTTAAGTATCTTTCTAATATAATTTTTGCAGCAAGGGAGTCTACTCTTCCATCTCTTTTGTATTTTATTTGACCTTTCATCATATCCTCAGCTTCAATTGAGCTCATATTCTCTTCACAATACTCAATAGGAATATCAATATCAAGAAGAGTTACAAAGTGCTTTATTCTTCTTTGCATCTCTTCACTTGCGCTTGGAAAACCTACAATTAACTTATCTATTTCCCACTCTTTTAAAAAAGCTTTCACTTCATTTGCTGCTTGATTTCTATTTTTTCTTAAAATGGCATTTTGTGGTGTCACAATATCAGAAGCAATATTAATTGCAACACCAATTCTTTTTAGCCCAATATCAATACTTGCTAGTTTCAAGCTAAAATCTCATCTGCTAAATCAAATTTATTTGCAGTCATTAAATGAATTTTTGGATGAAGTTTTCTAATCTCATAAAAGAGATCTTTACTTAATTGCATACCTACTTTATACTCTTCTTCCTCAGATATTTGATTTGCAAGTTCAAGTTTATCAATCCAATCTTGTGGTACATGAATTCCTGGAACTTGTGCTGATAAAAATAGTGCAGTTCTTAGTTTTGTGATTGGGAAGATTCCAAAAATTAGTTGTGCTTTTTTCTTATTGCCAACAACATCCTCTTTTGCATTTTCAAAAATCTCTAAAAGTTTTTTTGCATTATTTACATCAAATACAGGTTGAGTGATTATTCCCATAGCTCCATTTTGTATTTTGTTGTGCATCTTTTTTTCTAAAGATGTAAAGCTTCTTGCATATGAGTTTGTAACAGCAAATGGATAGATTTGTTTTGGCTCTATTTTAAAAGGTCTTCCTGCAATATCCATACCATAATTAAAAGATTTAATCATTTTTAAAAGCATTGAAGAGTTTGATTCAAATACTCCTTTTGAGTGTGGTTGGTCACTCATTTTAGCAGGATCTCCTGTTAGGGCTAAAATAGCTCTTACATCAAACTCATTTGCACCTAATAAATCAGATTGAAGTGCAATTTTATTTCTATCTCTCATGCTCATTGTTGCAATTACTGGTTTTTTAAACTCTTGTTGTAATCTTAAACTTGCGAAAAGTGCATTATATTTTAATTTTGCAAGAGGATTGTCTGTTGCAGAAAATCCATCAACTCTATTTTGAAGATCAAATTTTTTAACTTTTTCTATAATATTGTGCATAATTGGTTCATGCTGAGGTGTTGTTTCTAGGGTTAAATACTTGTCTTCTTGTAACTTTTGAATAAGTGTTTCAAACATTAAAAAACTATCCTTTTAGTATATTTTAGATATTATTATACCCTTTAAAGTATAAAAGTATTAAAGCAATTAGGGAAAAATATGAAATTAGCGGTATTTGATTTTGATTCAACACTTATGGATGGAGAGACTATTGACTTTTTAGCAAAGCCTTTAGGCCTTGAAGCAAAAGTAGCAAAAATTACAGAAGAAGCAATGGCTGGAAGACTTGATTTTTTTGAGTCATTAATTCAAAGAGTATCTTTACTAAAAGGGCTTGAATATAGTAAAGCAGTTGAAATTTGTAAAGATTTGCCTTTAATGCCAGGAGCTTATGAGACTGTAAGTGAATTAAAAAAAATGGGTTATAAAGTAATATGTTTTTCTGGTGGATTTAGAATAGGAACATCTCCTGCAAAGGAAAAACTTGGTCTTGATGCAGATTTTTCAAATATTTTACACGAAAAAGATGGAGTTTTAACAGGACTTGTAGGTGGAGATATGATGTTTGGATTCTCAAAAGGTGATATGATTCAAAGAGTCCAATCAATGCTTGGTGTATCAGTTGAAAATACATTGGTTGTTGGTGATGGAGCAAATGATGTTAGTATGTTTAAATATGCATCAAAAAAAGTAGCTTTTTGTGCAAAAGATGTACTAAAAAAAGAAGCGAATATAATTGTCGATAAAAAAGATTTAACACAAATCTTAAAAAGTATTTAAGGAGAGAGCAATGAGTTTAAAAGAAGATATTAATTTTTCACTTTGGTGTGATTTTATTGAAAGAGAGTTTTTAGAAAATAGATTCCAAGAGATGATTGAAGAAAAGGCTATTTATGGTGCGACTTCAAATCCTGCAATATTTGAATCTTCAATTACAAGTTCACTTGCTTATAAACAACAACTTGATATGTTAAAAGCAAATGATGCAAAAACTATATATGAAGATTTAGCAGTAAGAGATATAAAAAGAGCTGCTGAGCTTTTAAAACCTTTATATGATAAAAATACAAATGATGGTTTTGTATCATTAGAAGTTGATCCAACACTTTGTGATGATGCACAAGCTACTATTGAAGAGGGAATTAGATTAAACTCAATGATAAATTGTGATAATTTAATGATTAAAGTTCCTGCTACAAAAGCTGGTTATGTTGCTATGAAAGAGTTAACAAGTCAAGGTATAAATGTAAATGCAACTTTAATATTTTCAGTTGAGCAAGCAATTGAGTGTGCTAAAGCTTTAAATGAAGGTATTAATGAATCAAATATTGAAACAAAAGCTGTTATTTCAATCTTTGTTTCTAGATTTGATAGACTTTGTGATGAATTATTAGTTGAAAAAGGACTTAAAAAATCAAAACTAGGAATAATGAACGCTACTAAATGTTATCATGAAATAAATAAATTTGAAAATGAGAATATTAGAACACTTTTTGCAAGTACAGGAGTAAAAGGCGATGAGTTAACAGCAAGTTATTATGTTGATAATTTACTTTATCCAAATTCAGTAAATACTGCTCCTTTGGCAACAATTGAAGATTGGATAGTTGATGGAAGTAAAGAGCCATCAAAAATCCCAAGTGAAGAAAAATGTGATAAATATTTTGCTGAGCTTGAAAAAGTTGGAATAAATATGAATGATGTTTATTCAAAACTTTTAACAGATGGTTTAGAAGCATTTAAAGTGTCATTTAGCGATTTATTAGCTAAGTTGACAAAATAGCCTATAAAAAGGCTATTTTCTTAAGAAAGTTTTTGCTAAACTTTACTTACACTAGAATAAGATAAAGGGTTTATAATGAATAACTGGAGTTCAAATAGCTGGAGAGATTTTCCTATAAAGCAACAACCAAACTATAATGACTTAGAAAAATTAGCTAAGGTTGAGGCTGAATTATCTTCATATCCTCCACTTATTTTTGCAGGGGAAGCAAGAAGATTGAAAAGTAAATTAGCAGATGTTGTAAATGGTAAGTCATTTTTACTACAAGGTGGAGACTGTGCTGAGTCATTTAATGCATTTGATGCAAATAATATTAAAGATTTATTTAAAGTAATGATGCAAATGGCAGTTGTTTTAACTTTCTCAGGTGGTTGTCCTGTTGTAAAAGTTGGAAGAGTTGCAGGTCAATTCGCAAAACCAAGAAGTTCAGATTTTGAAGAGATAAATGGTATTTCACTTCCTTCATATAGAGGTGATATTGTAAATGGGATGGATTTTACACAAGAAGCTAGAAATCCAAGTCCTAAAAAACTTTTAAAAGCATATAATCAAAGTGCAGCAACACTAAACCTTTTAAGAGCATTTGCAAGAGGTGGTATGGCAGATTTAAATAAAGTTCATTCATGGAATTTAGATTTTGTTAAAGGTAATACTTTAGGGGAAAAGTATGAAGAATTAGCAGATAAAATTTCAGAAACATTAAATTTTATGAAATCTTGTGGAATTACATCTGAAAATACGCACCAATTAAGTGAAACGACACTTTATACTTCACATGAAGCATTATTATTAAATTATGAACAAGCATTAACAAGAAAAGATTCACTAACAGGTGATTGGTATGATTGTAGTGCTCATATGTTATGGATTGGGGATAGAACAAGAGGACTTGATGATGCACATATTGAGTACTTTAGAGGAATTAAAAATCCAATTGGTTGCAAAGTTGGACCTTCTATGCAAGAAGATGAATTAATCAAGCTTATTGATAAGTTAAATCCAGAAAATGAAGCTGGTAGATTAAATTTAATTGTTAGAATGGGTGCAGAAAAAATTGCAGAGCATTTCCCTAAACTTTTAGCTAAAGTTAAAGCTGAGGGTAAAAATGTTTTATGGTCAAGTGATCCAATGCATGGAAATACTATTAAAACTGACAATGGATTTAAAACAAGAGATTTTGAATCGATTTTATCAGAAGTTAAACAGTTCTTCCAAATTCATAGAGCTGAGGGAACATATGCAGGTGGTATTCACTTAGAAATGACAGGACAAAATGTAACTGAGTGTACAGGTTCTTGTTCTTCTGCTATTACACAAGAGGGATTATCTAGTAGATATCATACTCAATGTGACCCAAGATTAAATGCAGACCAAGCTTTAGAGTTATCTTTTATGATAGCTGATACATTAAAAGAAGCTAGAAAAGATTTAGTAGTATAAAAAAGAGGTTTTCCTCTTTTTTATTTATAAGAAAATATCTTTATACTCTTGCTCATTAAAACCTACAATTATTTTATTGTTATACTCAATTACAGGTCTTTTTAAAAGCATAGACTCTTTTTTTAGCCACTTTATTTTACCTTCATCATCAAGGTTTAAATCTTTTAATTTTAGATTTCTATAAGTAGCACCTCTATTATTAAATAGTTTGTCAATTGATGAGTTTTCAAGCCAATAATCAATCATATTAGATGTTACTTCTTCTTTTTTAAAGTCAAAAAAGTCATAATCTATTGAGTTTTCTTTAAAAAACTTAAGAGCTTTTCTTACTGTATCACAATTTTTTATGCCGTGAACTTTTATCATAATATTACTCTATAATCTTTGGTACTATAAAGTATCCATCTTCAGATTTTGGAGCATTTTCAATGATTTGTTTAGCTCTTTGTAAATCTTGTGTTGAGATATCTTCTCTTAAAGGAGTTCCTCCCTCAACTGTGTTAAATGTAGCATCAATATTGCTTACATCAATTTCATTTAAATTCTCAACAAAATTGATAATATCTCCTAACTCAGATTTTAAACTCTCTTTTTTTTGTTCATCAATTTCTAAGCTAGAAAGCTTTGCTAATTTCTCTATTAGTTTATCATCAACTGTCATTTTTTTCCTTTTAAATTTGTAAACTTTATTATTAAATTTAAATATTATAACAAAAAAGAGTTTTTAATGTTATAAAATAATTTAGTCTATTTTTTAGCTCTTTTTTCATAAAAATTTTCTCTAAACTCTTCCCACTTATTTTCTAAAATCGCCTCTCTTGCTTTTCTCATAAGAGTTAAATAGTAGTTTATATTATGTATTGAAGCAAGTCTAAAGTATGTTATCTCACCAGCTCTATATAGATGGCTTAAATATGCTTTAGTGAAGTTTTTACAAGTGTAGCAGTCACACTCTTCATCAATTGGTAAAGGATCTTCTTTGTACATAGCTTTTTTGATATTTACTCTTCCAAAGTTTGTAAATAAAGTTCCATTTCTTGCATTTCTAGTGGGCATTACACAATCGAACATATCTACGCCTCTGTGAATATTTTCTATTAAATCCTCAGGTGTTCCAACTCCCATTAGGTATCTTGGTTTATTTTCAGGCATAAATGTTGTAGTCCATTCAACTGTATCATACATATCTTGATTTGGTTCACCAACACTTAATCCACCAATTGCGTATCCATCAAAATCTTCTAATGCACAAAGTTGTTGGGCACTCATTTTTCTAAACTCTTTATCTGTACCACCTTGGATAATTGCAAAAATATTTTGATTAACTCCAATACCTTTTTCTTGTTGTTGTTTATGATAAGTTATAGCTTCTTTTGCCCACTTTGTAGTTCTTTCAATAGATTTTTTAATTCGCTCTTTTGTGTTTGGTAGAGCAACTAAATCATCTAAAATCATCATAATATCACTACCTAGGTCATATTGAGTATCTAAAACACTTTGTGGTGTAAAGTAGTGTTTGCTTCCATCAATGTGAGATCTAAACATAATTCCATTTTCATCAGGTTTTGAATTATCACTAAGTGAAAATGCTTGAAAACCACCTGAATCAGTTAAAAAAGAGTTTGGAAATTTTGAAAAACCATGAAGTCCACCAAACTTTTTAATTAATTTACTACCTGGTCTTAAATATAAGTGATAAGTGTTACCAAGTATAATTTTTGCACCCATACTTAAAAGATCATTTGCATCAAGTGCTTTTACAGTTGCTTGAGTTCCAACGGGCATAAATACTGGTGTTTGTATTGTACTGTGAGCTGTTTTTATTGTACAAGCTCTTGCTTTATTTTGTGTTGCATCTATAGTAAATTGCATATAAAAAAAATCCTTATAAAATCTTCTTGTGATTGTATCAAAAAATTGGTAAAGAAAATGATTAGAGATAAAAAGATATAATATCTACTATGAAAAAGATACTTATTATATTAGATGGAATTGTCGCTAAAAACTTAATGCAAAGAATAGTTGAAACTAATACTGGTGAAAACTATTATGATATTGTTTATGTAAATGATGCAATAGTTCCTGATCAAAAATTGTCAAATGTTACATTTTATAAGTTTGATCCAACTTCAAAATCAAAACTTGCAATGGTTTTGGATAAAAATATTCATACAGAAGTACTTGTGGTACTTAACTCAAAAGATGAGATGTTAAGTGTTATTGAAAATATCAAATCACACAAGCATAATCTTCAAATGAATATTTTAGATTATTGGAATTTAGAACTTGATGATCCATATGTAAATGTTTATAAAGGTATTGAAGTTTTAGCAAATGGGATGGTAGAAAGACTACCAAATATTCCTGTAGTTGCTCAAAATATTGGATTGAAACATGGCGAAATAATGGAGATTAGAATTCCATTTGGTAGTTCATATGCTTATAGATATATAGGTTCAATTGAACAAAAAAATTGGAGAATTTTTGCTTTATATAGAAATGAAAAACTCGAAGATTTAAAACCTTCTTTGATTTTAAAACCAAATGATACAATTTTAGTAATTGGTGAGCCAAAAGTTTTAATGCAAGTTTATAGTGCAATTGGCAAAACAAGAGGACAATTTCCTATGCCATTTGGGCATAATTTGTATTTATATTTAGATTTATACTTAATGAAAAAGCATAGAGTTGAAAAAGCTGTTCATGAAGCAAAATATCTACATAAGTATTTAAAAAATAAAAAGCTTGTTATTAGAATTACTAGACCAACAACAGTTGGTATAATGAATTTTATAAAAGAGCAATTTAGAGATGATGAATCAGTTATTATAAATATAGATTATCATAATTTGGGTTTTAGAAAAATTAGAAAAATGGATTTTAAAAAGCTTGATATAGGAATGATAATATTATCAAGTGAAATGTTTAAAAATAAAGAGATTGCCAATGAACTAGTAAATACAAAAGTTCCTTTATTTAAGCTTGGCAAAGAGCCAGTTGGTGCAACTAAAAATACTCTTATTGTTTTAAATGATACAAAATCATATGAGCAAATCTCACCAATAGTATTTGATGTATCAAGTCAAATAAAAACAAAAACAAAAATTTTTGATATGGATCCAAATGGCTTTGATGATAAATCGAAATTACTTGATCACTTTGAAAATCTTTCAAAGATATTTAGTCAAAAGATTGAGATTATTTCATGCGATAAAAATCCAATTAGACAACTTAGAAAAGAACAAGATATTCTACAAATTTTGCCACTTAAAAAAAGTATGTTTCAAAAAAGATTCTCTTGGAGTTTTATTTATACAAACTCAGATTTGATATCTTTTGATATGGCAAAATATAATCAATTACTTATACCTATTATAGAAGATTAAAGGAAATAAATGAAATTTGAGGCTTATCCCTTTGAAAAATTAAATAAACTATTATGTGATGTTATTCCAACATCAAAATATGAATTGTCATCACTTACAATAGGAGAACCACAGTTTGAAACTCCACAATTTATTCAAGATGAATTGAAAAATAGTTCTGAACTTTTAAAGAAATATCCAGCAAGTGCTGGACTTCCAAAATTAAAAGAGGCAATGATAAATTTTGTATCAAAAAGATTTAATGTTTCTTTAGAAAATGAGCAGATTATTCCAACCTTTGGAACAAGAGAAGTTTTGTTTAACTTCCCACAATTTGCATTATTTGATAAAAAAAATCCAGTTATGGCATTTACTAATCCTTTTTACCAAATATATGAAGGTGCAGCAGTAGCTAGTAAAGCTGAAGTTATTCATATAGACTTAACAAAACATAATGATTTTAAAGCAAATTTGAGTGATGAAAATTTAAAAAAATGTGATTTAGTAATTTTGAATTATCCAAATAATCCAACCTCTTCTAATATAAGTATTGAGGAACTTGAAACTTGGGTAAAAAAAGCTATAGAGTTTGATTTTATATTAATAAATGATGAATGTTATAGTGAAATATATTTTGATGAAAGTGATAAGCCAGTATCACTTCTAGAAGCTAGTATTAAAGCTGGAAATGAAAATTTTAAAAATGTATTAGTTATGAATTCTATTTCAAAAAGAAGTAGTGCACCAGGACTTAGAAGTGGTTTTATTGCAGGTGATTCAACAATTTTAAAAGAGTATATGAAATATAGAACTTATATAGGTTGTGCTAGTCCTGTTCCTTTACAAAATGCAGCAGCTATTGCATGGAATGATGAAAAACATGTCCAAAATTTTAGAGAAATTTATAAAAAAAATTTCCAACTTGCAAAAGAGATTTTAGATATAAATCCACCTAAAGCTACTTTTTATATTTGGCTAGAAGTTGAAGATGAATTAGAATTTACAAAAAAACTATATGAAAAAAAACATATAAAAGTTCTTCCTGGAAGTTTTTTAGGAAGAGAAGGTATTGGAAAAGGTTATGTAAGAATAGCCTTGGTTGAAAATGAAAATAAAACAAGAGAGGTATTAAATAGGTTGAAGGATTTTATTAATGAATAAGCAAGAGTTAAATGAAGCTAGAACAAACCCGGATTTTATAAAGTATTTAGAAGAAACAAGAATTGATGCTTTAAATACTCAAAATATTTCAGCACTTTATGAAGTTCTTGACTCAATGCTTATTTTAGATTTAGATGAAAAAAAAGTAAATGAAGTTTATGAAGAGATTTTAAAGATATCTTTTTTTGAAGTTGAAAAAATAGTAAATGATGGTAAAAAGTTAAAACTTAAAGAGAATGAACTTTATTATATAAGATCTTTTTATGAGCATGCTATTGAAAAGTGGAGTTTTCAAAATATCGATGGAGCAAAACAACTGTTTTTTGTACTTTATAATATTATTGATGATGAACTATTAGAAGATGCTTTGAAAATTCATGTAATTGCACTTTCAGAAGCTATGGATTTAGATACATTTTATGAGAAAAAAGTTGATGAAAATAGTGTATTAGAAGATGATTCACATGGATATTTTATAGTTAACTTTAAATTTGATATAAAAAATTTTTTAAAAGAAAATAGTACTGTTTTAGAAAAAGAGTATGAAAACTTAAAATATTTATTGGATTAATATATGAATATACATTTTATTGGAATTGGTGGAATAGGGCTATCAGCCCTTGGTAGGTTTTTAAAACATGATGGTCATTATGTAAGTGGTTCGGATATTAAAAGTTCTCCTATTACAAAACAGCTTGAAGAAGAAGGAATTAAAGTAATTACTCCTCATAATGCTTCAATTATAAATAATCAAGATATAGTAATACACTCAGCAGCTGTAAAACCAAATAATGTGGAAATTTTACAAGCAGTTGAAAATGGAATAAAAACTATTCCAAGAAAAGAGGCTTTGCCAATAGTTTTAGGTGATAAGAAAAACTATTGTGTTGCAGGAGCTCATGGGAAAAGTACAACAACTGCTATTTTAGCTTCAATATTAAAAAGCTCAACCTTAATTGGCGCAATTTCAAAAGAGTTTGATTCAAACTTTAGATATGTTGATAACTTAGTTGCTTTTGAAGCAGATGAGAGTGATGGGAGTTTTTTACTTTCAAATCCTTATTGTGCAATAGTAACAAATGCTGAACCTGAGCATATGGAGTATTATAATTATGATTTAAAAAGATTTTATCAAGCTTATGAGTCATTTTTAAAAATAGCAAAAGTAAGAGTTATAAATGCAGAAGATGAATTTTTAGGAAGTTTAGATATTGATGCTATAAAACTTCATCCAAGTATTGATATAACAGAAGTTTCATATACACTTAAAAATGGAGAACCCTATACAAAGTTTCACTTAAAAGATTTAGGTGAATTTGAAGTTTGGGGCTTTGGGTATCATATAGCAATTGATGCTTCTTTAGCAATTTTGGCAGCTTTAAATGAAATTCCTTTAGTTGAAATAAAAGATAATATTAAAAATTACAAAGGAATTAAAAAAAGATTTGATATTGTTCAAAAAAGTGAACAATTTGTAGTAATTGATGATTATGCACATCATCCAACAGAAATAGCTGCAACAATGAAATCTGTTAGCTTATATTCAAATTTAAAAAATATGGAAAAGATTGTTGTAGTTTGGCAACCTCATAAATATAGTAGAACAGTTAATAATCTTGAAGAGTTTAAAAAATGCTTCAATGGCTGTGATGCACTTGTAATTTTACCTGTTTATAGTGCTGGTGAAGAGATTGAAGATATTGACTTTGAAAAAGAGTTTTCTTCTTATAATCCTATATTTGCAGACAAAATTAAAACAAGCGATAATAAAATAGAACTTATTAAAGATGATAAAATAGTTTACACATATACAGATGGAATTGTTTTAGGCGTTGGCGCTGGAGACATAACTTACCAATTAAGAGTTAAATAATAATTTTAAACTCCTTCTTTTAAGCCCTTTTTAGGGCTTTTTCTCTTAAAAAATTAAATTTACATAAAATTTATACTTTAATATTACTATTTCAGTATATAAGAAATTATGTAAAGGATAACAAATGAGTAGTAATTATACAAGAAGAGATTTTCTTAAAGTTACTTCATGCTCGACTGCTATTGCTGGGATATCTTGTATGACAGGAACTCTTGGGAGTTTAGGTGCTCAAACTATAAGTGGAAGCACTAAATTTGTCAAAAGTTACTGCGAGATGTGTACTAGTAGATGTCAGATTGAAGGTAAAGTAGTTGATGGTAAAAGTGTATTCATCCAAGGAAACCAATATTCAAAAGGAATGGGTACATCAGTATGTGCAAGGGGTGCAGCAGGACACTCACAACTTTATGATCCACAAAGATTAGTTAAACCACTAATTCGAGTAGGAAAAAGAGGTGAGGGAAAATGGAAAGAAGCAACTTATGAAGAAGCATTAAATTTAATTGCTAAAAAAATGATGAATATCAAAGAAGAGTATGGTCCTCAAGCAGTTTTATTTTCTGCAAAAACAGGTGAACATTTTTCTCATTTGAGTACATTTTCAAAAGCATTTGAAAGTCCAAACTTATTTTCACATCATAGTCACTGTCCAATAACATATAAAGTTGCTTTTAAACATACATATGGAACAGGTTTAAAAAGAGACTTTTCTAAATCAAAATATATTCTAAATTTTGGGCATAATTTATTTGAGGGTATTAATGTAAGCTCTACAAAAAAATTAGCAAATGCTGCTGCAAGTGAGAAAACAAAACTTGTAGTTTTAGAACCTAGATTTTCAATAGTTGCAGCAAAAGCAGATGAGTGGCATAGTGTAAAACCTGGAACTGATTTAGCTTTTGTATTATCTTTAATGCATGTTTGGTTAAGAGATGGAAAATATGATAAAGAGTTTGTACAAAGATATACAGTAGGTATTGAACATTTAATTGAAAGTACTAAAACTACAACTCCTCAATGGCAAGAGAAAATTACAGGTATTAAAGCAGAGGTTGCAGAAAGAGTTGCAAATGAATTATATAAAGCAGCTCCAAATTGTATTATTGACTGGGGACATAAAACAACAACAGCAAAAAGTGAATATCAAAGAACAAGAGCTATTTTAATAGCAAATGCATTGATGGGTAATATAGAAAAAGAGGGTGGATTATTTTTTAAGAAAAAAGCAAAAACATGTAATAAACTTGCAGGTATTGATATTGCGCCAACTATAACAAACCCTGATAAACATTTCCAAACTCCTAAAACATTAAGAGTTGATAGAGCTTCACAAAAAGGTAGTGACAATGCTTTTATAGCTCGAAATCAAGGTGTATTAATGGATATACCAAAAGCAATTTTAAATAAAGACCCTTACGAAGTAAAAGGGTGGTTTATGATAAGAACAAATCCATTAATCACACTTGCTGATCCTAAAACAATGAAAGAGGCTATGAATAAATTGGATTTTATTGTTGTAACTGATATTTATATGTCAGAAACTGCATTAATGGCAGATGTAGTTTTACCAGAAGCAACTTATCTTGAAAGAGATGAAGGAATTACAGATAAAAGTTCATCTAAACCAACATATATGATAAGAAATAAAATTGTTGATCCTATTAATAATACTTTAGCAGGTCATGAGATTTTTAGAACATTAGCTAAAAAAATGGGAATTGATAAAGACTATAAATGGGATAATATTTTACAATATAGAGTACAACAAGCAAAAGGTAATGATAAATTACTAAAAGAGCTTATGTCAAAAGGATATATATCATACTCAATTCCAACTTTATACTATAGAGAAGAAAAATATGTAAAAGATTTTGTAAATAAATATCCAAATGCTAAAAAATATTTAGATGAAGATGGATTAATGGGAAGTATGTTAGATAACTTAAAAACTCCAAGTGGAAAAATTGAGATTTTCTCACAACAAGTAGAAGAAGAGTTTAAAGGTTATGGTGTACCAAGAGATGATAATAACATGGATGTAACAAGAGGTTATCCTTATATTTTAACATCAGGAAAAAGTGCAATTCATACAAATGGTCATACACATAATGTACCTTACTTACATATGTTAATGAGTGATAATCCTGTTTGGGTAAATCCTCAAACAGCTAAAAAAGAGAATTTGAAAAATGGAGATAAAATCTATTTAGAAAATGATATAGGAAAAGAGAAAGGTACAGTTTTTATAACTGAGGGAATTAGACCAGATACATTTTTTGTTTATATGGGATTTGGTAGAGAGTCAAGTGATTTAAAAAGAGCTAATGGTGTTGGAACAAATCAATCTAAACTATTACCATTAATTAAAGGTCCTGTTTGTTCGACAATGGTTACAAATGTGGGCGTAAAAATCACTAAAGCTTAAGGGGTAAGTTATGAGTAAAAAATATAGAATGATTCATGATGAAAATTTATGTATAGGTTGCCAAGCTTGTAGTGTTGCATGTAGGAGTGAAAATGATGTTCCTGATGATATTTTTAGACTACAAGTAAGAGTTGAAACAAAAGGAACTTTTCCAAATTTAAAAATGGATATGAGAAGACAATCATGTGTTATGTGTGAAGATGCACCATGTGTTGAGGTTTGTCCAACAAAAGCATCATTTCAGACAAATGATGGAGTTGTACATATTGATGAAAGCACATGTGTATCTTGTAAATACTGTATTGTTGCTTGTCCTTATAATGCAAGATTTATGAATCCTGTTACTAAAGCAGTGGATAAATGTACTTTTTGTTATTCAAATAGAGTAAAAAAAGGTTTAGATCCAGCATGTGTAACAGTTTGTCCAACAGATGCATTAGTATTTGGAGATATAAGTGATACAAGTTCTGAAGTTTATAAAAAAGCAAATGAGAATAATTTATTGTATCCAAAAGCACATTTAGGAACTAAACCTAAAGTAGCATTTGTTCCTAATAAAAGAGGAGTAAGTTATGAATAATATGTGGGGAAGCACAGCTCAATATGAGGTTATAAATTGGCCTTGGCCAATTGCAGTATATCTATTTTTAGCAGGACTTAGTGCAGGTTCTATAATCATTGCACTTCTTGTAAAATGGAATAGACATGAAAAAGATAGTTCATCTATTTGGGATGCTATGGTTAAAGCTGGTGCGATAATCTCTCCTCTTACTATTTGTGTTGGATTATTGCTTTTAATTGTTGATTTAGGGAAACCTTTATCTTTTTATTGGTTATTAATAAGTTATAACTTTACATCAGTTATGACACTTGGTGTAATAGCTTTATTTATATATACACCTTTAGCATTTGTTTTTATGGGATTGATTTTTGAAGATACGATTAAAGAAAATAAACTTTTATCTATCTTTTCACCAATAATTTCATATATTAAAAGTTTTGAAGTTTATGCAAAAAGAATTGAGTATGTATTGTTTGGATTGGCCTTAATAGTAGGAGCTTATACAGGGTTCTTATTATCAGCTAATATGACATATCCATTGTGGAATTCACCTGTACTACCTATTTTATTTTTAGCTTCTGGTATAAGTGCAGGTATTGCAGGAAATATTTTGGTTGGTATGCTTTTCTTTAAAAGTAGTATTAATAAAGAGAGTATTAAATATTTACTTATTTTAGATTTAAGAGTTATTTTATTAGAAATACCTCTATTAATTATACTTTTTGTAGGTATGCTTTATGCAGGTGGAAATGCAGAGGTTGCAGCAATTCAAGCCTTAACTGTTGGAAAATGGGCTTCTATTTTCTGGTTTGGGGTTATTGGTTTTGGATTGATTTCACCTTTATTAATAGCATTTACAGCATTAAGAAATCATGCTTATAAAGTAGGATTTATATTAGTAAACTCTATGATTGTACTAGCAGGTGTTATATTACTTAGATTTTATGTGGTATATGCTGGACAATTGTTTACAGGAGCTTAATCACTAGAGAGGTTTTTAACCTTTCTAGTTATATAATAACATATGAAAATATTACT
>ERZ1673961.516-NODE-516-length-14982-cov-5.700878_pt1 | contig 14982 bp, 15 predicted proteins | sample MGYA00580189_ERZ1673961 | MGnify/ENA primary metagenome ERZ1673961 (study PRJEB41334, sample SAMN05608105) | rock metagenome | biome: terrestrial subsurface; feature: shale formation; material: shale | place: USA: Pennsylvania ... | reverse complement strand
TTAACGAATGGGCTGCAAACCGGGCTTTGGTGCCCAGTAAGTCTCGCGACAGTGCATCTTGATTTGACCACTCCATACGGCTGAGTGCGGCCGCAAGGAAGCCCATCACCACGATGACAAAAATCGCGACGATGTATAGGTTTCCTGCCTGTTTTTTCATTCTAGGGAACATTCAGCACCTGCACATCTTGTTCAAAATGGCTCGACTCTCCGTTTTGTGCCAGTCCGAGCGACAAATGCACCACACCACCACGCTGCAGTGTCGGTTCATCGTAGCTGAACGAACCAGATTCTAGGCTATCGGCAACCTGAACTAAATTACGGGTGATCGTCTGCGCGCTGTAATTCAGGCAGTACTCGACCATATTTTGATACATGTAAAAGCGCTGTGCGACCGACTGACTGGCCAGTGGCGAACTCAAACTAATCGTCGTATCACTGCCGCTCAATGCGATCCCAGCCCCCGAGCTGAACTCATCCTGATTGCTTGGGTTGATGATCATTGTCAGGCCGTCAAAATTCAACGCTGTCGTACTGCCAGAGACATTCCCCACGATAAACGAGAGTTGTTTCTCATCGGCTTCATCAAGTGCATAAAATCCGGAATAGACGATCGGATAGAACGACAAACACTGCTGGGACGCAGTATCGGTCGAAATTGCAAGGCTGTTCGGGATGGCGTGACGTAACTCCCGCGCCATTTTCTCCAGTACAAACTTGGCTTGGGTTTGAATCCGCTGACGCGCCACGGTATCGGCATAGCCCCTGCTACCGAGCTCGACAAAACCTGCGATACCAAGCACCAAAATTGAGCCGACAATAATGGTCAGGATCATTTCTATCAGGGTAAAGCCACGGGTGCGCATCAGTAATTCCCCCGGTAAGCCACAAACGTGTAACGACCATAATTGCCGGTATCGATCGTCAGTTCGATGCGCTTCATATCCGTAATAACAGACACAGGTTGAAAGGCGCTATTGACGTAAGCGACCGCAATAAATACCGTGAAGTGTCGATAGTTCGCCGCAACGTTTGTCCCGAGAATATTGGTTAACGGATTTTTCGTTGTCTCCGAGCCACAATCAGCGGCACTGTCACCGTACCAGCAGCCGATATAGTCATCGACATCATTGAACTGTGCTGGAGAAATTTCACCCTGATCTTTATCTGCACCTAATTGTTCCGGCGCTGTACATGTTGTTCCGAATTCTCCACACCGGATGGCACCGCCATCAAAATCACTGTTTTGATCAAATCCACGGGCTAGAATCTGACTCATCAGGCTTTGGCCCAAATTCGCGGCCCGAGTCTGGTAGTGAGGAGTCGCTGAGCGCTCAACCTGAGGATACAAAAAGCTGATCAACACCACCATCGCAAGGCCAATGATCACCATCGCGACAATACTTTCAACCAGTGTAAATCCTTTGATTGGCTTCATCAGCATGCTCCCCCCGCCACATAACCTTGCGAATTAATGCACACTGACGCAGAACTGTCCGGCGCCGTAATGGTGATCGTCACCCCCGCTGCCGCTTCATTTTGCGGATTGCCCAATAGATCGAACTGGATGCGCTGGCTGCTCAGCGCAACAGAAGAAGCGAACGACAGGTTATTGCCTCGCAACACATCGCTGCCTTGGTCGTCGTTCGACAGCGCGCACGCGGCAACAGAACCAAGACAAGAACTGCTGACCTGCAACACATAGTGGCCATTTGACTGCAGAGCCGCATCCGAAAGATTGGACTGCATACGACTCACCTGTATCTGACGAATGATGGAGACAGCCTGCTCTTTAGCCGCATAAGCGGAGAAACTGGAGACACCGATAAAACGACTGGCTGCATAGGCGGACAGAATAGCGACCAGCAGAATGACGACGATAAGCTCGACTAAGGTAAAACCGCCTGCTTTACGTGAGTATGCTCGCATCGCGTTCTCGGTTTAAATAGAAGTGTGAAGAGTCGTATATAAAACTCACCTGCCAGATGGAGCCTAGTAGGCGATGTTCAATTAAATCAGAGCAACAATAAAGGCCAGCTAGGCTGGCCTCATATATGTTTTAACAATCGTCATTGGTAACAGAAACGCTCGGCTCATCACCTGAACTAGAAGGAGCTGAGTAAGTCACAAAACACTGGGTTTTATTACTGTTATTGAATGTATAACTAATACTACCGCCAGCTGCCGTACTACCTCCAGAAAGAACTGCCCAGTCGTCAGCAATACCGGCAACCGCATTGCCGATACCATCAGAGGAAGCAGTTGGATAACCGAAAATGGTATTGACTGTGGTTGAACCAGCAGAGACTGGCGTAGCAGATGAAGACGTCTCTAAACCGTTAATAGCAGCTTTACCATAAACAATACCTGCCGCTCCTTGCATTGCGCCTTTCAACCCTTGCAACGACGCTTCGCGAGCATCACCTTGCAGGTTCAAGAAACGTGGGGCCGCAGTCACTGCGAGAATACCCAGAATTACGATAACCACGACCAACTCGATAAGGGTAAAACCGCCTTGTCTTTTCATTATGACTCTCTCTCTTAGCTCAAAATATAAAGAATTATTGCAATGTGACCGTGACACGGCCCGTTTTTACTTCGTACATAAACTGATGGGCTGTTTTGCCTTCTAGCTGCACGTACGTACAAGTCCAATTACTGCTGTCAGCCTGAGCTGAGTACTTAACATTGGAGTTACTGCTGGCATTGCTGACCGTGTCGACACTCGGTGGGTTTTGCAGCAGATTCTCCATTAAATCAATGCAATCCTGATCGCTCAGGCTACTTGGAAAGTTGGTGTTGTCGCTATTTAGTGCAAACGGATAGCCGTCACGAAAATCGGTATCGGTACCACTGCTGTCAACGGAGCGGGAGAGCCAGAAGTCAACGCCGTCATAGTTAACGGTGTTATAGCGCTCCGAGCCTATCGTTGCTGTCGTGCGCCCTTTGGCTTCCCATTGCGCTCGCGCGGACAATACACCGGTTGCATATCCACCTGCAACCCCTTCAATGCTGGCTTTTTTTGCTTCATCGGTCACATCCAGAAAACGAGGTAATGCTGCAACGGCCAAAAGCCCGACAACAACAATCACGATGACCAATTCCACCAAAGAAAAACCAGATTGTTTTTTATACATGCCCAATCCTATCACACTTGCAAACGAAGCCTATTATAGGCTTAACATTTCGAACAAAACATCCGAAGAACGTCAAATTTTTGCATCATGCCGAACTTATGACGAACGATGAAAACCTGTTGTTTTTTAATATTATTTTTATGGTTTGATTATCATAAAAATCAAAATAACAGATATAGCCCGCCCCCACATTTTCACCATGAATATCTGGCAACGAATTCAGTATCTTTTCATCCGGATAAAGCCAGTTGAGTAGCATCGAACAATCGACGTTTTCCCCCTCTCGCGGGAAAACCCAGCCTGACGCAGAAAAAGTTAATACTTTCCCGTCAAACTCCAGTGATGCCGGGCGACCACGCAGCAGCCATTCCTGTTTGTAAGTATTGGCGCGCTCAATAATGCGTTTATTGGCCAGCGCCAGCGCGGTATTTTCCAGCTCGCGATTGACGGGTTGCCAAGCCATTAGCAACGCTGCGATCAAGCTGCACACCACCAGCGCCCAGAGAATCAGCCGAGAGCGTTCCTCTTTCACCGTTAGCGTCCCTTAATCGCATCCAGCATGCCCCACATCGGCAGGAAGATACCCAATGCCAGTACCAGAACCATGGCGGCAACGATCACGAGCAGGATCGGTTCAATACGTGCGGTCAGAGTTTTCAGATCGTAGTCCACTTCGCGATCGTAAAAATCCGACACTTCCAGCAGCAACTCGTCAATGCGTCCGGTCTCTTCGCCGACGGCGATCATCTGAATCACCAGTGGCGTGAAAATCCCGGTATTGATCGCTGTTGCCGAAACACTACTGCCCGCCTCAATCGCCGCTTTCATTTCCATCAGGCGCGCTTCCAAAAACTTGTTGTCCAACGCCTCCGCTGACAAAGCCAACGATTGATTAAGCGGCACACCCGCGCGCAACATTAAAGAAAAGGTACGAGAAAAACGGGATAACTGGGCGCGATTGACGATACTGCCAACAATCGGCATTCGCAGTCGTATCTTGTCCCATTTCTCGCGTCCGGAGGCAGTATTCAGCCAGGCACGAAACGCAAACAACATCGCGACAATCGCCGCCAGCATCGCCATCCAGTAGTTAACGAAAAAATCGGACATCGCGATCAGAATGCGGGTTGGCAGTGGCAACTCAACGCCGAAGCGGTTAAACATCGAGGCAAACTGCGGGATCACTTTTACGTTAAGGATAAACATCGCAATCACAATAAAGCTCACCACAAACGTCGGATAGCGCATCGCCGTTTTAATTCGTTTGCGTGTCTCTAACTCTTGTTCGTAATAATTCGCCAGTTGCAGTAAAGCCTGATCAAGCCGGCCTGTGTTTTCGCCAACGTTGATCATCGAGACAAACAGCGGACTGAATACGCCCGGATGCATCTGCATTGATGCCGAGAGGCCGCGACCATTTGTCAGCTCGGCACACACCTCTTCCAGCGCATGTTGCAACTGCTTGTTCGCACAGTTCTGCGTCAATCCTTTCATTGAACGCAGCAGCGGTACCCCGGCTTTGGTCAGACTGTAGAGCTGACGACAAAAAATCACCAACACTTCGAGCGGAATCGCAGGCATCAGGAGAGCCCGCCAATCAACACTCGCTTTGCTCGCGCTTTTCCCGGCTGAGATTGCCGTGGGGATCACGCCGCGGTTGAGCAGGTTCTCCGCCGCCACTTCTTCAGATGGGGCATCAATGACACCGGATGCCTTGCTGCCATCGGCATTACGTCCTGAATACTGATACGTTGGCATAATGAGCCCTACAGATAAATGGCCTGAGCAACACCGGAAGCATCGCCTTCGCCCAACGCCATCACTTCATCCAGACTCACCACGCCTTTCAGCGCCAGTTCCATCGCAGATGCAAGCAGCGGCTTGTACTCTTTTGAAGCCCGGGCCGCATGGCCAAACGCAACCGCATCATTGGCACGCAGCGCGTCCATCATATGATGCTCCAGCTCCAGCATTTCAAACACACCGACCCGGCCACGGTAACCGGTCAGGTTACAGTTCTGACAACCACGTCCACGCACAAAATTCGCGCCCACCTGATTCGGGAAGCGTACTTCCAGCCACTGCTGTCGGGCATCATCCAGTTCATCGTGAGTTTTGCAGTCCGGGCACACTTTGCGCACCAGCCGCTGAGCCACCACCGCTCGCACGGCACTGGCCACCAGATAACCCGGCGCGCCCATATCAATCAGACGTAAAGCGCTGTCGACAGCGTCGTTGGTGTGCAGCGTCGATAAGACTAAGTGACCCGTCAGTGCTGCGCGCAGGCCGATTTCCACCGTTTCCTGATCGCGCATTTCCCCCACCAGAATAATGTCCGGATCCTGACGCAGGAAGGTGCGCAGCAAGGTAGAGAAATCAAGATCGATCTTCGGATTCACCTGCACTTGGTTTACCCGTTCAATGCGATATTCCACCGGGTCTTCTGCGGTGATAATCTTTTTCCCCGGCGTGTTAAGTTCCGATAGCGCGCCGTAAAGTGTGGTGGTTTTACCGGAGCCCGTCGGGCCGGTGACCAAAATCATGCCATGCGGACGCTTGAGTTGACGACGCAACCGTACCAACAGATCATCAGGAATCCCCGACTCTTCCAGCTTACGAACACCCGACGTCTGGTTTAACAAACGCATCACCACCGATTCGCCGTACTGAACGGGCATGGTGGACATACGAATATCCACGGACTGACCTTTGGCTCGAATGTTAAAACGGCCATCCTGAGGCAGACGTTTTTCGGAAATATCCAGATTCGCCATCAGTTTGAGGCGCAGCACCAATGCAGGAGCGATGTTCACTTCATTGAGCAGGGTTTCATGCAACACCCCGTCGATGCGTTGACGCAAGCGCAGCAGGTTGGCTTCCGGCTCAATATGAATATCCGAAGCCCCGACCTGAATTGCATCTTCAAACAGCGAGTTGATCAGTTTCACGACGGTTACGTCTTCACTGTCATCATCGCCGATGGTGAAATCAAAGGCGTCGTTCACCTGATGCTCTGCGTGCAACTGTTCTGCGAAAGAGGCGATTTCTTTGGTACGACGGTAGTAGCGATCGAACCCTTCCACCAGCTGCTTTTCTGGAGCAATAACAAATTCAAAACTGTGGTTAGGCAGCTGGTTGAGTAGCGATTCCTGCGCAAATAAATCCGCCGGATCGCTCATCGCAACCCGCAACGTCTCACCGCTGCGGCCAATCACCAATGCCCGCAGGCGACGGGCATGCACTTCAGGCAGCAGTTGAACCGCATCGATATCGACATGCGCGCGGTTGAGATCAATCAGCGGCAGTGAGAGTTGCTGCGACAAGAACGTCAGCATTTGCTGTTCAGTCAGGAACCCCAACTCAATCAGCGTGCTGCCGAGTTTGCTGCCTGTCTGGCGCTGAGCGCTCAGGGCTTGTTCGACTTGTTGCTCAGAGACAATACCTTCTTCAACCAGCAAATCCCCGAGACGTTTACGCAGTTTAATTTGCATTCGAGGTCTCCTCTAGGCTTGCCAGCACGTTAAGTCGATCGCGAATAAAAGCTTGTGATTGAACCGACAGCCCCACTTTGTTTTGCGCCTGCAGATACGATTGCTTTGCCTCTGGCAGCTGGAAAGCGCGCTCCTGCTGAATGGCCAGCCCGAGCCACCAACGCCCATTGTTGGCTTCTTTTTGGGTGAGTAACTGGTAACTTTCCAAGGCGATATCGTTAAACTTACTCTTCTGTGCCAGCGCTGCACGCAGCGACAGGTATTCCACGGAAGGACTTTGTGGCAAATACGACAGCGGCGAGAGCGCCGCTTCGGTCTGATTCTCTTTCATCAGCAGTTTCGCTAATGCGATGCGCAGCGTTTCGCCGTTGTGATTAAGCTCAATCCCTGATTGCAGCAGGTCAAAAGCGCGTCTGACGTCACCTTTGCCATAATAGAGCGCAGCAAGCTTCTGACGCACACGTTCATCATCCGGCGTATAGCGCAGAGCTTCTGTGTATGCGCTGACTGCCGATTCAAAATCGTTACTGTCCAAAGCCTTACTGGCCCGCGCTACCGCCTTTTCGGCCAGTTGCTGGGGCGTCAGCTCAACTTGTTCAATCGACATTTGCGCGGATTCGCTTTCAGCTTGTGAGTGAGCCATCGTGGCTGGCGCCGTCACTGTGCTGGCCAGCGAAACGGCCTTTTGATCACTGACTTGTTGGCTGACAGCCCCCGTCATCACATCACGCTCCGCCAATGGTGGTTCAGCTATCAGCGGTGTGACCGCTTCTTTGTCCGCGTGGTAGATATTCACCCGGCTGGTGTGTGTTTTTTGTGTCGGCGACGGCTGCGATGCCGACACCGGAATAACCGGTACGCTGGTTGAGGTTTGAATCGGCTCTGCCACGACGGACGCCTGCTGCGAAACAGCCCAGCCACCGACGGCCAAACTGAGGCCGAAACCGCCAATCGCCCAAATCCAGGCGGGACGTTTGGTCACTGACGGAACGTCAGCCGCCTGAATATGCTCCAACGTTGCATGATGCTTCGTTGCGAGCTGCGACAGCGCTTTGTTGATTTCACTCATCAGTGACTCCATCCCCATAGCTGCGGGGTTTTGAATTTCGGTTTACAGGTATCAAACGTGTCGTGAACCGCACTGTATAACTGTTGATTACTGACTTTAGGTTGCTGAGCGAAATAGGTCAGCAACAGTGCCTTATGACACACTTGGTTGATCAGACGCGGAATACCGCGACAAGCCCGCCATAACGCTTTCTTCTGATTCAGCGTAAACAGCTCACCGCTTGCTCCGGACTTGTGTAGCCGGTTATCGATGTACGCAACGGTTTCGTCCAGTGTTAGCGGCCGGAGCTGCGCACTGAAGGTAATACGCTGGCGAAACTGACGCAGATGATGCTGCGCAAGTCGGCTGTCGAGTTCAGGCTGACCGATCAGCACGATTTGCAGCAACTTGGCGTTTTCCGTTTCCAGATTGCCAAACAGACGCAGTGTTTCTAGGGCGTCATCCGACAATGCCTGCGCCTCATCGACCATGGCTATCACTCGTTTACCCGCAAAATGCAACGCCATCAGTTCGGTCTGTATTCGTTCCACCAAATCGTGGTCATCTGGCACGTTCAGTTTGAGTTCGGTTGCGACCGCGCGGCGCAGTTCAGAGCCATTGAGCGCCGGATTGGGCAGATAGAGCAGAACAATGTCCTGCGCCAGATGCGTCAGTAGCATGCGGCAGACCATGGTTTTTCCGGTGCCGACCTCGCCCGTTATTTTGATCACCCCTTCGCCCATTTCCAGTGCCGCGCCAACGGTTTGAATCGCTTCAAAATGAGGCGCCAAACCGAGGAAAAAACGGGTGTCCGGAGTGAGATGAAACGGCATTTGAACCAGGCCAAAGTGTGCCAGATACATAAGCGTTACTCAGCGTCCGGGAACCACTCTTGCAGCAGATCGCGTGAGCGTTCGAGCTCTTTCTGCCACGTGTTCACGCCAACCACCGTCGGCTTGAGCAATATCACCAGCTCGGTTTTTTCTGTCAGTTCGCTGGTACTGCGGAACAGATGTCCGAGTGCGGGGATATCGCCCAGAAATGGTACTTTTGACACTTTATTGGTGGTGTTGGTCTTCATCAGACCGCCAATCACGACCACATCACCGTCCTGCGCGCGAATCACCGAATCCGACTCACGAATCGAACTGCGTGCCAGTGGCAGGGTAAAAGTGCTGTCATTATAGGTGATCTCTTTATCCTGTTGCTCGACCTCAATTACGCTGGGATGGACATGCAACAAGACGTTGCCTTTATCGTCGATCTGCGGCGTCACATCGAGAGAGATACCGGAGAAGAACGGCGTCAGCTCTACGTTCGGCGCCGCCTCGGTATTATCGCCCGAACCGACCACACTACTTAGGTCGGTCACGTAGTACTCATCACTGCCAACTTTGATCACCGCTTTCTGGTTATTGGCTGCGGTCACACGAGGACTGGAAAGAACATTGAGGTCGCCTTGCGTCGACATAAAACTCAGTACCGATTCAAAACTGCCATCGGAAACGGTGATGTTAGTCTGACCCGAAAGCAGGGTTCCGATGGTATCCAATCCGGGCAAGGTTGAAGTCGCCGCACCGATGCGGTCGATGACCACTTTGCCGTTGCCCATCGACATATTCGACCAGTTGATACCTTGTTGATAGCCGTCGGTCAGCGTTACTTCCAGAATTTTTGCCTCCAGAATCACCTGACGCTGCATGCGTTGTTGTGACACGTTAAGGAACTGGCGCACCTCGCGCACTTCATCCGGGTAGGCCCGCAGAGTCAGCACGCCCGCTTGCGGCGTCACCACCACACTCTGCCCGCGGCCGCTACCAATCAAGCGCGAGACGGCTTTCTCTAATTGAGGCCAGAAGTCACTCTCGCTCAGCGTCTCAATTTCCGTACCGCCACGTGCCGTGGTGGTGCTATTCGAACTGCTGTTGTTACTTGAGCTCGATGAGGTTGAACTCGATGAACTGGTGTTATTGGAACTGGTGTCAGTGTTGGTAATCGTGCCCGTGGTGATCGCCGTCAGCGAGCGCCCGCTGCGCTTAAACTGCAGGTAGTCCACCGGAATAGTCACTGTACGCAAACCGGCCGGATAAACCTGAATGACTTTGCCGACTTTTTCAATGTCATAACCGTACAAATCACGCACCACGTTCAGAGCTTCATCCAACGTAACGTCGGTCAGATTGACCGTAATCCGCCCTTCGACAGCAGGATGAAGCGCCACACTGTATTCGCTGTTTTGCACCAGGCTGGCAAAAAACGCCTTAGCGTCAACGTTATTCGCCTGAATACGAAAACGCTTGAGGTGCGGCGTTGCGTTAGCATTGGTTTCATTCAAATCCGGCATGAGATCCGCTTCCACAGAGGCTGGAAGCTGATCCAGATTGCGGCTGTTGGCATCGTTGAACGACTGATTCAGCGATTGCTTAACTTCCACAGGATCGCGATGCCCCATAGAACAGCCCACTAAGGTGGTGATCATCACACCGATAACCAGTTTACGCATATGCACATTCATACCTTAATTCTTGATATTCAGGGAGAAAAGCTCAAGCTCCCAACGCTTGCCACCACGAGTCAACGTCACCGTTGATTCCGTCACGCCAGCCACATGATAGCCACGAACCGTTTGCCCTACCGTCACAACCTGGTCACTGAGAATGGCTAAGCATTGCTGCTGGCACACAATACTTTGCAGTTCAGGCAATGGATGCTGACGAGCCGTCTTCTGCGCCTGACTGGGCGCGTAGCCTAACGGCGCAGTCGGATCTTCTGCCGCGAAGGTCAAACCGCTGATCATAAGCGTACTCAGTAGGATGCCAACTTTAACCACCGATGAACTCCTCTCGCGATCCCAATGTATAGACCTGTAAAATCAATCTGGCCTGAGGATAGGTTTCGACCTGATACTTGAAACTGCGCCAATAGTATTTCACTGGCAGGCTTTCCAGCGCGAGCAGATAATCCCGAATCGCGAAATAGTTGCCAGTCAGCTCAAGGCGCACCGGATGGACATAGTACTTAACTGCACTCGGGTCGTCTTTCGAAGGAACGATGGGTTCAGCAGGCAATGACTGCAGGCTAATCAATTTCAGCTTGGTGCTGTTGTCGAGCACTGTTTGCAACAGCGTCGCCATCTGTGTCGGAGAAACTAAGGTTTCAGTAGAGTTGGCCAGCTCCATGGACAGCGACTGACTCTGTTCCTGCAGCGTTGCAAACTCTTTATCGATGCTCTCATCCGGATTCTTTTTCAGCGCGACCTGCAGCTGTTGAATGGTCAGTTGCGCGCTCTGGTTCGACGAGGTGAGCCCTTGCAACCGGGTCTGCTGCTGACCATATTGAGCCACCAGCGGATCAACCAGCAGGGTCAGAGAAATAAACACCACCGCCACTAAGCCACACAAACTAATCAGCAGTTTTTCTCGTTGCGAGCGTTTAGCGAATGCGTCACTCCAGACGCTCCAGCGCTGTTTCATCGCTTCGCTCCTTGTTTGGTTTTCAATTCAAACGTTACCACATCTTCGTCATTACGGCCGATGACCAGTTGATCGAAACTGCGTCCAACCAGGTGCAACTCGCTCTGAAACTCTGCAATCCAGTTCGGAATCACTTTCGCTTCGCGTGCCAGCCCCTGAATGTCAAAGCGCTGCTTATCCATTTCAATTTGATTGAGTGAAATATCGCGACGCGCCAGCTTAGCCAGTGCATCCATGACTCCGGAATACCCCACTTGCAGAGAATGGTCAAAGTCACTGATGGCATTGAGGGAAGCCTGCTTGGCTGCAATCTCTTTTTTCAGTCGGGCCACGGCGGCCACCTTGCTTGCTGACGGCTGATGCCGATCCACCTGCTTCTTCAGATCACTGACTTGCTGGCTCAGCTGAGCAGCCTGTTGCTCAACGCCTGCTAATGCTTCACCCTGCTTTACGATATTGAAACGGTAGATGCCTGAGATCACCAGCATTAGTGCCAATGCTACGCCCCAAACACCGATCACAGCAGAGAGAGAAAAGTAATCTTTCTTCGGTTTCAGGTGATCCTGATAAAAATTGAGCGTATCGCCCGGTGCCATTGAGGTGTGTTGTGCCAGCACCTGTCCGGACAAGGCCTGATCGCCGTCATTCGACAGCGGAGAAACCTTAACACTTAACCGTTCGTTTAGTGCTTGCACCAGCTCGACATGATCTTCGTCGTCACAGCATACCTTCAGCTGATGCAGCGCCACGCCTTTGAGCTGAGAAGAGAGATAATCAATCGAACGTTGCAGCTCCAGCGCCAGTCCGTCCAACTGCAACGCGGAACTTGCGACCCCCGTGATCGGTGCAACGACACCTCTCAGTGTGCGCTGAAAATGACACTGCTTGTCAACGAAAGCATCCAGTTTAAAGTGGCCGCCTTTGCTGCGTTGCAACAACAGAAAATGCGACTGTTCCGGTAAGCAATGCGCCCACACTTCCTGCTCCGGCAGCAGGCGCCCCAGTTCACAGCCGAGACTTTCCAGCAATGCAGCCACTTCCAATACCTGTTTGCGTGCCATCACGTAAGCCTGGACCTTACTGCTTCCTGTCAACGGATGCGCATCCGCCACGACTTCGGTGACTTTCTCGCTGATCAAATCTTTGAGTAAAAATGGCAGCGCTGCTGGCCACTCTTCACGCGGAAGTGCTGGCTTTTCAATCTGGTAGCTTTGATAAAGCTGGGAATGGAGCACGACATCCACGGTGACGCCTTTGGCGCCACTCTGTTTCAAGGCCTGAATCAGGGCTTGGGGCCACGTGTGATTCGAGAGTGGATAGTGCTCCGGTAGGGAGAGCTCAGCCGATGAGGAAAAATAGATTGAGTCCGGCTGAACCACTGCGAAAATTGAGCGGCTATGGGTTCTTTTGTGTGTCAGTTTCTTTATCAGAGCATCAATTTTCATTCGTCATTTACTTCGTTCGCCAGCGATTACGTTTGCCCGGTTTGACGTGGGTTTCGGCTGGACTTGGCGGTGCGGGCAGCAAAGCCTGCTCCGCTTCAAACAATCGTCCCTGACCTCCATCAACACCTAACGACAACAGCGTTTGCCATTCTGTCTCATTTTCGACCCCGACCGCGATGACTTTTGTTTGAGTTCCACCGCAGACACCAATCATACTGCGTACGAACAGCTGATTCTCATGACGTTGGTCGATATTTTTGATCAGGCTTCGATGCAGCTTCAAATAGGTAATGTTGAGGTCTTTAATGTAGTGCGTCGCGACTATGGTTCGGCCAGCCTGCCCAACCACCAGCTCACAACCTAAGCCTGCCATCATCTTCAGTACCGGACGCATGTAGTCAAGATGTTGTACCAGATGACCTTCGGCAAATTCAAACGACAAACGTGAGCGTAAGCTGTGTGGCAATTGCATCAGTTCATTGCGGAACCAACGCAGGTAACGCTTGTCCGCAAACGGAGTCACATACATGTTCAACGAATAATTCCCGGTGAACTCTGGAATCTTGAGCAGTTGCAATACGCGGGTGAAAACAGCCCGATCCAGCACCATTTCATAGCCGACAGTTTCCAGAGCCGAGCTGAAACGTGACGCTTTGAGTATGCCTTGTTCAGGGTCGTAGATGCGAACAAACAACTCATTGTGGACCAATGTTAGTCCATTCAAGGGCTTGGTTAAATAGCACGGTTGCCGAAAAAGTCTGATTTTCTCGGGTGTAAGACATTGATCGAACAGCGATCTCCAGCGAACACTGCCCCGTTCGTCTTCCACTTTCGCCACTTTTTTAAACCGGCTCCAGGCGTTGCAGCCTTGCAGCCCAGCGCTTTTAAGTGCGGTTTCCGCTTCATCGATCACCCGGCCACGACGCTCGCCTTCCTGATACATGCTGACGCCAATATGGAACCAGTTCTCGGCATCCAGTGGATGAGGCGGGGAAATACGCTCAATCAGTTTGAGACACTGAGTCGCAACATGGGCGACATCTTTTGAACCCTGATGCGGCATGAATATCGCAAACACCGATTCATAGTAGCGCGACAAAATGACATCCGGATAACGGGCAATGACGTTGGAAATGCACTCGCCAACTTCCACGACAAATTCGTCGATGATGCGCTTGTCCTGCTCTTCGCGCGCCACATCCAGCTCATCAATACGAATCATGATCACACCGCCACGAGCGCCGCTCTCCAGCAATGCCGATTCGAGTTTACTGTCAAACAATACGCGGTTTGCAGCCCCCGTCAGTTGATCCAAAAAGGTCTGACTGCGGATAAAAGTATCAAACCGGCTGCGCTCCTGACGGGCATCTTGCAGCTCTTCAATCAGCACATCTAACGCTTCGCTGGCGGTATAAGGCCATTCGCGTTCATCCCCTTTGGCAAACTGCTCCACTCTGCCAGCGAGAATCATACGCCCACGCTCTTCGAGTAATTCTGAGCCCAATAACTGCTCTCTCAGCCACTTCACACCACGTACCAGACAGAACACGATCAGTGCCACAGCGAGAGAAATCGACCACATTGCCCCCATCGAATAACCATATCCGAGGTAAGGTGGCACGGCTTTGAAATGCACGGAGTAACCCTGATTGCGGGCCAAAGGTAAATCGATCGAGTAAAGGCGATCCGGATCCGCCTTGGACGAGGTGTCTTTGAAGCGATAAATCGTTCCCGCTTGGGAAGAGAGCTGCATTTCAACAATATTGGATGCCTGCAACATTTTCGGCATCCAACGCTGCATGGAATAGGCGGCGTCTGGATCTTCCAGCTCTTTATCCACGACTTCCACGATCCCTTGCAGGTAATGGTTGAGATATTCCTGTCCCATGCGCTGGAATGAAAGCGTTCCGCCGATGAACAAAATGAACATCGCACTGGTAACGATCAGCGTGACAAACGCGACTAAACGCGTACTCAATTTAAGAGTCGGGGTATACCGCATGAAACTGAATTCCCTTCCTATTCATCGGTTGAGGAAACAAGACCCGGTCGGGTTTCAAACACTTAATGGAACAGTTGGATAGTTAACTATATAAAAAAGCCGCGAATTTCGCGGCTTTTTTCAGAAACGGAACGCTTAGAATGGTTAACTAAGACAAATAAAACCAAAACAGGGTCAGTACAATTAAAATTTCCATACAAATCATACATATAGATACACTGACCCAGATTGGAAAATCAACCTTTCACGAACTAAATGTGTAAAAACATCCGCATTTTTTACTTAATTCAGCTCTATTTAAGCATTTTTCAACATTTCTGACAAAGCTGTTTTGCGTGTATCCAAAGCACTGCGCTTGTTTATCCCATACGGAAAGTCATACTCCT
>ERZ1673961.515-NODE-515-length-15032-cov-7.661548_pt1 | contig 15032 bp, 10 predicted proteins | sample MGYA00580189_ERZ1673961 | MGnify/ENA primary metagenome ERZ1673961 (study PRJEB41334, sample SAMN05608105) | rock metagenome | biome: terrestrial subsurface; feature: shale formation; material: shale | place: USA: Pennsylvania ... | reverse complement strand
AATGAGCCTTGCTAATCAAGTACTTGCCGTCAATGACGACCTGCCAATTCGCACTCACAAACCCGTTCACAGCGGTAAAGTTCGTTCAGTTTACTGGTTAACTGAAGAAGACAGCGCCCGCCTGATCAAAGAAAAAGGATACGATGTTGCCCCTGACGCGCCTCTGGCGATCATGGTGATCAGCGACCGTATTTCTGCTTTTGATTGCATTTGGCATGGAGAAGGCGGTCTGAAAGGTGTGCCTGGTAAAGGTGCCGCATTAAACGCGATCTCGAACCACTGGTTCAAACTATTTAAAGACAACGGCCTGGCTGACAGCCACATCTTAGATATTCCTCACCCGTTCGTTTGGATCGTACAGAAAGCAAAACCAGTTAAAATCGAAGCGATTTGCCGTAAGTACATCACAGGTTCTATGTGGCGCGCATACGCAAATGGTGAACGCGAGTTCTGTGGTATCCAGCTTCCTGAAGGTTTGGAAAAAGACAAAGCTCTACCAGAGTTATTGATGACACCTTCAACCAAAGGGATTTTAAAAGGTATCCCTGGTGTACCAGAAGCAGACGACGTAAACATCACTCGTCAGAACATCGTAGATAACTTCGAAGCATTTAACTTCTCTAGTGCAGACGATATTGCACTTTACGAAAAGCTATTGAAAGAAGGCTTTAATGTCATTAGCAATGCGCTAGAAGCGATTGATCAAATCTTTGTCGATACGAAGTTTGAGTTTGGTTACGTTCACGATGCAGCAGGCAACGAAAAACTGATTTACATGGATGAAGTTGGCACGCCAGATTCTTCACGTATTTGGGATGCAAAAGAGTACCAAGCAGGTAATATCGTTGAGAACTCAAAAGAAGGTTTCCGTCAGTTCCTGCTGAACCACTTCCCTGACCCAGATATCTTGCTGAACAAAGAGCGTATGCCTGAGCGTGAAGCACTAGCTCGTGATAACGAACTGCCAGTTGATTCATTGATGGATATTTCCAAGACTTACATTGGTATTGCAGAAAAAATTACTGGTAAGCCAATTACGCTAAGCGAAAATCCAAAAGCCGAGATCATTGACGTTCTTAGCAAAGAGTACGGGTTAATCGACTAAAACGTTCGATAGCCAACTGAAGTGTATTGATACAGAAAGTCCGCATTAATGCGGACTTTTTTCTTTGTGTGACTCAACCCGGTTAAACAATATTTAACGTAATACCGTCTGTCGTCGAGGCCGACTTTGTCGTGACCTGATAGTCTTTCGATTTAATGGTCGACACAAAATACCAAGTCGACTGCGCATTTTCAGGCGTAAACGTCACTCGCATAAAGCCCCGTTGTTTAATATCCGTCCACTTTAGCTCTGAGACTAAATGCGGCAAAGTGAACTCCATTTGGGCAGTTACTGTTGAGTCCATAGCTAAATACGCTTCCAAACCCGGTGAACTGACTGAGCTGGTTGCAAATTCAACACCGACAGGAGTACCTGAAATGTCATGCAAAGCACTCGCCCATGCATTGTGCGTATCGCCCGCTAAACAGACAAAATTGCCAGCACTAGCATTCGCTAATTGGTAAACTTTCTCTCGCTCTACGTAGTAACCATCCCAAGCATCCAGGTTATAAGGCAACGAGACGGGATCTGAACTTGGGTCAGACAGATAGTTGGTAATGGCTGTATTCACGGCCAATAAAGCCGCGGCTTGCTGATCTTCGGTCGCGGTAAACAGTTGGAACATCGCAGTCATGACAGAGCTTGGTAACTCCATTTTAGACATCAGAACCTGTTGCCCCAATACATTCCATTTGGCATTACTCGTCGTAAATTCATTCATCAACCAAGCCAGTTGATCAGAGCCAAGTAGCTCTCTGTCGACACTTCGTGACTCAGCGACCAAGCCTGCAATGGCTTCTATGCTTGGTTCACTTAACGAAAAGTAATCCAATGGCTCATCACGACCAACTAATCGAGTATCGAGCATCATCAAGTTCACTAAGTTACCAAAGGAGAACTGGCGATAGATCAGCATACTTGAATAGCTATTCTCTCGTACGGGCAACCACTCAGTCCACGCCGCCGCTGCCGCTGCGCGTCTGTCATTAAAACTGCCTTCGTCATCTTGATGGTTTTCGGCGCCTTCTTTCCACGCATCATTCGCGAGTTCGTGGTCATCCCATACCGCGATCATCGGTAATTTCGCATGTAACGCCTGAAGATCAGCGTCTTGGCGATATTGGGCGTATCGTTTTCGGTAGTCATCTAACGTTACGCACTCCGTGCCTTTACTTGCCACCCGATCTAACGTCTCAGCGTCTTCGCTGGCATACCCACCAGCACCATATTCATAGATGTAGTCCCCTAAATGAAGCACCACATCAAATGAAGCCTCTTCATGCTGATTTAAAATCTCGCGATAGACATTGAAATATCCAGCCGGATAATTTGCGCAAGACACAACCGCCATTGATGCCTGTTCGACACTTTCATCCGGTAGGGTTTTGGTCTCTCCGACTCCGCTTACTACCTCACCAACCATAAAACGGTAGTAATAGTGAGTATTCGGGTTGAGGTTTTTAACGTCGACTTTTACGGTAAAATCACGACTGGTATCCGTAGTGAACACACCACTTTGTACCACATCTGAAAAGCCCTCATCTGAGGCAACTTGCCATGTCACATCAGCATAGTCAGCATCCGTGGTAACACGCGTCCAGATGATGACTTGAGTTTGAGTCGGATCGCCACTGGCGACGCCATGATCAAAGGAACCCACTACTAATTCAGAGCTATCACTACCACAGCCAATGAGCCCGGCTGTAACTGCGGTCGAAGAAACTGCTTTCATGAAATCTCGACGAGAAATAGACATACTCACTTCCTTTCTTATTGTTTGTTTTGTTATTAGTTTTCACCTAACTGTCCATAGTCGATGAGCATGACTTATCTTATTGATTCACTGTAGATAAGTTACTAACCCATGCCGCTGACAATCTGGTCTAATCAGTTAACCAAGAGCATTAAGTTAGAAGATAGTTGTGACAATTAGATTGCTGCACGTAAAGAACATGCTAAATATAGTGCATATAAAGCCGCACCGTGACTTTTGAGGATTTGAGGTATCAGAGCAAAGGCTGACTGACGGCTGTAGGCAAACGCAAAAAAGTAGTCAGTATTGATGGGGGTCTAGAGCGATCCAGAGGGTGATCGCTCTAATCATGGGTGGAAAAAGACAGGCTTACAGTTTGATGTTTAGAATCTCTTGCTCTGTTGCATCAACTTTCAGATGGCTTCGCGACTCAATATACTCAATCTGCTTCAAGTCTAACGAATATGGCATGACAACACGCAGTTCTTCTATCCCTTCACCTTTTGCAAGTCGAGTTAACTCGACCAGATTCGACTCGTCACTATGACGTGAAGACATGGACTTTAATGCGGCGTCCCATAGACGGTCTTGTGGCTCACTGAGCTCTGCAAGGTTCTTTTTCCACATCAGACCAAAGATGGGAGCGATGGTGGCAAACGCGTCTAGGAAGGTCCACTTCTTACTTGCAGTAGCCCCTAGAAAACTGGTGTAGTCGAATTCAATGCATGTTTTATTTTGTTGATCCATTTTATGCTCCGACACTCAAATTGAGATATACCAACTATCGTTCAACTATTTTGATATAGCAATGGGATATAAGAGAATAGTCTTTTATGCCCTAATTTGCCGTCAAAAAGAAATATTAAAACCAGCCTTGTAACAAGTAATGTACAGCTTTTCTATATACGCAACCAATTGATTAATATTTCAATTTAAAAAAGAAACAACCCAATAAACATTCAATATATAAATACTTAATCAACAGACATTCACAAATAAAATAAACTCGTATAACTAAGATATAAAATCGTTATTACTTCACATCAATGACTCGGCTGGCTTTCTTATATTGCACTTTCCAACCCGACCAACGAGGCAGTTCCCAGCGCTTTGGATCGCCCTTTCGACTCCCTTCACTATAAACAACATGGACAAGTTTGCGGCTGGCGAAGTACTCCACATCAAGCTTGAGTTCGGCAAGCAATAATTTCAGAGGGAATTTCTGCGCGAAATCCTCGTATTCCCATTCAGGTACCCCTGAAAAAGGCAGATCATCGGCATCGAATAACGCCATATCTTCAACTGATTCGACCCCCAGTGTTTGCAGTTGCTCGGCTAACCAATCGGTAAAAGTCAGAGATTCCAATCCTTCGAGGCCGGTCGCTTGTTGATTTAACCCCAGTGCGTTGTATAACTGCCAATGCAGAATTTGCTGTTTTCTTAATGGCGCAAACCCCGGCATTAACGTTTCATCTTCGATCATCTCTACGATAGATTGAATGGCAACGTCCCCTTGTAACGCCTGAAACTCGGTCACGACAGTCCGACCAGCGTACACCAGGCTCATGGTTGCCCGTGGTGATTCTTCTTCATAATTGGTTTCGCCTTGTTGCCATTCTCCCAAGCTGAGGTCTTTAATGAGCGATAATGGAATTGGCATCATCACCGAAGCTAGATTAAGCGTCTGCTTAACACCTCTGCCGGGCACACTATGGCTATCCAGCACTAACGCGGCTTGCTCTTTTTCGGGGAAACGGCTATTGCGCCCTACTACCATCTCCATAACGCCGTTCCCTAAGGCATCTCGGCGGCGCTCTCTGCGAACAAACACCAGTTCAGGGTGAATTTCCGCTATCGCATAGCAAAGTGATTCGCGCCGATATCTTGATGCGACTTCCAGTTGCGGTAATTCGAATAGCTCCCGCATTTGCTTAGCAAGGCCCTGCGCTTCTTCCAGCACACTTGAATCGACTGTGATGCCTGGTAACTTGTCGCCGCGAACTAAACGAATCATCAGAGAAGCATCACACCCCGTCGGCTCCTCTAGTGCCAAAGCCTCCGCAACGTCGCCACTTTGCAACTGATATAGCTGCGCAGGAACCGACAACGCAGCTGCTAAATCAACCATGGCCTCTTTTTCGGGTCTGGTCTGAATACGGGTCACTAAATCAGCAAATAAAGCATCAATCGGTAATGGATATACTTTTCTTCCGTGCTCGGTAATCTCACCTTGCTCATCAACCGCTTCCATGGCTTTCAGGTTCTCAAATGCCAGATGCAATGATTTATCAGGGACACTATCGAGGAAAGACAATTCTGCCAGACGATATCCGCAGCAAGCGGCGGCTAACATCGGCTCGACCAATTCTTCTCGGTGCAGCTCGGGAGGCGTAATGAGTTCTAAAGGTGCATGCTCTCCGTATAGCCTTATGCAAGTGCCTTGTGCAACACGACCTGCTCGTCCCATTCGCTGTTCAGCACTTGCCTTGGAAATGTTGCTTAACGTTAATGCCGTGCGACCATTACGCTGCACAGTTCGTCTTTCGAGCCCGCTATCAATCACGACTCGAATATTTGGGATGGTCAGTGACGTTTCAGCGACATTAGTAGCAAGCACGACCTTTCGTTGGCTTTGGATAGTTAAAGCTCGATGCCGCTCGTCATCACTCACAGAAGCATGAAGCTTTACCACCAATACACTTTCCAGACTTTGCAGCATCTGGGCACATTGAGTGATCTCTTTACGACCCGGAAGAAATACCAGAATGTCTCCCTCTTCATCCTCCAATGCTTCTTTTACTGTTCGAACAACTTCATTCTCACAACCTTTTTTGTTCGGAAGATAACGGCTATCAGCGCTTCGGTATGTCACTGAAACTGGGAAGCAACGCCCTTCAGAGCGAAGACGTTTAGCCTGTAAATAATCAGCAAGCTTCTCTCCCTCTAAAGTGGCAGAAGTGACAATAAGACGGTGACGATTTTCCTGTTTCAAAATCGCGGTAAGGAGATCAATGTCCCAACGGCGTTCATGAAATTCATCGACCATTACGATATCGAAGCTTGCCAGCTTGTCTTCTGCAAACCAACGTAGCGCAACACCTGGCGTAACAAAAACCACTTGCGTATTTTCATCAAAATAAGAATGCAGCTTAATCGCATAGCCAATTTTCCCACCGACCGACTCACCTGATTGCTGCGCAAGAAACTCCGCCAATGACGTACAGGCTATTCGGCGCGGTTCAATCACTAAAACACGGCCATGGCCAGCAGCCCAAAGTGGTAAGCGAGTTGATTTACCCGAACCAGTTTCGGCTTCCACAACAAGGTGAGCGTGTTTCAGGTTCTGATCAAATTCATCTTTTAGGGTATCGATAGGTAATAGAGACATAGGATACGGGGTTTGTTCTGATAATGAGGGTCATTATACCCAAATAACGTCGAGATACTTGTTTCAGAGAGAATGACGCGACTTTGAAACCTTCTGGATGATTTCTTTTGAGTATAAATTTCCACCAGACGTGAATTTTATTGCAACATTACCTTGATGTGCATCAACGAATGTTTACAACTAAAGTCGGAAACCGTTAAAATTTGGCGCGCATCCTTCAACCCTACATAAGGCTCCAAATGAACAACGATAAACGCCCGCTATATATCTCGTATGCGGGACCCGCTCTTATGGCAACTCCTCTTTTGAATAAAGGCAGTGCTTTTTCTGCAGAAGAACGCAGTTCATTCAACTTAGAGGGCTTGCTGCCTGAAGCCACTGAAACCATACAAGAACAAGTAGAACGTGCTTACCAACAGTACAAAGGTTTCGAAAGTGACATGGATAAACACATTTATCTACGTAACATTCAAGATACCAACGAAACGCTATTCTACCGCTTAGTACAAAACCACGTTTCTGAGATGATGCCAATCATCTACACGCCAACCGTTGGCGCTGCTTGTGAGAACTTCTCCAATATTTACCGTCGCGGCCGTGGCCTTTTCATTTCTTATCCTAATCGTGACCGCATTGATGACCTGCTAAATAACGCAGCAAACCATAACGTAAAAGTGATTGTTGTTACCGACGGTGAACGTATTCTAGGTTTGGGCGACCAGGGTATCGGTGGTATGGGCATTCCTATCGGTAAACTTGCTCTTTACACCGCTTGTGGTGGTATTAGTCCAGCTTATACACTACCAATCGTACTGGATGTCGGCACGAACAACCCTCAGCGTTTGGCTGATCCAATGTACATGGGTTGGCGCCACCCTCGTATCACAGGTGCAGAATACGACGCGTTTGTTGAAGAGTTCATGCAAGCGGTACAACGCCGCTGGCCTGATGCCTTAATCCAGTTCGAAGATTTCGCACAAAAGAATGCGATGCCTCTTCTTGAACGTTACAAAGACCGTGTTTGCTGCTTCAACGACGATATCCAAGGAACCGCTGCGGTAACAGTTGGCTCACTGCTTGCTGCGTGTAAGGCTGCTGGCACTAAGCTTTCTCAACAGCGTATTACCTTCTTGGGTGCAGGCTCTGCTGGTTGTGGTATTGCAGAAGCGATCATCGCTCAAATGGTTTCAGAAGGCATTTCTGACCAACAGGCTCGCTCTCAGGTTTACATGGTTGACCGTTGGGGCCTACTTCAGGAAGGCATGCCAAACCTTCTTGATTTCCAACAGCGATTGGTACAAAAACATGAAAATACCAAAGAGTGGGAAAATGAAGGCACTGGTTACTCACTACTAGACGTAATGCGTAACGCGAAGCCGACTGTGCTTGTTGGTGTATCTGGTGCACCTGGCCTATTTAGCCAAGAAGTCATCGAAGAGATGCACAAACACTGTAAGCGCCCTATCGTGTTCCCGCTATCAAACCCAACCAGTCGTGTAGAAGCAACACCAAACGACATCATTCGATGGACCAATGGCGAAGCGTTGGTTGCAACTGGTAGCCCGTTCGCTCCAGTTGTACACGAAGGAAAAACCTACCCGATTGCTCAGTGTAACAACAGCTACATCTTCCCTGGTATCGGCTTAGGTGTTCTTGCTGTTAACGCAAAACGCGTCACTGATGAAATGCTGATGGAATCTAGCCGTGCACTTGCGACATGTTCGCCATTAGCGATTAATGGTCACGGTGCACTTCTTCCACCACTGGAAGAGATTCACCTGGTATCGAAGAAAATCGCTTTTGCTGTCGCTAAAAAAGCCATTGAACAAGGTGTGGCACTAGAAATCACCGACGAAGCTCTTCACGTTGCGATTGAACAGTCGTTCTGGCAACCAGTTTACCGTCGTTACAAGCGAACTGCGTTCTAAATTTAACCGCAAAAGAAAAACTCGCCTAATAATTAGCCCCTAACACATAGGGGCTTTTGTTTTTTAAACGTTTTTTTATCATCCTAACCGTATTTTGGCACAAATGGACTTCTCTCTTTTTGTTTGTATCAGATATGATGAGACATACACTTTCATTTAAGGATAAAAAACGTTTTGTTGTTTTCTCGTATAAGGTCAAAGTGGATGCTTAAATTTACATGGAAGCGACTTGCTTTGATTTTGTCGATCGCTGTACTTGGCCTGCTAATCTCCGTTATAGCCATCGACAGATGGGTAGTATTGCAAGCCAAAGAGAACATTTTTACTGACTACGAACCAATACCTCAGCATGAGGTAGCCGTCGTACTCGGTACGAGCAAATACATCGGAAAGATCCTCAACACTTACTATACCCATCGCATCAACGCCGCGATTGAGCTTTACGAGCAAGGTAAGGTGAAACAATTTTTGCTCAGTGGTGACAACGCCCACCGCTCTTACAATGAGCCATGGACGATGAAACGCGATCTACTCAAGGCAGGCGTACCAGAAGAAGTCATTCATCTCGACTACGCGGGTTTCCGTACGCTCGATTCGATTGTCCGTGCGAAAAAGATATTTGCTTCCGAGCGCTTTCTGATTGTGACCCAGCGTTTCCACTGCGAACGAGCACTGTTCATTGCCAATGCGTACCACATAGACGCCCAGTGTCTTGCCGTCGCAGGCCCAGTCACAAACAAACAGAAAGCATCGATGCGTATGCGCGAACTGCTTGCCCGCGTGAAGGCGTTTCTCGATCTTTACGTGATTGATACACAGCCGAGATTCCTTGGTCCTCAAGAACCGATTTTTGCTGTGAAAGAGCCTATCGAGCCAAGACAAGTCCCTGTGGAATAGCCACTAACGCTTTTAATAACACTTCTATAAAAAGAATGGGTAGCAATCTACCCATTTCTAATTCCCAACATCACATTTTCATATTTGCTCTACGATTCAAGCAAAACTCAATTGCTCATTCAAAGTAACATTTAATCAATAAATAAATACAAGTCAGTTACTTTGCCATAAAAAACCGACAAAAAGGCAATGAATAAGGAGCATACCCCATGACCGCACTCGCTGTGACATTGAAGAACTGGTTCTTCACTCGCAACAGCATGATATTGAACGCAAATATCCTGCTATTCATTATCTTGTTTAATACCCTACCCTTTGAACCGCAAGTCGTAACCGGCATTAGCATCTTAGTTTTTGTTGCAATTTTGTGGTTAACGGAAGCGATTCACGTAAGTATTACAGCATTGTTGATACCGCTACTCGCCGTGTTTTTAGGCGTATTTAATACACAAGTCGCGCTCAACAACTTTTCTAACTCAATCATCTTCTTGTTCTTAGGTGGTTTTGCCTTGGCGGCGGCGCTGCATAAGCAGAAGTTAGACCAAGCGATTGCCGATAAGGTGTTGATATTAGCCCAAGGAAAAATGTCGGTAGCCGTCTTCATGCTGTTTGGTGTGAGTGCGGGTTTGTCGATGTGGATCTCTAATACTGCGACCACAGCAATGATGCTTCCTCTGGTTCTCGGCGTGATGACCAAACTGGATGGCGATAAAAACCATCGCACATTTCTATTCGTTCTGCTTGGTATCGCATACAGCGCATCCATCGGTGGTATTGCCACTCTCGTTGGTAGCCCACCAAATGCAATTGCTGCAGCTGAAGTTGGTCTTAACTTTACCGAATGGATGAAGCTTGCTCTGCCAATCTCTCTATTGTTGATGCCAGTTGCGGTTTTGGTTCTGTACGTTATGACCAAACCTGATTTGAGCCACAAGTTTGAACTTGACCACAAACCTGTCGAGTGGACAAATGGCAAGAAGGTCACTCTGGCGATTTTCCTTCTGACAGTGACGCTTTGGATCTTTAGTAAACCAATCAATGCGATGCTAGGCGGCTTTGCTAAGTTCGACACGCTGGTCGCAATTGGCGCAATCCTTCTACTCGGCGCATCTCGCGCGGTTGAATGGAAAGACATCGAGAAAACAACCGACTGGGGCGTATTGATTCTGTTCGGTGGTGGTATCTGTCTAAGCAACGTTCTTAAAGATACTGGCACCAGCGTTTTCTTAGCACACAGCTTGTCAGGCTTTCTGGAACAGGCAGGCGTTCTGCTGACGATTCTTGCCGTCGTTGCCTTCGTTGTATTCTTAACTGAATTTGCGAGTAACACCGCAAGTGCAGCGTTGCTGGTACCTGTTTTTGCCACCATTGCAGAAGCACTCGGTATGTCGCCTGTCATTCTTTCAGCATTGATTGCTGTCGCCGCTTCGTGTGCGTTTATGTTGCCAGTAGCGACTCCACCAAACGCGATTGTATTTGGTACCGGTCATATCAAGCAAAAAGAGATGATGCGCATCGGCCTTGTTCTGAACATTGCATGTATTGGCGTACTAACACTTTTCGCTTGGCTTTTCTGGTAAGCAAAGACTTTTTACTGCTGTACCTCGTCGTTTCGTTCCCCCTGAATGATGTACAGCAGTTTCCCGACTGGTGGCCAATTGGCCACCTTTTTTTATCTTAGTTACCAAAATTTAAAGCTCCTATTTCCCGCCAACATTCTATTCCCCCCTGCCCCTGACTTTGCATTCAGTATATACTGTGCAAAAACACAATAATGAGTAATGTTATGTCCTTAATTGCAACTGGTACGCTTAACAAAATGCGAGCTTCTCTGGATGGCGCAGTAAGCTATCGTCTTCCCGTAGGTGATGAAGAGATTGACCTTTCTCCATTCCTTGGGCAAACGCTAACACTGACCCACACTGGCAATATTTTCTGCTGTTCTTGCGGCAAAAAAACCAAAAAGAGCTACTCGCAAGGTCACTGCTTTGTTTGCATGAAGAAGCTAGCAAGCTGCGATATGTGCATCATGAAGCCAGAGACATGTCACTACGATCAAGGTACGTGTCGAGAACCACAGTGGGGCGAAGAAAACTGTATGGTGGATCACTTCGTGTATCTGTCTAATACATCGAGCCTTAAAGTCGGTATCACTCGTCACACTCAAATCCCAACACGCTGGATTGATCAGGGAGCGACTCAAGGTTTGCCGATCTTTAAAGTAAAAACCCGCCACATTTCTGGCTTGATTGAAGTTGAGCTGGCAAAACATATTGCCGATAAAACCAACTGGCGCGCATTGCTTAAAGGTGATGGAGAACCGATTGAACTGCAGGATCGATTTGCAGAACTTCTGCCTTTAGTAGAAGACAAAATCGCCGAGATCAAACAGCAATTCGGTGAGGATGCGATCGAAGTATTAAGTGAAAGCATCACAGATCTTAGCTACCCAGTGCAGCAGCACCCAACTAAGATTACTTCACATAACTTTGATAAAAACCCGGTTGTGACGGGCATTCTGCAAGGTATTAAAGGCCAATACCTGATTTTCGATACTGGCGTCATCAACGTGCGTAAGTTCACGTCTTATGAAGTTGAAGTCAGCGCATAAAAACTGACGACTTTTATATACAAAAAAGCTCGAGTTAAATGCTCGAGCTTTTTGTTTTCTATTTGAATTCACTAAGCATCAAGAATGCTTTCAATCACATCAAACAACATATCCACTTCTTCAAGTGTGTTGTAATGCATGCAACCAATTCGCACAACACCACCGGTCTCTTCCAGCCCAAGCTGACGAACTAAACCCAGTGCGTAAAAATGCCCGTTCCAGACACAAATATTGTGTTCACCCAAGGTTTTCGCAATAAATTCTGGCGAATATTTATCGAAGGTCAACGCAAATGTTGGCGTACGAAGCTGCGTATATTCCTTATCGATGCCATACAGTTTAACGCCCTCTAGCGCATCTAATCGCTGTAAGAAACGCTCACTTAATCGTTGTTCATGCTGAGTATAAAGCGCAAAGCTTTGTTCAAGTCTTTGGCGAAGTGGTAACCCTTCTTCACCAAACTGCGCTAGGTATTCAACAGCTGCGGTTACGCCAGCCAAGCCTTCAAAACTTTGTGTCCCTGTTTCAAACCGACCCGGGCCGATATTCGTTGCTGGCTCAACTTTATATGGGCGGATGCTGTGTAACCATTGGTCAGCAACGTATGCTATTCCCACATGAGGGCCGAAGAATTTGTAGGCAGAACATGCAAGGAAATCACATCCTAACGCCTGTACATCCACAAGATGGTGCGGCGCATAGTGCACTGCGTCGACGTAAACTTGAGCGCCAACTTGATGTACCATTTCCACAACACTTTGAATATCGACAATTGACCCTGTGGTATTCGAAGCATAAGTGACTGCGACCAAACGCGTTTTGTCAGACAACAAGCTTTGTAGATGTTCAAGATCTAGCGTACAGTCATCCTCATTGATACGAACCTGATGAACGACTGCGCCTTTGTCTTCCGCGGCTTGCTTCCAGCTAGAAACGTTTGAATAGTGATCTAAGGCAGAAACGATAATCTCATCGCCCTCTTGCCACTCTCGGCTGATCGCACGACTTAATTGGAAAGTCAGCGATGTCATGTTCGCACCAAATACAATGTTGCCAGAGGACGGCGCATTCAATAGCGCCTGAGCCGACTCGCGCGCATTTTGCATCACATCAACGGTCGTTTGGCTAGAAAAGTAATGCCCACCCAAGTTCGAGTTGTAGTAACCAAGGTAAGCCACCATAGCGTCAAGAACTGACTGTGGTACTTGTGAACCGCCCGGACCGTCAAAAAAAGTAACTGGTCTGTCGTTATGGTACTGCGCTAACGCAGGAAACTGTTGTCTGATTTGATTAAGATTGAAGTTCATTACGCTTGTCCGTTGCCGTAAGTACAAATACATCCATATGGCCAGCTTTATCGTCAATCACAGAGCGGATTGGACAGGCGTTATGCCAGAGTTTACTGTCTGCCAACATTGCGACTTCACCATTCTCCAGAACTTTACGGAAAAATGGCGCTTGGTTGTGGCTGCTGTATAGCATGATATCGCCACCAATGATGTTGTGACGGCCAACCCCTACCATTGCGATGTGATCAAAGCCATCTTGGTGTACACCTTCTGGTGCTACTTGAGTCTCATCTTCAAATGCGGTGATGCGGATTTGGTGAATTTCAATTTCTTGTCCATTCACTAGGTGATTCGCATTAACAAACAGCTCGCACATTTCTCTAAAGCCTTCACTAAGCAGAATATTCTTTTCTATCGGCTCAAATTGGCGAACAACATCACCCTGGAATCGGTTGATATCTGAAGACTGAACAAAGCTGTTTTTGTTCAAATCGATGACTTTGCCATTTTCAAAACTGACAACAGAGTAACGTCTCAAGCGGTATTGGCCATCGGCATGATCCGTATGAGGTAACGTTTCAAAAGATGGTGAAAGTTGCTCAATTGCTGCCATGCTGAGCTGGGTTAAATGTAGAGTATTCTCGCGTGAATGTAACATCATTTGCTCCTTTAATGAGGCACATTTAATTAACATTTAATTTACACGATAGGTTACGCAAATATTCTGCAATTACCAGCTTTTGACGTTGATAACTTCAGCAAATATCAAAAAATACAATAAAAAACCACAAAATTAAGATTAGATAGTTCCATGTTTCAGATTTTAACTTTGGCAACATTTGAAACTAGATATCTCTACTGTAATTAGAATTTTATGCTAGAGCAAAAAGTAACCTACTACTTCAGAGTAAGTTCTAACCTATAACCAATTATTAGATCTCTATCCTGCTTTATGCTTTTAAAGCTATAAGAATTTCCATACAATCGAAGGAAATGTTCAGCCCTTTTTGGAGCCATAATGAGCGACGTAAAACATTGTAAACTATTAATTCTCGGTTCTGGCCCTGCGGGTTACACGGCGGCAGTGTACGCTGCACGTGCAAATCTAAACCCAGTGCTGGTAACAGGAATGCAGCAAGGTGGTCAGTTGACCACAACAACAGAAGTTGAAAACTGGCCTGGCGATGCGGAAGGCTTAACAGGTCCCGCGCTAATGGAACGCATGAAAGAACATGCTGAGCGCTTTGAAACCGAAATCGTCTTTGACCACATCAATGAAGTTGAATTAACTCAACGTCCTTTCCGTCTGAAAGGCGATTCTGGTGAGTACACCTGTGATGCATTAATCATCTCAACAGGTGCGTCAGCAAAATACTTAGGTCTTGATTCTGAAGAAGCTTTCAAAGGCCGTGGTGTATCTGCTTGTGCTACTTGTGACGGTTTCTTCTACCGTAACCAGAAAGTGGCGGTTGTCGGTGGTGGTAATACAGCGGTTGAAGAAGCGCTTTACCTTTCAAACATCGCATCTGAAGTTCACCTGATTCACCGCCGTGACTCGTTCCGCGCTGAAAAAATCCTAGTGAACCGCCTGATGGATAAAGTGGAAAACGGTAATATCATTCTTCATACCGATCGTACCCTTGATGAAGTTCTTGGCGACGATATGGGTGTGACTGGTGTTCGCATTAAAGATGTAAACACAGGCGCAACTGAAGATGTCGATGTAATGGGTGCCTTTATTGCGATCGGCCACCAGCCAAATACGCAAATTTTTGAAAGCCAACTTGAAATGAAAGATGGCTACATCATCGTTAAATCTGGTTTAGAAGGTAACGCTACACAGACCAGTATCGAAGGTGTATTTGCGGCAGGCGACGTGATGGATCATAACTACCGTCAAGCAATCACTTCAGCGGGTACAGGCTGTATGGCAGCATTGGATGCAGAACGCTTCCTTGACGCACTGAATGACAAATAACTTTTCATATTTGTGCCATATCCTTAAAACCCAGCGGTATTCCCGCTGGGTTTTCTTTTGTATACTACCGCCTCATTAAAACA
>ERZ1673961.512-NODE-512-length-15154-cov-8.740844_pt1 | contig 15154 bp, 15 predicted proteins | sample MGYA00580189_ERZ1673961 | MGnify/ENA primary metagenome ERZ1673961 (study PRJEB41334, sample SAMN05608105) | rock metagenome | biome: terrestrial subsurface; feature: shale formation; material: shale | place: USA: Pennsylvania ... | reverse complement strand
TGAAACCATGTACGACGAAGAAGGTATTGGCCTTGCTGCAACGCAGGTTGATATTCATAAGCGTATCGTAGTGATTGATATTTCAGAAACTCGTGATGAGCCAATGGTGCTTATCAACCCTGAGATTCTGGAAAAGCGCGGCGAAGATGGCATCGAAGAAGGCTGTCTATCGGTACCAGGTGCTCGCGCCCTTGTGCCTCGCGCGGCTGAGGTTACCGTTAAAGCATTAGATCGCGACGGCAAAGAATTTACCTTTGACGCTGACGACCTGCTAGCGATTTGTGTTCAACACGAACTGGATCACCTACAAGGTAAATTGTTTGTTGATTATCTATCGCCTCTGAAGCGTAAGCGCATTCAGGAAAAGCTGGCGAAGATCAAACGCTACAACGAAAAGCAGCTAAACGCTTAATCGCGACCCATACCAATTTAGAAGGAAGTCTACCTTGAGTCAGTCTTTACGTATTGTCTTTGCAGGTACTCCGGATTTCGCCGCCCGTCACTTGGCGGCGTTGTTGTCTTCGGAGCACGAAGTAATTGCAGTGTATACTCAACCAGACCGCCCTGCGGGTCGCGGTAAAAAGCTTACTGCAAGCCCGGTTAAAAACATTGCACTAGAACACGACATCCCTGTTTATCAACCAGAAAACTTCAAATCAGATGAAGCGAAACAAGCGCTGGCTGATCTGAACGCCGATATCATGGTTGTTGTGGCTTATGGCCTTCTGCTACCACAAGCAGTATTAGACACGCCTAAGCTCGGTTGTATTAACGTACACGGTTCTATCCTGCCTCGCTGGCGTGGTGCGGCACCAATCCAACGTTCTATTTGGGCGGGTGATGCAGAAACTGGCGTCACCATCATGCAGATGGATATTGGCCTGGATACAGGTGATATGCTGAAAATCGCGACACTGCCAATCGAAGCGACGGATACCAGCGCATCTATGTACGAAAAGCTTGCCGATCTTGGCCCGCAAGCCCTGATTGATTGCTTGGCAGATATCGCTGCAGATAAAGCAGTGCCAGTTAAGCAAGATGATGAGCTCGCAAACTACGCGAAAAAGCTCAGCAAAGAAGAAGCTCGCATCAACTGGAGCGAAGACGCTGCACACATCGAGCGTTGCGTTCGTGCATTCAATCCTTGGCCTATGAGCCATTTTGAAGCGGCTGAGAACAGCATCAAGGTTTGGCAAAGCCGAGTGGCTGAGCAAACCAGCGATAAGCCAGCTGGCACGATTGTGCAAGCAGACAAAACAGGTATCTATGTAGCGACAGGCAATGGCGTATTAGTTCTGGAGCAACTACAGGTTCCGGGTAAAAAAGCCATGCCAGTTCAAGACATTCTGAACTCGCGTGCATCTTGGTTTGAAGTTGGCACCCAGCTGATTTAAGCCATACTAGGGTGAGTTATTCCCCTAATAATACGAACTTTTAGAGGGCAGAGATGCCCTCCTTTACTTTAAGGTACTCATCATGAATGTTCGCGCTGCGGCTGCCAACGTCCTGTATCTTGTCGTCGACAAGGGCCATTCTCTTTCTAGCGCTCTACCAGCGGCTCAACAAACCATCCGTCCTCGTGATCACGCGCTTTTGCAAGAGATCTGTTACGGAGCACTTCGCTACTTACCTCGCCTTGAAACCATTTCAAGCCAGCTAATGGATAAGCCTCTGAAAGGTAAACAGCGTGTTTTCCATCACTTAATCCTGGTTGGTATTTATCAGCTGAGCTTTATGCGTATTCCTGCGCATGCAGCCGTTGGCGAAACCGTTGAAGGCACTAAAGATTTGAAAGGCCCTCGCCTACTTGGTCTGATTAATGCAGTATTGCGTAATTACCAACGCAATCAGGAAGAGCTTGACGAGATTGCCGTTAGCCACAACGCTGGTAAATATGGCCACCCAAGTTGGCTACTTAAGCTGCTGCAAGACGCTTACCCAGAGCAGTGGGAAAGCATTGTCGAAGCCAACAATCAGAAAGCGCCAATGTGGCTGCGAGTTAACCACCAACACCATACTCGTGATGAATATCTGGCACTACTCAAAAATGAAAACATTGAGGCCACGCCGCACACAGAGGCAATGGACGCGCTAAAATTGGCTGCGCCATGCGATGTGACCAAATTGCCTGGGTTTGAGAAAGGCTGGGTATCGGTACAAGATGCTGCCGCTCAACTTTCAATTAACTACCTAAAGCCAAAAGATGGTGAGTTGATTCTGGATTGCTGCGCAGCACCAGGCGGCAAAACCGCACATATTCTTGAACGTACATCCGACAGTGAAGTGGTCGCGATTGACTGTGACGACACTCGCCTGAAACGCGTACATGAAAACCTGAAGCGTCTCAATCTTCAGGCAAAAGTGGTTTGCGGCGATGCACGTAATCCTCAAGAATGGTGGCAAGGTGAGCAATTTGACCGCATCTTGCTGGATGCGCCGTGTTCTGCGACGGGCGTGATTCGTCGTCACCCTGATATCAAATGGCTGCGCCGAGCCGACGATATTGCGGCATTAGCAGAGCTGCAAAGCGAAATTTTCGATGCGATGTGGACACAGCTAAAACCAGGCGGCACAATGGTTTATGCAACTTGTTCAATCACTCCACAAGAAAACGTAGAGCAAGTGAAAGCATTCTTAGCTCGCACCGCTGATGCGAAATTGCTGGATTCTGACCCTGAACACCCTGGTCGTCAAATTCTACCAGGTGAAGAAGACATGGATGGATTCTACTACGCTGTGCTGACGAAAACACACGCGTAACAGCAGGCTAAATAGGGCGATTGGAGTCATTCAATCGCCTTTTTCAGATAACGAGAAAAGAGTATGAAGATCATTATTCTTGGTGCTGGTCAGGTTGGCGGCACACTGGCAGAAAACCTGGTTGGTGAAAACAACGACATCACCATCGTCGATAACAATTCTGATCGACTGCGTGAACTACAGGACAAATATGACCTGCGTGTGGTCAATGGCCACGCAAGCCATCCGGATGTACTCCACGAAGCTGGCGCGCAAGATGCCGACATGCTGGTTGCAGTCACCAACACTGACGAAACCAATATGGCAGCATGTCAGGTAGCCTTCACTCTGTTTAACACGCCTAACCGTGTTGCACGTATCCGTTCGCCTGAGTATCTGGCAGAAAAAGAAGCCCTATTTAAATCTGGTGCGATCCCCGTCGACCACCTAATTGCACCAGAAGAGCTGGTAACCAGCTATATCGAACGTCTGATCCAATATCCTGGCGCACTACAGGTAGTCAGCTTCGCTGAGCAGAAAGTCAGTCTTGTTGCCGTAAAAGCCTACTATGGCGGTCCATTGGTGGGTAACGCACTCTCAGCGCTACGAGAGCACATGCCTCATATCGATACCCGAGTAGCAGCAATCTTCCGTCAAGGTCGTCCGATTCGTCCACAAGGCACGACTATCATTGAAGCTGATGATGAAGTGTTCTTTGTCGCGGCAAGTAATCATATTCGCTCCGTAATGAGTGAACTACAGCGCCTTGAGAAGCCTTACCGCCGTATTATGATTGTTGGTGGTGGTAACATCGGTGCGAGCTTAGCCAAACGCTTAGAGCAGACCTACAGCGTGAAATTAATCGAGCGAAACTACCAACGCGCTGAGCAGCTGTCTGAGCAGCTCGGTAACACCATCGTCTTCTGTGGTGATGCTGCCGACCAAGAGCTGTTAACCGAAGAAAACATCGATCAGGTCGACGTGTTCATTGCGCTGACGAACGAAGATGAAACCAACATCATGTCCGCGATGCTGGCAAAACGCATGGGTGCCAAAAAGGTAATGGTACTGATTCAGCGTGGTGCTTATGTCGATCTTGTACAAGGTGGTGTGATTGATGTGGCCATTTCGCCTCAGCAAGCGACCATTTCTGCATTGCTGACCCACGTTCGCCGTGCCGATATTGTTAACGTATCTTCGCTACGCCGCGGTGCAGCGGAAGCGATCGAAGCCGTTGCCCACGGTGATGAAACCACATCGAAAGTTGTCGGTCGCGCCATTGGGGATATTAAACTTCCACCAGGAACCACCATCGGTGCCATTGTGCGTGGCGAAGAAGTACTTATCGCTCACGACCGCACTATCATCGAACAAGATGACCATGTTGTGATGTTCCTGGTCGACAAAAAATACGTACCAGACGTCGAAGCTCTGTTCCAGCCGAGCCCATTCTTCCTCTAGGACTCTCTTATGGTCAACTTACGTCCCGTACTGTTTGTTATCGGGCTGGTTTTATCCAAACTGGCCCTTTTCATGTACGTGCCTACTTTGGTCGCTTTCTTCACTGGTACGGGCGGGTTTCTCGACTTTGCCCAAGCCGTCTTGATTACGCACCTGGCTGCGTTTATCTGCCTGAGTATCGGCCGAACGGCTAAATTCAAACTCAGTGTGCGCGACATGTTCCTCATTACCAGCTTAGTCTGGACCATCGCCAGTGCTTTCGCAGCGTTGCCGTTTGTTTTCATCAACCATATCAGTTTTACCGATGCCTATTTCGAAACCATGTCGGGCATCACCACTACTGGTTCAACGGTTCTAAGCGGCTTGGATGATATGGCACCGAGCATCTTATTGTGGCGTTCTATTCTGCAGTGGCTTGGTGGCGTGGGCTTTATCGTAATGGCGGTAGCGGTACTACCAATGCTTAACGTCGGTGGTATGAAGCTGTTCCAAACGGAATCTTCTGACTGGTCTGATAAAAGTAGCCCAAGAGCCAAGACCGTGGCGAAAAACATCGTGCTGGTTTATCTGATCTTAACCGGAATGTGTATCGGCGGTTACATACTGACAGGTATGACGGTATTTGAAGCAATAAACCATGCTTTCACCACCCTGTCGACAGGTGGCTACTCGACCTCTGATGGCTCAATGAATCACTTCTCAAATGGAGCGCACTGGGTAGCGACAACCTTTATGTTCTTTGGTGGGTTACCATTCTTGCTATTCGTGGCCGCACTGAGAAAACGTCGCATTGATATATTACTCAAAGACGCCCAAGTTCGTGGTTTTGCTTACCTGTTCCTCTTCTCAAGTCTAGTGATTGCCAGTTGGCTGGTGATTCGTGATGGTTACACCATGATCGATGCGCTGCGTGTATCGATGTTTAATATCGTATCCGTCGTGACGACCACCGGATTTGGCCTGGAAGACTTCACTGCATGGGGCGCATTACCGACCACGTTGTTCGCCTTCTTGATGATTGCAGGTGCTTGCTCTGGTTCAACATCTGGTGGGATCAAAATATTCCGTTTTCAGGTTGCCATGACCCTGCTGAACAAGCAGATGCTAAAACTGGTTCACCCTTCCGGTGTGTTCGTCCAGCGTTATAACCAACGCCCTGTGAATGACGACATTGTGCGCTCTGTAGTTGCATTTGTTTTGATGTTCTTTATCACCATCATCTTTATCGCTGGTTGTCTGAGTGCACTCGGTTTAGACCCAATAACCAGCATATCTGGCTCAATTACGGCAGTCGCCAACGTAGGCCCGGGCATGGGCTCTGTGATTGGCCCGACAGGTAACTTTGCACCATTACCAGACTCCGCAAAATGGCTATTAAGTTTTGGCATGTTAATGGGCCGTCTGGAAATTCTGACTATTCTTGTATTGTTCTTTCCAGCCTTCTGGCGTCGTTAACGGCAATGAAATAAAAGGTACAACAATGAAAACTTGGATTACTTTGGCTACTCTGCTGGCCACATCATCGGTCTATGCTGCCGAGGTAGTAACGTTAGCTGATGGAAGAAACGTAAAGTTAAATGATGATTTTACTTGGGAATATGTGGTTGAGAACTCGGCACCTAAAGCTACTGCTGCTTCAGCAACCAAAGCGGTCACCGCAGCGACTGAATCTGTGGCTGTTCCAGTAATAGAGACTATTCCTGTCGTCTCGAAAACCGTGGGCACGACGGTTACCGTCAATGCAAAAAAACCAACTATGCAGCTATCTGATTCAGGTGTGGATATATTGATTGGCTCCGCAAGTTACGAAGGCGGCGAACTGGTTTTTCCTACTTCGATCACTAATCAAAGCTCGCAGTCAGTAATTCAGATTGAAGTCGAAGTTCAGGTGTTCGATATGTCTGGAGAGGCGTTGGCGAAAGAAAAGGTCACTGTTTGGCAGTCAATCAAGCGTATGGCAGATACCTATCTTCGCCCACAACAAGCTGAGCAAGGTAAAACCATCAAACTGGCAGTGCCGCAATCGCAGCAATACCAGTTTTCGGCAAAAGTGGTCGAAGTACAAACGCGCTAATACGCCTACGTTGTCGAGCTGATTTAGCCAAGCTTAGATCGGCTCGACAAAATAGTAGATAGCGAAGAAGTGGCACACGCACCCCGCCAGAACAAAGCCGTGCCAAATCGCATGATTAAATGGAATACGTTTAGCCACGTAAAATATAACGCCAAGAGAATAGATCAAGCCGCCTGCAGCTAGCAGCGTCAGACCTCCGATATCTAGGTTGATCGCCAACTCATAGATAACAATCAGCGATAACCAGCCCATCACCAGATAGCTCGTCAGTGACAGATGCTTAAAGCGATGAATGAACGCGACCTTCATGATGATGCCAAGCAAGGCAATACTCCAAATCACGATCATCAAACCAATCGCGAGAGGCGTACGTAAGCTCACCAATAAAAACGGCGTGTAGCTACCCGCTATCAATAAGTAGATCGCGCAATGGTCAAACGTTTTCAGCCAGCGTTTGGCTTTCGGGTGCGGAATGGCATGGTAGAGTGTTGATGCGAGAAACAGCACAATAATACTTGAGCCATAGATCGCCATGCTGGTTATGGTCAGAGTATCAGCTTGCTGATCCAATGCTCTTACTAGCAGCAGAATCAGCCCTACAATACCTAGAACCATCCCGAGGCCATGGGTGAGAGAATTAGCAAATTCTTCACTCTGACTGTATTCAGGTTTCTGTGATGATGACATCGAAGCACCTATACTAGAGCGTGTGATTTCACTCTAGTATGGCACATTAGGCGTACACGTGTAAGCTAAAATTCAGAGTCGTGAGCGGCCGTAGTTTGGTCGAGATAATTTAGCACCATCTCTCCCACGTCTTCTGGGCTGGTCGTCACTGGAATCGTCAATTCTCGGTTGAGCTTACCGCTTCCGAGCAAGCTCGCCAGCATCCCTCCAGCACCGCTGCGCGTTCGGTCAACTTCAAACCATAGTTTCAACTCGTCCTCGCTGCGATGGGCAACAAATTCCAACTCACGCCATACACCATGGTACGGCCCATCAGTTGGCACCATTTCAAATTCCTGAACAAATGGCAGATCGAAGCCATTCACTTCTTCACACTCCACTTGGCGAATACGTAATCCTTGCGCTTCAAATGCCGACAAAATGGCGTCCATAAGCGGATCAGGTCGAATGGTGAGCGTGTCTTTATCGGTTGGATCAAGTGAGGCGGCAACGTCCAACCCTGTTTCAAGCCATACTTTCGCATCGCCAATCGTGACTGGGGTATTCCAGGGAACATCGAGCTTCACATCAAAGGTACGCTCTTCTGCGGAATGAATGGTGAACGAGTAAGGGAGGCTCCATTCAGCCAAGACATGAGTCTGTGGCACTCGACGCATGTTATGCCCTTCTCTAGAGCCTCGGTCATCAGGTGCCTCAGCAATGTAGCGACAACAGAGCTTCATATCGATGTTATCGATCTTTTGTTCTGTCGCTCCACCATAAACATGGATAGACACATCCACACTCTGACCGGGGTATATCACATCCTGATTGAGGATCGAATCTACCTTAGCACTGCCGATACCAAAACTCGCAAGTGTCTTCTTTAAAAATGACATATGCACCTCCTTTGTAGAGATCTCATACTACTACTGCTGATCAGGGGATCAAAACAAATTTTTGCACTCATTTTCGGTTTAAAATGACAAAATCGAAAGAATTCAATTGCTCAAGTATCGACCAATTATAACAAGAGTGCTAACCTATTATTTGATATGCATGCATATCGTTATTCCTGACTCACTAACTGGATTGGCGCGAGCCAAAAGAGCGAAGCTTTAAGCAGTTTGAGACTAGCTCGTAGTGCTTCAGGGCATTAGAACGGCAATGGATATGCCTGACAGTTAGGTAACTAAATGCGCCCAACAACAGTCAGGTTCGCACACACCAATAGTAGTGCAATGCGTCGCCGCAGTGGCTTTGCTGCTGCACCAAAGGCACACCAAGTTGCGCCTGCTAAAACATTGGTTGAGAAAAAAGCGGTAACGTCGAAAGCTCCGTCCAAAGTTATCAAAGCAGCTTAATAAAAAGCGCGGCATCAGCTGCGCTTTTTCTTTTCCTCTCACACCTATTTGTATCCTCTCTACAATTTGATACCTTAAACAAAATACCTATAAAATTTGTGGAGAAAGAAATGAAGTGTCATCGTATCGAAGAGCTACTTGAGCTGTTAGAGCCAGAGTGGCAAAAAGACCAAGACCTGAATCTGGTGCAGTTCATTATCAAGCTGTCTGAAGAAGCCGGTTATGAGGGCAAACTGGAAGACCTCACCGACGATGTTCTGATCTACCATTTGAAAATGCGTAACAGCAGTAAAGATGAAATGATCCCAGGTTTGAAAAAAGACCAGGAAGACGATTTCAAAACGGCTCTGTTGCGTGCACGCGGCATCATCAAATAAGCCACCCACCGGCAAAATTCCAAGCGACTCAATTGAGTCGCTTTTTTACAACCGAACGTAAGAGATAATAGGAAGTTAAAACTGTTCAGCCAATTATCAGGTTAACTGTGCTGACTTTTGTTGTTAAACATTGACTACGTTAAAGAAAAGGAAATGTTATTGGTTGTATAATCACCGTTTATCAGCATTAACTAAAATAGTTAACGAATAGCAATGTCATAGAGCGACATCATCAGAAATGACGCCGAACATTATAAAAAGCCTAAGAAGGATGAGTACATGAGTCAGGATAAAATCGACATTAAAGATGTGACTCCGAAAACTTTTAACCCCAAAACCCACAAAGGTAACGGGGATCGTTTTAACCCAAGCAATCGCATCTATGTACGTGAAAGTAAAGGAACCTATCAAAAACTAAGACGCTACGGCGGCTGGTTTTTACTGCTACTGTTTGCTTTGACACCTTGGATTCCGTACGGAGATCGCCAAGCGATTTTATTGGATATCGGTAATCAGCAGTTCAACTTTTTTGGCACCACACTCTATCCGCAAGATCTTACTCTGCTTGCACTGCTGTTTGTTATCGGGGCATTTGGTCTGTTCTTCATCACCACCTTTTTAGGTCGGGTCTGGTGTGGTTATCTGTGTCCACAAACCGTCTGGACTTTCATGTACATCTGGTTTGAAGAAAAACTCGAAGGCAGTGCGAATAAGCGCCGTAAACAAGACGCCAATAAGCTCACCGCCAACTTAGCCATACGTAAAACGCTCAAGCATATCGCCTGGTTTTCGATAGCGCTGATCACCGGATTCACCTTTGTCGGTTACTTTGTGCCAATGAAGCAACTGGTGATCGACTTCTTCACGTTTAACTCCAGCTTCTGGCCTGTTTTCTGGGTGATGTTCTTTGCAATCTGTACCTACGGTAATGCCGGCTGGATGCGATCTATCATGTGTATTCACATGTGCCCTTACGCACGTTTCCAGTCCGCCATGTTCGACAAAGATACCTTCATAGTTGGTTACGATACCAAACGTGGTGAAAAACGCGGCCCACGCTCACGTAAGGCCGATCCAAAACAACTTGGTTTAGGTGACTGTATCGACTGTGATTTATGTGTGCAGGTGTGCCCTACAGGCATAGATATTCGCGACGGTTTGCAATATGAGTGCATCAACTGTGGTGCCTGTATTGATGCGTGTGACCAAACCATGGATCGCATGGGTTATGAAAAAGGGTTGATCAACTACACCACCGAACACCGTTTATCTGGTAAACATACGAAGGTTATGCGTCCGAAACTGATCGGCTATGGTGCGGTATTCCTGATTATGATCGGCTTATTCTTCGCTCAGATTGCCTCCGTTGATCCGGCTGGTATGAGCGTGCTTCGAGACCGCAACCAGCTGTTCCGCATCAATAGCGCGGGAGAAGTCGAGAATACTTATACGCTCAAAGTAATCAACAAGACCCAGCAAGTGCAGGAGTACCAACTGGACGTGAAAGGCATGAGCGATGTGAGCTGGTATGGAAAACAGACCATTCAGGTACAACCTGGAGAAGTATTGAACTTACCAATGAGTCTTGGCGCAGATCCTGACAAGCTAAACTCTGCGATAACCACAATTCAGTTTATACTCACCGATAAGAGCAATGAATTCACCATCGAAGTGGAAAGCCGGTTTATCAAGAAACTCTGATTTCAAATTCGATGACTAACGGAAAAAGGCTCAGTAATGAGCCTTTTTATTTATATGTCCCAAGGTACGTTTAACTTTGACGCCCTTACCCCAGACTTTATGTGGTATGCGTTAGAAAGCATTGGTATTCGCGCGGAATCTGGCTTTCTCCCTCTCAATAGTTATGAAAACCGCGTTTATCAGTTTACCGATGAGGAGCGTCGCCGCTATGTGGTGAAGTTCTACCGCCCTGAGCGTTGGAGCAACGAACAAATTCAGGAAGAGCACGATTTCACTTTGGAGCTAATCGAAAATGAAATCCCGGTCGCGCCACCTGTCATTCTTAACGGTCAAACATTACATCACTACCAAGGCTACGGTTTTGCGCTATTTGAAAGTGTTGGCGGACGCCAGTTTGAAGTCGACAATCTGGATCAACTGGAAGGCGTCGGTCGATTTTTAGGTCGAATCCATAAGGTTGGCGGTAAAAAGACCTTTCAGCACAGGCCAAGCATCGGTTTACAAGAATACCTCTATCAGCCTAGAGAGATTCTGCAAAATTCGAACATGATTCCAATGCATCTGGAGAACAGTTTCTTTAACGACCTGGATATCCTGATCAAAGCTATCGAAAACCACTGGCAGGACAGCTTTAGCACTATTCGTCTGCATGGCGACTGCCACCCAGGTAATATTCTTTGGCGCGATGGGCCGATGTTCGTCGACCTGGATGACGCCCGAAACGGACCCGCAGTACAAGATTTGTGGATGCTGTTGAATGGTGAGCGACAAGATAAGCTGATGCAGCTGGATATCGTTCTGGAAGCTTATCAAGAGTTTTGTGATTTTAACTCCGCAGAATTGAAACTAATTGAACCACTTCGCGGTCTACGAATGGTGCATTACATGGCATGGTTAGCAAAACGTTGGCATGACCCTGCATTTCCGTTGGCTTTTCCATGGTTTAATGAGCCAAAATATTGGGAAGGTCAGGTTCTTGGCTTTAAAGAGCAGATTGCCAACTTAGAAGAAGCACCCCTTTCTTTAATGCCTCAATGGTAAGTCAGCCAACTAATTCAAAATGGAGATATATAAATGAAAAAGCTGTTCGCACTGTTTTCTATGTTGATGCTGAGCCTTTCAGCACAAGCCGCACAATTCAACGAAGGTGAACACTACAAAGTATTAGATCTAGAGGCTTCTAATAAGCCTGTAGTGACTGAATTCTTCTCATTTTACTGCCCACACTGTAATTCGTTTGAGCCAATTATTCAGCAACTTAAAAAGCAGTTACCAGAAGGTGTGAAGCTACAAAAGAACCACGTATCCTTTATGGGTGGCAGCATGGGCCCTTCAATGAGCAAAGCATTCGCAACTATGGTTGCGCTTAAGGTTGAAGATAAAATGGTACCTGTGATGTTTAACCGCATTCACAATTTGCGCAAAGCGCCGCGCGACGATGCGGAACTGCGTCAAATCTTCTTAGATGAAGGTGTGGACGAGAAGAAGTTCGACTCAGCATTCAAAGGTTTTGCTGTCGACTCTATGGTTCGTCGTATGGACAAACAGTTTGAAGACAGTGGCCTGACAGGTGTTCCGGCCGTGATTGTAAACAACAAATACCTGGTACAAGCGCAAAGCATCAAAACCATGGATGAGTACTTTGCTCTGGTAAACTACTTATTAGAACTTAAATAATCCGTCTAGATTGCACAAAGGGGAGCTTCGGCTCCCCTTTGTTTTATCTGTGTATCTCTTGCAGTAACTGGTCTTTCTCTTGCCAGACATCACCCAACCACTGCTGAAACTGACGCTTGTAGGGTTTATCGTTAAAGTAATCACCCTGCACTTGTTCATCGACCGGCAGTACCTTCACACGAACCACTATCTTGCTCATACGGCCCATTAACATGTCTCTGAATGGTTTATGGGTATTTTCCGGATAAGCCAACGTGACATCAATAATACTATCAAACTGATCACCCATCGCAGCCAGCGTGTAAGCGATGCCACCAGACTTTGGCTGCAACAAATGTTGATATCGTGCTTTGCTCTGGCGTTGCTTTTCTAGCGTAAAACGCGTTCCTTCTACGTAATTGACTACCGTCGTGGGAGTATGCTTAAACTTAGCGCAAGAGCGACGCGTGGTGGCCAAATCCTGACCACGCTTATGCGGATTACGGATCAGATATTCGCGCGAATAACGGCGCATAAACGGCATATCCAGAGCCCAGCAAGCCATACCAATAAATGGTACATACAACAGTTGCTGTTTGAGGAAAAACTTTGGCATTGGGATACGATCTTTAAACACACAACACAGCACCACAATGTCAGTCCAACTCAGATGATTACTGATCAAAAGGTACCAGCCATCTTTCTTTAGCTCATCGCCACCTTGCACATCCCATTCAACGCGATTGGACAGCGCGAGTATCCCCGCATTTACCGTTGCCCACGCCCACATCACCTTGTTAGCGGCTTCGGTTCCCTTCGCTTTTAGCTTTACGCCTGGAAGTAACAGTTTAATCACGGCGATAAAGCAAATAACCAATGAACAGATCGCCGAATTGATTATGACTAGAGACGCATTAAGAAGAAGTAACAAATATGCCAACATGATAACAGCGCTAAGGTGTGAGTAATAAAACAGCGTGTAATTATACTGTCACATTGCTACATTGAAACATTTATGAGAATGGTCTGATTAGTTACCACTTATCCGCTTGACCTTGCACAATATGAAATAAAGGGAATATATTGTCGTATTGGTTGGGGAAAAAATTAAGTCACTCTCCAATACACATGAACGCTCAACCATTGCTCGAACCATTCATTCGCAAATAGGGAGATCATGAATGAAACCAAGACTCACTGTCTTGACCTTGGCCTTTATCGTCAGTTCAGCTCAAGCTCAGCTCGCAGAAACCACTGGATTCAGCGGTGAGATTTCACTTAACGCTGCCTTTATTGCATCAGAATCTAACTTTAATACCGATAACAACAAGACCATCGATTCACTCAATCACAGTGCAGACAGCGACAGCTCGGTAGTCGCAGCGCCGCTTGGAAACATCGCCTATACCTTCGGTACGCAGCTCAACCAACAAGTCTATGCAGGGACCACTCGTTCAGATGTGGCCATTGGTACACTTGCATTTCAGCTAGGCTATCAATACCAATTGCCATCAGGCACCGTACTCGATGTATCGTACTTGCCAACCATATTAGAAGGTGAAACCTGGCGTAATCCGTATCAGGTGGGCGTGGCTAGGCGCACAACCGATGAGGGCGGTAACGCGTACCGTTTTCAGGTTAAAGGGCTGATTGATAAAAACTTCAATCTTGATCTTGCCTATGCCAACAAAGAAATTGATAAAGAGGAAGTGACGGATCGCTCTTTGGCTCGTGATGCTGATATTTACTACATCAAAGGTGACTATCGAATTTCACTTGATCGGACTTCCATCCTGCAACCTGCATTTACTTACATTAACCAAGATGCCGATGGTAAAGCAGAATCCTTCGACTCGTATGGGTTGGAACTGAGCTGGTTTAAGTTCATCAATCGTCACCGTTTAGCACTGACTGGCGGTTATACCCTTGAGGATTATCAATCTAAAAGCCAGACCTTCACCAAGACGCGCAGTGACGATACGTTGAGCCTGTTTGCCGCTTACGAATACCAAAATGTGTTTGATTGGCAAGACTGGTCTTTCATTTCATTCGCAGGCTATAGTCAAACCGACTCAAACATTACTTTCTATGACGAGAAGGAATACCTGTTCTCATTAGGCTTCAGCTATCGCTTTTAATTTTCTGGCCGCTATTTAGGGTAAGGACTGATTACACAGCCTGAGCAGTAAGCTGTTTCAGTAATCGGTCCATCGCACGATATCCAAGGGCTTCCGCCAGATGGGAGCGCTCAATTCGATCTTCCCCGTCGAGATCGGCAATAGTGCGGGCAACTTTAATGATTCGGTGATACGCACGAATGGACAGTCCCAGTCTGTGTAAGGCTGTCTCCAGAAACTCAGCATCACTTTTTTGTAATGGGCAAAACGCTTCTATCTCACGACTACCCAGCAAAGCGTTTACCTTACCGCTGCGACTTAACATCTGCTGACGTGCGTCATTAACGCGCTCTTTCACAACCACTGTTGGCTCACCGCGGTCCCCACCCTCAGATAATGTGCCCTTTGGCAACGCCGGAATTTCCAGAGACATATCGAATCGATCGAGTAGTGGTCCCGACAGACGGCCTAAATAACGCAGAATGGCTTGTGGATTTGTACGAGCCTGGTTGCCTTCGTAATAACCTGTCGGACTGGGGTTGAGTGCGCCCACCAGCTGAAAGCGGGCAGGAAATCGAGTTTTTCCCTGAGCCCGAGAGATGATGATTTCGCCCGACTCCAGCGGTTCTCGCAACGAATCCAGCACCTTACGATCGAACTCCGGCATTTTCCTAATATCGATTTTGAGTGCTATATATTGTCAACTTGAGGCTTTAAATGTTGTGAGTGTTATCCGAGTTAGTGGAGCGCATCTCTTCAGATGCTAGCGGAACGATAGGTCATTCACTTTTCTATTTAGTCGAGCAAGTTGCTATGTTATCCATTTAATATGACGTCTTCATCTAGCTCCTCCTCATGAATGAATATTCACTTACTCGTTAGGTGCAACAACTGATTCAACCACAGAGTTCAGATAGAGAGCGAAACTGCCAGCTAAAACAGTTATGCCCCAAAATCGTTTTCAGCTATAACATACATGTTAGAAGATAACCGGAATTT
>ERZ1673961.510-NODE-510-length-15196-cov-3.098342_pt1 | contig 15196 bp, 18 predicted proteins | sample MGYA00580189_ERZ1673961 | MGnify/ENA primary metagenome ERZ1673961 (study PRJEB41334, sample SAMN05608105) | rock metagenome | biome: terrestrial subsurface; feature: shale formation; material: shale | place: USA: Pennsylvania ... | reverse complement strand
AGAAGTGCTGGACTGCATGATCTCCGACCACCGCCCCATCGCCATGGAGATCGGTCTGCCGGAATGCCTGCATGGATTGTGACCTACGGGATACGACAGAGTCCGCTGAAAAAATTGAATGCTGGCCCAGGCACTGATTTTTATCCAACCGGCATCGGCTTGCCTTTTATTTTGCTCAGGGTATGATCAAGCAACACTTAAATAAAACCTTCGAGTGATAATGAGAAAAATATCATACCCGTGTACCAGCCTCGCCTTTCCGTATTAAGCCGGAGAGCTCTGCTCTCCGGCGAGAATACAATAATAACGACTGCGGAGAGTCACCATGAATTATTCAATTGCATTGCCTTTGAGGCGTTTTTTGGATCGTATGAGCCAGTTCTTTATCACCGGCGACTGCTTAAGTCTGAGCCGTCCCCTGCACCTGCTGTCGGTGTTCTGTCGTATTGAACAGCTGAACAAGGCAGCGGATGCCGAGTCCCGTGCTCGACCGGGCAACGTGCTGTTGCTGGAGGTGGTCGAAACTCATGAAACCTGCATACTGGAATTGGTCGCCCCCAGTGCTGCAGCACCGGATCAGCAGCGCATCTCCGTATTTTCTCCATTGGGCTCGGCCCTGCTGGGAATGAAATCCGGAGAGACCTGCAGCTTGGGTTTTATGGGCCACAATTTGAGTTTCAGATTAATCAAAGTGATCGGTTAACCTGAAATATCAGGAGGACAGCGCCTTGAAGTATTTCTGATGCGGGATGCATCTCTCCAATAACCTGGCATTTTTTATATTTTTTAAACGTCTTATTGAGGAGAAATTGAAATGGCTAAGGGAAAAGAAAAAAAGCAGCCAACTAAAACATTGAAAGAAAAGCGCCGCGAAAAGCGTGACAAGAAACAAAACGAATCCTGAGGCAGGAATTGTTATATTGAACAAGACGTGCAGGCGCTCCGCTGAGCGTCTGCACGCTCTGTGAAGCAACTGACGCCAAAGCATCAATTGAAAAGAGTTGAGAGTCTGCCGATAAGCCGGGTTTTGTCGTGGACAATCATTCATCTAGGACCAGCGTCGCCACTGGCCTCAAGCGACCTACCCGGACCCGGCGCGGGCCACGCCTTAATGGGTCCCTATTTGGTCTTGCTCCGGGTGGGGTTTACCATCGCCGTGGAGTGTTGCCACCCACGCGGTGCGCTCTTACCGCACCATTTCAACCTTACCGGCATCCGAAGATGCTTAGGCGGTATACTTTCTGTTGCACTTTCCGTCGGCTCGCGCCGCCCAGACGTTATCTGGCACCTTGCCCAATGGAGCCCGGACTTTCCTCCCCTGCGCGAACGCAGCGGCGATTGCCTGGCAGACTCTCGGCGCGAAGTATATAGGTCTGCGCCGGTTACGCAAGCAAATCAGTCGATCAACAGCTGATAGAGGCGGTTTTTCTTGTAGCCGGTGATCTCGGCCGCGACACCCGCCGCTTTTTTGGGTGGCAGTTCTTTCGCCAGAATGCGCAGGATGCGCTCGGCCTCGGGATCGATCGCATCCTCATTCACGGCTGTTTCCGCCCCCTGTACCAACACCACAAACTCGCCGCGCTGCTGGTTGGGATCTGCCTCCATCCAGTCGATCAAACCCGCAAGGCTGTCACCATGAATGGTTTCGAACGTTTTGGTCAGCTCGCGCGCGACTACGGCGTAGCGATCGCTGCCAAACACCTCGGCCATCGCCTGGAGGCTGTCGAGGATACGGTGGGTGGATTCGTAAAAGACCAGCGTTTCGCTGTTGTCCGCCAAGGCCTCCAGTGCCTGAATGCGCCCACCGCTTTTGGCCGGCAGGAAACCGATGAACTGAAAACGGTCAGAGGGCAGCCCCGACGCCGACAGCGCCGCAATGAACGCGCAGCATCCCGGCACCGGTGACACCTTGAACCCGGCCTCACGCACCGCCCGTACCAGGTGGAAGCCCGGATCGGAAATCAACGGCGTGCCGGCATCGCTGATCAGTGCAATGGAGTGACCGCTGCCCAGCAGGTTGATAATGTGCTCACAACGTTGACGCTCGTTGTGGTCATGCACTGAAATCATCTGGCCTTTAATGTTAAAGTGGCTCAGCAAGCGCCCGCTGTGACGGGTATCCTCGGCAGCAATGTAATCGACGCCGGCCAGTACCTCCCGCGCGCGCTCCGACAGGTCCGCCAGATTACCGATCGGCGTAGCTACGATATAGAGAACTGGTTCTGACATTGGGATATCCATCTGTTGGCAAGGATTGGGATTATATGACGAATATACATCGGCTGTCTTTCAGCCTCCTGCTGGCCGGCGCGCTGCTGGCGGGCTGCTCCACACCGACCACACCGCCACAGGTGGTGGACAGGACCCAGACAACTCCCGCGGAGCAAAGCATCGACAGCCTGCTGCGCCAGGCCGCAAACCAGCCAGCTACACCGGCGGCCGAGCTGCGCCTGCAGGCAGCACGCATGTTGGCTCAGTCAGGACAGCAACCCCGCGCCCTGGAAATCCTCGACGGCATTGATTTGAGCCGCATTCCACCGACCCTTGCATTTGAAGTCGCCAAGCTGAAGACGCTGTTGATGTCCGGCTCGGATGACCCCGCCGAGGCGCTCAAGCTGCTTGACCTGAGTCGCTTCAGCACACTGCCGGCCGACCAGCAGGCCGAACTGGGTCAGTTCCGCGCTGATATCTGGTTGCAGCGCAATGACCCCGTTGCCGCCGTGCGCGAATTGATTGTCAGCAGCCTGCTCACCCTGGATCCGGTGGAACAGCAGCGTTATCACGACCAGATCTGGCAGCTGCTGCAACAGGCACCGCTTGATCCGATCAAGGCCGCCGCAACCGCCAACAACGATTATCAGGAACAGGGCTGGTTTGAGCTGGCGCTGATGTTGCGCGCCAGCCCGGACCTGGCGGCACGCCAGCGTGCGCTGGACAACTGGAGCACACTCTGGGAATCCCATCCTGCGCTGACACTGCCCCCCGCCGGACTTTTTGGCCTGGAACTGGATGGCGAACAGCTGGTGGCACGACGTATCGGCGTGATACTGCCGCTGAACGGTGAACTGGCTCGACCGGCTGCCGCCATCCGCAAAGGCATGGAAGCCCAACTGGAAATCCAGCGCCGTGAAGGTAAGCCGGTGCCTCAGCTGGTGATGCTCGACTCAACCGGCCTGAGCGATATCACCCCGCTGCTGATGCAGGCACGCCAGCAGGGTGTCGACCTGATCATCGGACCGCTGAATCAGACGCTGGTCAACCAGATCTCCGCACAGCCCCTGCTGGAAATCCCCACGCTGGCGCTGAACCCGGCCGACGCCGGCCCGTCTCGCCCCTGGCAGCTGGAGCTGTCATCGGAGCACGAGGCTCGCATGGTGGTGCGCCGTGCATTGGCGGACGGCCGCCAGCGCGTCCTGCTGGTCACACCTGCCGCCGAATGGGGCGATCGGGTTGCAAGCGTGATGCAGACGGAACTGGAGGCCGCCGGAGGCCGCGTCGTTGGCCGTCTGCGCTATCAAGCCGCGGATAACTACAACGACCAGGTAGCCGAACTCCTGCTGACCCGACACAGTGCCGAGCGTGAACAGCAGCTGCGCGAATTGCTGCGTCACCGACTGGAGTTTCAGGAGCGTCGACGTCAGGATGCGGACGCCATCCTCATGACCGCCCTGCCGGAAGCGGCACGGCTGATCAAACCGATGCTGGACTACCACTTCGCCGCCGAGCTGCCCATCTACGCCACTTCACACCTCTATACCGGCGCACCCGATGCAACCCGTGACATAGACCTGAACGGCATTACCTTCTGCGACCTGCCCTGGCTGCTGCAACCACCGAGTGAAGCCCACCGACTGCTGAGCAGCAATGGCGAAGATACCCTGTCCCGTTTCGGCCGTCTCTACGCTCTGGGCGTCGATACCATCAAGGCATACCCCTGGTTGCCTCAGCTGGAACAGCGTCCGGGGACGTTTCTGCTCGGCGAGACCGGCCAGCTCAGCATGGACAGCAACAAGCGGCTGCAGCGTGAGCTGAGCTGCACCACCTTTACCGAAGGGGAGCCGGCCAGCCTCAAGGCCAGCCCGGCACCCTGAGCATACTCAAGAGGACAATGCGATGGATCGCAACCGTATCGGCATGGATGCCGAACAGCGGGCCGAACAATGGCTCATTGAGCAGGGTCTGACCCTGCTGCAGCGCAATGCCCAGTGTCGACTGGGCGAGATCGACCTGATCATGCAGGATGACGACCAGGTCGTATTCGTTGAAGTCCGCCGCCGCACCAGCCGCCGCTATGGCGGTGCCGCTGCTTCGGTGGACTGGCGCAAGCAGCAGAAACTGATCCGTGCCGCCCGCTTTATGCTCAGCCGCAACCCGCACTGGAGCCAAAGGCCCTGCCGGTTTGATGTGGTGGCCTTTGAAGGAGACTCGGAGAGCACCCCTCCGATATGGTATAAAGACGCTTTTCGTCCATGAACACTCGCCCTGAACACCGGAAACGCTTTTAATGGAACTCGAAGACCGCATTGTCAGTCAGTTTCACAACACCATGGAGATCAATGCGCTCACCATTGAGCAGCATACTCCGCTGATCGCTGAAGCCGGTGAACTCCTGCTGCAATGCCTGGTCAGTGAACAGAAGATCTTGTGCGTCGGTAACGGCGGTTCCGCAGCACTGGCACAGCACTTTGCGTCACTGCTGCTGAACCGTTTTCGTCACGAACGTCCCGGCCTGCCGGCCATGACGCTCAACGATTCCGCCGCCATGAGCGGGATCAGCGAAGAGACCGGCTTTGCCGATGTCTACTCCAAACAGATCCGTGCACTGGGCCAGCCCGGCGATATCCTGCTGCTGATTTCGACCCATGGCCGCGCCAACAGTCTGGTCCAGGCCATTCAGGCCGCTCACGACCGTGACATGATGGTGATCGCACTCAGCGGTGGCGACGGTGGCAACATGGCCGCCCTGCTGCTGCCCGACGAGATCGAGATCTGCATTCCGGGTGCCGAAGACGCCTTGATCCACGGTGCCCATCTACTGGTTTTGCACTGCTTGTGCGACCTGATTGAATATCAACTCTTTGGAGGCTGATCAACATGCTCAAACGCCCCCTGATCGCTATGGTTATGGCATCCACCCTTCTGACCGGCTGCTCCAGCATTATCAGCGCTACCCGGGAAGAACCCATTCGGGAAGACCAGACCAGCCGCACCCTGGGCAGCTATCTGGAAGACGAAGCGATCGAGACCAAGACTCTGGTCAACATCAGCAAGGGTTCCGAGGCGTTGGCACTTTCCCATGTCAACGTGGTCAGCTACAACGGCCAGGTACTGCTGGTCGGCCAGGTGCCCGATGAACAGGTCAAGCAGGAAGCGGGCAACATCGCCAGCCAGATTCGCCATGTGCGCAAGGTCCATAACGAACTGGATATTGCCGGGCCGACTTCCGGCATAGTGCGCAGCAATGATGCCTACCTGACCACGCGCATCAAGGCACAGATGCTGGTCGACAATCGTATCGCCGGCGGCCGCATCAAAGTGGTGACCGAGAATGGTGTGGTCTATCTGATGGGACTGGTCACTCAAGCCGAGGCTGATCTTGCCGTTGAAATCACCCGCTCCGTCACCGGTGTACGCAAGATCGTCAAGGTCTTCGAATACGTCGGCGCCTGACAGGCGGATGCCGGGATAGCCCATTGGCTTCCCGGCACACCTAAAGCAGGGTTATTTCACGACGCGCAGGGTCGGTTTTTTGCTGCTGCGCGGCTCATCTCCCCCACTACCATCCTCGGCCCGTTCGGTCTTAATCGCCTCATGTATGACGGCACCCTGTTCGGCCTGATCGAGCAGCGCCTCTATCCCCGGCTCCATGCCAAAGCCCATACCCATGCCGTTTTCACGCGTAAAGATGGCCATCACCGCAACGATCGGAACATAGACGTTCATCGGTACGCCGCCAAAGCGCGCGTTGAAGCTTACGCCAAGGTCATCCATCAACAAGTTCTGTACGGCGGTTGGCGCGATGTTCAGCGTGATTTGGCCATCATGCACAAACTGATCAGGCACCTGAACGCCCTGCAGGGTTGCATCCACCGCGATATGGGGCGTCATGTTGTTGTCCAGTACCCACTCATACAGGGCTCTGAGCAGATAGGGACGGCTGGGTTTGATCTCGTTCATAACAGCTCCTGAAGCGCCTTTCCCGCCGACTGTTAAGCGACAAAGAGGCTGGTGTCGAAGTTTGCCGCGCCCCGGCTTCGCCACCGGCGCGACAGACACATATTCTGTCTAAAAAAAAGGGATGAAGCTGCCTTCATCCCTGGGTGTTGTCGCTGGCCGATATCGTCGTTCAGTCGCGAATTTCGCGCTCGTACTCGGATAGGCTATCCTGGAAGGATTCGCGTTCGAACAGACGGTCCATATAAGCCTGCAGCGGCTTGGTCTGGGCTTCCGGCAGTTCGATACCCAGCTGCGGCAGGCGCCAAAGAATCGGCGCCAGGCAGCAATCGACCAGAGTAAATTCATCGCTCATGAAAAACGGCTTTTCAGCGAAGATTGGGGAAATGGTGACCAGGCTGTCACGCAGATCTTTGCGGGCTGCATCCAGCTCGGCATCACTGCCTTCACCGGCCAGAATCCGGTCAACCAGCACACACCAGTCACGCTGGATGCGGTGGATAAAGAGTCGGCTTTCAGCACGCGCAACCGGGTATACCGGCAGCAGGGGCGGATGCGGGAAACGCTCGTCGAGGTATTCCATCATCACGTTGGGTTCATACAACACCAGCTCGCGATCCAGCAGGGTCGGCAGGCTGTTGTAGGGGTTCTGTGCCGCTACATCCTCCGGCAGCTCGTTTGCTTTACACTCGACAATATCAACTGCCACGCCCTTCTCACAGAGTACAATGCGCACTCGGTGGCTGTAATGGTCAGAACCATCAGAGAAAAAGGTCATGGAAGAACGCTTGGCTACTACGCCCATCGAACTATCCCCATCAAAAGTATGCTGCTGAAAACAAAAAATCTACGCGGCCTCGCGACCGCGTAGTTTCGGACTCAATCACCGTCGGCGATCAGTGTACGTCTTTCCAGTACTCTTTCTTCAGAGCAAAGGCAAACACGAACAGAATCGCCAGGAAGATCAGGACCTTGGTACCCAGACGCTCGGATTCCAGACGCGACGGCTCACCCATGTAGGTCATGAAGTTGACCAGGTCATGCACGGTCTTGTCGAACTCCTCCGCGGACTGGCTGCCGGCTTCCGCGACCACCAGGCAGCCGCCCATGGTCTTGCCGGTCAGCGGATCAATCTCGGTTTCGCCGTGTGCCAGCTCTTCAGGTGTACAGTGGTTGACCACCTTACCCTGCAGGTCTTCCAACACGTTGGGCATGCCCACGTCCGGGAATACCGCGTTGTTAACGCCCCAGGGACGGTTTTCGTCCTTGTAGAAGCTGCGCAGGTAAGTGTAGACCCAATCAGAACCACGCAGACGCGTCTCCAGCGTCAGGTCGGGCGGCGGCGCACCGAACCAGCCAGCAGCGTCGTCTTTCGACATGGCGCTCTTCATGTGGTCGCCAATCTTGGTGTTCGGGTTGAAGATCAGATACTGCTCAACCAGCTCATTGGGCACACCCAGATCCTGAGCGGCACGCTCGAAACGCTGGTAACCCGCTTCGTGACAACCCATGCAGCGGTTAACAAAGGTCTGCATACCGCGCTGCAGAGACGCCTGATCGGTCAGGTCGCCCTCGAACGAATCCAGCGGCACACCGGCACCGCCGGCGGCACTGGCGGTCACCGGAGCCAGTGCCATCATCAATGTGATAAGAAACTTTTTCATTAGCCTGTCACCCTTTCCGGAACCGGTTTGGTGCGTTCCATGCGTGTATAGAACGGCATCAGCAGGAAGAATGCGAAATACAGCGCCGTGCACAGCTGGGACAGCATGGTACGGCCTTCAGTTGCCGGCAGCACACCGAGTACACCCAGAATCACGAAGCTGACGATGAAGATCAGCAGAGCGATTTTGCTCAGCCATCCCTTGTAACGGATGGACTTGACCGGGCTGCGATCCAGCCAGGGCAGCACGAACAGGATGGCGATTGCCGCACCCATAACCACTACACCCCAGAATTTCGCATCCAGACCGAACATCGGGAAGGTGATCGCACGCAGCATGGCGTAGAACGGCGTGAAGTACCAGACCGGTGCAATGTGGTTCGGGGTCTTCAGCGCGTTGGCCGGCTCAAAGTTCGGCTTTTCAAGGAAGTAGCCACCGCCTTCCGGGAAGAAGAAGACAACGGTACAGAACACGAACAGGAATACCACGACACCGACGATGTCTTTCACGGTGTAGTACGGGTGGAAGGGAATGCCGTCCAGCGGTACGCCGTTTTCGTCTTTTTTGTCCTTGATTTCAACGCCGTCCGGGTTGTTGGAACCCACTTCGTGAAGCGCGATGATGTGCAGTACGACCAGCGCCAGAATCACGATCGGCAGTGCAATCACGTGCAGAGCAAAGAAACGGTTCAGGGTGATACCGGAGATCAGGAAGTCGCCACGGATCCACTGCTGCAGATCTTCACCGATGACCGGAATGGCACCGAACAGGGAGATGATAACCTGAGCACCCCAGTAGGACATCTGGCCCCAGGGCAGCAGGTAGCCCATGAAGGCTTCGGCCATCAGCGCCAGGTAGATGGTCATACCGAAGATCCACACCAGTTCGCGCGGCTTGCGGTAGGAGCCGTACATGATGCCTCGCAGCATGTGCAGGTAGACCACGACGAAGAAGGCGGAAGCACCGGTAGAGTGCAGATAACGCAGCAGCCAACCGTATTCCACATCACGCATGATGTATTCGACGGATGCGAATGCACCTTCTGCGCTGGGGTTGTAGCTCATGGTCAGCCAGATACCGGTCAGGATCTGGTTAACCAGCACCAGCAGTGCCAGGGAACCAAAGAAGTACCAGAAGTTGAAGTTCTTCGGCGCGTAGTATTTGGACAGATGATCTTCCCACATGGCAGTTGCCGGGAAGCGGTCGTCAATCCAGCCCATCAGGCCCGGATTACCTTTGTTTCGAGTACCAGCCATTATGCAGTCTCCGGATCAACACCGATAATCAGTGTATTGTCGTCTTCGTATGAGTGCGGCGGAATGACCAGGTTGGTCGGCGCCGGTACGGACTTGTATACACGACCTGAGAGGTCAAAACGTGAACCGTGACAGGGGCAGAAGAAACCGCCGAGCCAGTCCTTGCCCAGATCTTCCGGGGCCACTTCTGGACGGTAGGTCGGTGAACAGCCCAGATGGGTACAGATACCAACCATGACGGCAAATTCGGCACGGACGGAACGCGCAGCGGTTTTTGGAATGTAATCCGGCTGCTGCGGCTTCTCGGACATCGGATCAGCCAGACGTTCGTTCAGCTTTTCCAGGTTGGCCAAGGCTTCTTCACCACGGCGGACAACCCACACCGGCTTGCCACGCCATTCAATGGTCATCTGCTGACCAGGCTCCAGCTTGCTGATATCCGCCTTTGCAGGTGCGCCTGCAGCTTTCGCCTTGGCACTCGGATTCCAGGAAGCCACGAACGGGACGGCCGCTCCGACGGCACCTACTGCACCTACTGCAGATGTGGCACCGATCAGGAGACGACGTCGACCCTTATTCACGCCGTCATTGCTCATTAACTTCATCTCCCCTCAATCGACCCGCCGCTTTTTGCACAAATACAAAAGGCTGACTGGCCGCTCAGTCATGAAAAAACACAAAACCGGTTTGTTCAAATGCGCCGAATGTTAAAGAAAATACCCTTTTTTTACAAGGTATAAACCCCTCTCCATTAGGCGAACACTGTTTTTATTGACTTGAAGCCAAAAACAAAAAAGCCCACAACCACGAGGGCTGCAGGCTTTTTTTCGGATTGCAACAGCGGCCAGGCCGCGGGCAATTAACGCTTGGAGAACTGCGGACGCTTACGTGCTTTGCGCAGACCCACTTTCTTACGCTCAACCATACGTGCGTCACGGGTGACGTAGCCGGCTTCACGCAGAGCACCACGCAGAGTTTCGTCGTATTCCATCAGCGCACGAGTGATGCCGTGACGGATAGCACCGGCCTGACCGAAACCGCCACCACCTTTTACAGTGATGTGCGCGTCGAATTTTTCGACGTTGTCAGTCAGCTCCAGCGGCTGCTTGACGATCATGCGTGCAGTTACGCGACCGAAGTACTCTTCCAGAGTACGGTTGTTGATCATGATCTTGCCTGTACCCGGGCGCAGGAAGACACGAGCAGTAGAAGTTTTGCGACGGCCGGTACCGTAATACTGAGTAGTAGACATTTTCGCCTTCCCCTTAGATGTTCAGTTCTTTCGGCTGCTGAGCCTGGTGCGGATGCTCGGCACCAGCGTAGACTTTCAGCTTGGTGTACATGGCGCGGCCCAGCGGACCTTTCGGCAGCATGCCCTTGACGGCCAGCTCGATAGTGCGCTCAGGGAAGGTCTGTACCATCTTGTTGAAGTTAGCTTCCTTCAGGCCACCCGGGAAACCGGAATGACGATAGTACATCTTGTCGTTGCGCTTGTTACCGGTCACGTGAACTTTCTCGGCATTTACTACAACGATGTAGTCGCCGGTATCAACGTGCGGAGTGTATTCCGGCTTGTGCTTGCCACGCAGACGACGGGCAATTTCGGTAGCCAGGCGACCCAGAGTCTTACCCTCTGCGTCCACAACATACCAGTCGCGTTTTACTTCGGCCGGTTTGGCGGTAAAAGTTTTCATGGATTTTCACCTTACAGTTTAAGTCTCGAATACGAGATTCCGACTTACCTTATAGTTATTGGTTAGCAACAAAGCCTGTCGCTAACGTACACTTATTCGGCACCCTGCTTTCAGGGAGCGCGAATTATACCTGCAGACCCTGCCACTGTGAAGAGTCAGAATACAAAACTCAGGCCGAGCGATGCTCACGCGCCAGATACTCATGCGACTGCATCTCCAGCAGACGGCTCTGCGTACGCTCGATCTCGAAATTGAGGCGCCCTTCAGTGTAGATCTCGTGAATCGGCACTTCAGCCGAGATAATCAGCTTGACGCCTGAGTCATAGAATTCATCAACCAGGTTGATGAATCGACGCGCGGCGTCATCATTGTGACGACCCATCTGGGGCACATTGCTCAACAGTACCGCATGATAGATCTTGCCCAGCTCTATATAGTCGTTCTGGGAGCGAGCGCCCTCACACAGAGCAGGAAAATCGAACCAGGCCACGTCTTCACACACACGACGCGCACGAATGCCGCGACCGTTGACCTCGACCAGGGAGTCCTTTTCCTCCTCTTCCAGGTCAGGCACCAGGCTTTCAAAGCTTCGCGTCAGACTAAGGTCCGCTTCCGCATCCAACGGCCAGTGGTAAAGCTCGGCCTGCTCCAGGGTGCGCAGCCGGTAGTCGATGCCACCATCCACGTTGACCACTTCGGTAAAACGCTTGAGCATGTCGATCGCCGGCAGGAATCGCTGACGCTGCAAACCATCCCGATAGAGACCATCCGGCACAATGTTCGAGGTCGCAACCAGGGAAACGCCGTTGTTGAACAACTCCTGCATCAGGCCGCCCAGAATCATTGCGTCGGTGATATCGGAGACGAAAAACTCGTCAAAGCAGATGATGCGCGCTTCGTCGGCATACTTGCGACCGATTTCCACCAGCGGGTTCTTGGTGCCGTCCAGGGCTTTCAATTCCTGGTGCACACGCTGCATGAAGCGGTGAAAATGGGTACGCATCTTGCGCTCGAACGGCAGGCTGTCATAGAAGGTATCCATCAGATAGGTCTTGCCACGACCGACACCACCCCAAAAATACAGCCCTTTGATCGGCTCCTGCTGCTGACGCTTGATTTTGCCACTCAACCGCTGCATCAAACTCGGCTTGGGTGCACGCTCCGCCGCTACCAGGTCATCATAAAGACGCTGCAGATGCTTTACCGCCATCTCCTGAGTCGCGTCATAGGAGAAATCATCACGTTTCAGATCCTGCTGGTATCGTTCAAGCGGAGTCATCTTCAGTCTTTACCTCTGATCGGTTTATGCACACCACAACGGGGGCGAACTTTACTGCCGAAGGCCCTTTTGCGCAAATCCGGCAGCAGCAAAAGATCCAACGTTGCACCACTAAGCCGGCAATACAGTTTTGACAGTACTGGCTTTCGGCAACACCTGTAGTCACAAACCGAGCAAGCGGATCAGTAACGGCACCAAAAAAGCGGTCAACAGTCCGGTCAATCCCATGGCCAATCCGGCAAACGCGCCTGCCAGGGTACTGAATTCGAACGCATAGGCGGTACCAAAACCGTGCGATGACAGGCCCAGAGTAAAGCCCTTGATGGCGTCATCTTCGATCTTCAACCAGCGAAACAGCGGTGGTGCCGTCAGACAGCCTATGGCACCTGTAATCAACACCAAACCGGCCGCCAACGAGGGATAGCCGCCTATTTTTTCGGCGATGCCGATGGCAATGGGCGAGGTCACCGATTTGGGCGCCAGTGACAGCAGAGTGGCTTCGGAAGCCCCCAATGCCCAGGCCACAAGAATGACCGACAAAGCCGCCGTCAGGGCGCCACAGCTGCAGGCGACAAGGATTGGCAGCAACATTTTCTTGATTCGTTCGAAATGATCATAGAGGGGAATTGCCAGGGCTACCGTCGCCGGACCCAGCAGAAAATGGATGAACTGCGCACCCTGAAAGTAGGTGTCGTAGTCAGTACCTGTCAGCTGCAGCAGTACTATGATCAATGACAGCGCCACCAGCACCGGGTGCAGCAGCGGTGTGCCACCCACACGCCGATTAAGCCAGGAGGTAAACAGGAAAGTCGCAATGGTGACGATGATCCACCACAGCGGCTTGGCGGCGAAGTAAACCCAGAAACTGCTCATGGTCGCTCCTCCCGCGTGTCCAGCTTGAGGTTGCGGGTCAAGCGCTTGAGTACCAATGCCGTGACAATGATGGTCACGACCGTACTGGTAACCAGTGCCACCAGAATCACCAGCCACTCGGCCGCGATCAACTCGGCATGTACCATCAATCCCACTCCGGCCGGAACGAACAGCAACGCCAGATGACGCAGCAGCCCTTCGGCGGGCGAGCGTATCCAGTCAGGCGTCGTTTGCTTCATCACCAGTCCCAGCAGCAAAAGTACCATCCCCATGACCGGTCCAGGCACCGGCAAGCCCAGCGCGAGCACTATCCATTCACCCAGCAACTGACATATGAGCAACAACAGCAGACCTGCCAACATCCTCCAACCTCCCCGTGGTCTTCTTCGTATCGAGAGCCCGAGTGTACTTATTTTCTTAACATTTTTCTCTGCGACTCTTGGCAAACGCCCCTGGTCTCTCTATAATGCGCTCCGTTCCTGATTGAGGCGTTCCCATCGCCAATCTACCAATCAGAACAACAACTTAGCTTCAGCTTTGTCGGGGTGTAGCTCAGCCTGGTAGAGCACTGTCTTCGGGAGGCAGGGGTCGTAGGTTCAAATCCTGTCACCCCGACCATTCGCTGAAACTAAGTATGGATACGCAAGTATCGCGTCGGGGTGTAGCTCAGCCTGGTAGAGCACTGTCTTCGGGAGGCAGGGGTCGTAGGTTCAAATCCTGTCACCCCGACCAATTTTCTTTTCCCGCCTTTCTCTGTATTTGCATACTGATCACTGCGTGAGACTCAGGTAGAATCCTGCCTTTGCCCATATCTGTGGATATCTCACTCATGCTGGACAGATTATTCAAGCTCAAAGCGCACAACACCTCGATCAAGACTGAAGTCATTGCCGGGATCACCACTTTCCTGACAATGGCCTACATTATCTTTGTTAACCCTTCGATGCTGGCCAGTACCGGCATGGATGCAGGCGCGGTTTTTGTGGCCACCTGTCTGGCGGCGGCCATTGGCTGCTTTGTCATGGGATTCTGGGCCAATTACCCGATCGCATTGGCACCCGGCATGGGCCTGAACGCCTTTTTCAGCTTCACCGTGGTCGGTCAGATGGGCTACAGCTGGGAAACCGCACTGGGCGCCGTTTTCATCTCCGGTGTCTGCTTTTTCCTGCTGTCCGTTTTTCGCATCCGTGAGTGGATCATCAACAGCATTCCGCTGGCCCTCAAGGCCGGCATCGGCGCCGGCATAGGTCTGTTTCTCGGCTTCATCGGCCTGAAAAATGCCGGTATCGTGGTCGACAATCCAGCCACACTGGTCACCATCGGTGACATGGGGCAATGGGGTGCGATCATGGCCTGTATCGGCTTTATCCTGATCGCGGCGCTCTACTACCGTCAGGTCACCGGGTCGGTGATGATCGGTATTCTGGCGATCACCCTGGTCAGTTTGGCCGCCGGTCAGACCGAGTTCAACGGGGTTTTTGCAGCACCACCCTCACTGACACCGACCTTTGGTCAACTGGATATTGCCGGTGCGCTCAGTATCGGCCTGGTGAGCGTTATCTTCTCGTTTCTGTTTGTGGATCTGTTTGATACCTCGGGCACGCTGATTGCCGTCGCCCAGAAGGGCAAGCTGCTGACAGCGGACGGCAAGCTGCCGCGACTGGGGCGCGCACTGATGGCCGACTCTACCGCTACCATGGCCGGCTCGGTACTGGGTACCTCGACCACTACCAGCTATGTCGAATCCGGTGCCGGCATCGCCGCAGGCGGTCGTACCGGTCTGACTGCAGTTGTGGTAGGTATACTTTTTCTGGCCTGTCTGTTCCTGTCACCCTTGGCAGGCACCATTCCGGCCTACGCTACGGCACCCGCCCTGCTGTTCGTCGCCGTGCTGATGACCCACAGCCTGATCCAGATCGACTGGGACGACATCACCGAAGCGGCACCCGTGGTCATTGCCGCCGTCAGCATGCCGCTGACCTTCTCCATTACCACCGGCATCGCTTTTGGCCTGATCTCCTACACCGCCATCAAGGCCCTGAGCGGTCGCTTTGATCAGCTTAACCCGGCACTTTGGATCTTGTCGGCCCTGTTCATCGTCAAGATGGCGTTTTACGGCTAATCGCCCAACCTGAACCAGCGCTTACCCCAGTGCCGGCCTGCACACTCAGGCCAACAACAAAAAAGGGGTGAAGATCCTTCGATCTTCACCCCTTTCATATCGGCTCAATCAGAGCCCGTAATCAACACCCGATC
>ERZ1673961.508-NODE-508-length-15213-cov-8.205304_pt1 | contig 15213 bp, 10 predicted proteins | sample MGYA00580189_ERZ1673961 | MGnify/ENA primary metagenome ERZ1673961 (study PRJEB41334, sample SAMN05608105) | rock metagenome | biome: terrestrial subsurface; feature: shale formation; material: shale | place: USA: Pennsylvania ... | reverse complement strand
GATGCGTAAGTGTCATAAGAACACCTGTCCTGTTGGTATCGCAACTCAGAACAAAACTCTGCGTGAGCGCTTTGATGGCCGCGTAGAAGACGTAGTGACTTTCTTCCAGTACATGGCTCAGGGTCTGCGCGAAATCATGGCGGAACTTGGTTTCCGTACTATCGATGAAATGGTTGGCCAAGGCCAGAAACTGCGTGTTCGCCAAGACATTTCTCACTGGAAATACAAGAACCTGGATCTGTCTCCTGTTCTACACATCGAGCAACCACGTGAAGCCGACGGTGTATACAACCAAACCGTGCAGAACCACAACCTTGAATCAGTACTAGACCGCAAACTTATCCAAGCCGCTATTCCGGCGCTTGAGAAAGGTGAAGCAGTGAACGCTGAGTTCCCTATCGTCAACACAGACCGCTCTGCGGGTACTATGCTGTCGAACGAGATCTCGAAAGTGTACAAAGACCAAGGTCTGCCACAGCCAATGAACGTGAAGTTCAAAGGCTCTGCTGGTCAGTCATTCGGTGCATTCCTGGCGAAAGGTGTGAAGTTCGAAGTTGAAGGTGACGCGAACGATTACTGGGGTAAAGGCTTGTCTGGCGGTACCTTAGTACTGTACCCAGATGCGAACTCTAGCATTGTTGCTGAAGACAACATCATCGTAGGTAACGTATGTTTCTATGGTGCAACGTCTGGTGAATCTTTCATCCGCGGTATGGCTGGTGAGCGTTTCTGTGTTCGTAACTCTGGCGCGAAAGTTGTGGTTGAAGGCGTGGGTGACCACGGCTGTGAATACATGACTGGTGGTGCAGCTATCATCCTAGGTTCAACAGGTCGCAACTTTGCTGCTGGTATGAGCGGTGGTGTAGCGTACGTATGGGATAAATCAGGTGACTTCGAGTCCAAACTGAACCCAGAACTCGTTGACTTGGATCCTATCGAACAAGAAGACAAAGATCTGTTACTAGACATGTTAACTAAGCATGTTCAATTCACAGGAAGTGAAGTTGCTCAGTCTTTCCTAGACAACTTTGAAGCTAGCCTAGCCTCTATGGTTAAGGTCATGCCGCGCGATTACAAAGCGGTACTTCAAAAGCGTAAAGCTGAGGCACAACAAACTGAAGCGGAGGCAGTGTAATGGGTAAGCCTACTGGATTTTTAGAGCATGGTCGTGAACTTCCACAGAAGATCGATCCCGCTGAACGTATCAAGAACAACAAAGAGTTCGTTCTGAACGAGGAGTTTGGTAGCAAGATCAATACTCAGGCTTCTCGCTGTATGGACTGTGGCGTGCCGTTTTGTCATAACGGCTGCCCGATTGGTAACATCATCCCAGAATTTAACGATGCGGTTTACCGCGATAGCTGGGAAGAAGCATGGAACATTCTGAGCTCGACTAACAACTTCCCTGAATTTACGGGTCGTGTATGTCCTGCACCGTGTGAAAGTTCTTGTGTACTTGGTATTAACCAAGACCCAATCACCATCTGTAACATAGAGAAAACCATCGTGGAAACGGCGTATCGTGAAGGATACGCCAAGCCAAAAACGCCACGCTCTCGTACAGGTAAAACCGTTGCAATCATCGGTTCAGGCCCTGCGGGTCTGGCTGCAGCTGAACAGCTGAACAGCGCGGGTCATACAGTGACGGTATTTGAACGAGACGAAAAAGTCGGCGGTCTGCTACGTTTTGGTATCCCTGACTTTAAGCTCAGCATGGAAGTGATTGATCGTAAGATCAACCTGATGGCTGAAGCGGGTGTGGAATTCAAAGTGAACCAACACGTTGGTGTTGACGTGAACGCTCAGCAGTTACGTCAAGAATACGATGTGGTACTACTAACTGGTGGCTCTACGGTTCCTCGTGACCTTCCGGTACCAGGACGTGAACTAAACGGCGTTTACTTCGCAATGCAGTTCCTTGGTCAAAACAACCGCCGTGCCAACAACATGGACCTGAAAACTGAAGAAATTCACGCAGCAGGCAAGCATGTGGTAGTTATCGGTGGTGGTGATACAGGTTCTGACTGTGTTGGTACCTCAAACCGTCACGGTGCAGCGAGTGTGACTCAAGTTGAGATCATGCCAATTCCACCAGAAAAACGCCCTGCGAATATGCCGTGGCCTCAGTACCCAATGATCCTTCGTACTTCAACTTCTCACGAAGAAGGGGTAGATCGTCACTGGAACATCCTTACTAAAGAGTTCATTGGTAACGATAAAGGTGAAGTAACGGGTCTGCGTATTGCTGACATCGTATGGGAAGATGCAAAACCTGGCGAGCGCCCAAGCTTCAAAGAAGTCGAAGGCAGTGAGCGAGTAATTCCATGTGACATGGCTTTCCTAGCAATGGGCTTCTTACACCCTGAACCAACAGGTGTGCTGGCTCAGCTAGACATCGCTCTTGATGATCGTGGCAATGTAGCAACTCAGGGCTTTGCGACTAACCAAGAAGGTGTTTTCGCTGCAGGCGATATGCGTACAGGTCAATCACTTGTCGTTCGTTGTATCAACGAAGGCCGTGAGTGTGCTCGCTCTATCGATGAATACCTGATGGGCGGTACACACCTAGAAGCAAAAGCAAACTCGCTGATGCTTTCAGCATAATAGGAGGAGATGCACTCCTCCCTCTTTCTGAGTGCGAGCAGCCAATAATTATATTGTTGGCTGTTCAACAAGAAAGAAAACAATTCCTTCCAGTCTTTTTATTTTGACCAGCATTTTATGCTGGTCTTTTTTATTTCAGCCAGTAGTAAATGTTACTTTATTGTAACAATCAAATTCATATCTAATTGAAATCATTGAATAATTCCAGCCAATTAAATGGTAAATCCCTGATTAGCGTGATTATCCACTAATAACTTGACCTTTTTTACAATAACCTATAGCTTGTGAAGTTGATGAAAATAAAACAGTCAAAAATTGTTAAATATTTCACGCCTTTTATTGAATAAATATACATAAAAACAAAAAAATGACGCATAGTTAGTCATCACTATCAACATAAGCAGTGTTGATGTATCTGTCGGGATGACAGATAAGCAAAGGGAGAATTGCAATGGCTCTTTATGATCCAAGTCTTGAGAAAGACAACTGTGGATTTGGCTTGATCGCTCATATGGAAGGCGAACAAAGTCACAAGCTGGTTCGTACAGCAATTTCTGCGCTTGACCGTATGACCCACCGTGGTGGTATTGCCGCCGATGGTAAAACTGGTGATGGTTGTGGTCTTCTACTACAAAAGCCCGATTCCTACTTACGCCTAGTCGCTGAAGAAAATGGTTTTAACCTTGGTAAGCAATATGCCGTGGGGATGATTTTCTTTAGCCAAGATCCTATCAAAGCTCAGCAAGCGCGAGAAATCGTTAACAAAGAACTCGCTCAAGAAACTCTGACTGTTGCGGGTTGGCGAGAAGTACCAACAAATTCTGAAGTGCTGGGCCCGATTGCCCTCCACTCCGTGCCAAATATCCAACAGGTATTTATCTCCGCCCCAGCGGGATGGCGCGAGCGAGATATTGAACGCCGTCTATATATAGCTCGACGTCGCATTGAAAAGCAGATCACGGAAGATCCAGATTTTTATATCTGTAGCTTATCAACCCAAGTGTTGGTCTATAAAGGACTTTGCATGCCGGCGGATCTACCGCGCTTCTATCTGGATCTTGCTGATCTTCGTATGGAATCTGCGATTTGTCTGTTCCACCAGCGTTTTTCTACTAACACGCAACCTCGTTGGCCATTAGCCCAACCGTTCCGCTATCTGGCACATAACGGTGAGATCAATACCATTGAAGGTAACCGTCAGTGGGCGAGAGCTCGTGCTTACAAATTCTCATCTCCGCTGTTACCCGATCTGCAAACTGCTGCACCATTTGTTAATGAAACAGGCTCAGATTCTTCCAGTTTAGATAACATGCTGGACCTATTTCTGGCAGGTGGTATGGACATCTTCCGTGCGATGCGCATGCTTGTGCCGCCAGCATGGCAGAACCACCCAGATATGGATCAGGATCTGCGTGCTTTCTACGATTTCAACTCGAAACACATGGAACCATGGGACGGCCCTGCGGGCATCGTATTATCTGATGGCCGTTACGCTGCATGTAACTTAGATAGAAACGGCTTGCGTCCGGCTCGTTATGTGATCACCAAAGACAAGTTGATCACACTTGCCTCAGAGGTTGGTATTTGGAATTACGCGCCAGATGAAGTGGCGCAAAAAGGTCGTGTAGGTCCGGGTGAGCTGCTGGTTGTCGATACCCGCAAAGGTAAATTGTGGCAATCAAGCGAGATCGACAACGATCTGAAAAGCCGTCACCCGTACCGTGAATGGATGGCAAACAACGTCCGCAAATTAACGCCGTTTTCAGAACTGTCTGAAGATCAGGTTGGTGAACGTAATTTTGATGAAGACTTGCTTAAGACTTATCAAAAGCAATTCGCCATGACCAACGAAGAAGTCGACCAAGTACTGCGTGTTCTTGGTGAAATGGGACAAGAAGCGGTTGGCTCGATGGGTGATGACACACCGATGGCCGTGCTGTCGTCAAAAGAGCGTCTAGTGACCGATTACTTCCGTCAGAAATTTGCTCAGGTCACCAACCCACCAATCGATCCTCTACGCGAGCAACACGTCATGTCGCTGGCAACCAGCATCGGTCAGGAGATGAACGTCTTCTGTGAAACCGACGGGCACGCACATCGTGTGACGTTCGATTCACCCGTTCTGCTCTATTCGGATATGCAGCAACTGCTGGGATTGAGTGACGATCACTATCGCAATACGATTCTCGATATCAATTACGATCCGGAAGAAAGAGACCTCGAACAAGCCATCAATTTCCTGTGTGATCAAGCGGAGCAAGTGGTTCGTGAAGGTACCGTTCTGGTCGTCCTATCTGATCGCGCCTTAGTAAAAGGCAGACTACCAATTCCTGCGGCAATGGCGGTAGGGGCAGTACAAACTCGCCTCGCTAATGCCAATTTGCGCTGTGATGCAAACATTGTCGTCGAAACAGCAACGGCACGAGATCCACATCAATTTGCAGTACTGCTTGGCTTCGGTGCCACGGCGGTTTATCCATACTTAGCTTATGAAGCGCTAGGTAAGCTGGTTGATGATGGCGTACTAAACAAAGACTACCGCGACGTGATGCAGAACTACCAGTACGGCATCAATAAAGGTCTGTACAAAATCATGTCGAAAATGGGCATCTCGACCATCGCCTCATACCGTTGCTCGCAGCTTTTTGAAGCTGTAGGTTTGAGCCAGCAAGTCGTAGACCTGTGCTTTAAAGGTGTGACCACTCGAATTGCCGGGGCGAACTTTGAAGACTTCCAGCAAGATCTGACTAACCTTTCCCGTAAAGCTTGGACGAAACGTAAATCACTCGAACAAGGTGGCTTGCTGAAATACGTGCACGATGGTGAATACCATGCCTACAACCCAGATGTTGTCGGTACGCTCCAAACTGCCGTGAAATCAGGCGATATCAATGACTATCATAGTTACGCGAAGCAGGTAAACCAACGTCCGGTTGCGATGCTGCGTGACTTAATGACACTGAAGAAAGCCGATTCCCCGTTATCACTAGATAAAGTGGAACCGAAAAACGACCTGTTCAAACGTTTCGACTCTGCTGCGATGTCTATCGGCGCATTGAGTCCAGAAGCACACGAAGCACTTGCAACCGCGATGAACCGACTCGGTGGCTACTCAAACTCTGGTGAAGGTGGTGAAGATCCTCGCCGTTTTGGTACCGAGCGTAACTCGCGTATTAAACAGATTGCCTCGGGTCGCTTTGGTGTAACGCCACATTACTTAACTAACGCGGATGTGCTGCAAATCAAAGTAGCTCAAGGCGCAAAACCGGGTGAAGGTGGCCAGCTTCCTGGACATAAAGTCACGGCGGAAATTGCTAAGTTACGTTATTCCGTGCAAGGCGTGACGCTGATCTCCCCTCCTCCTCACCACGATATTTATTCGATTGAGGACTTGGCGCAGCTGATCTTCGATCTGAAGCAAGTGAACCCGAAAGCATTGGTTTCGGTGAAGCTTGTATCTGAACCAGGCGTTGGCACTATCGCTACAGGTGTGGCAAAAGCCTATGCTGACCTTATCACTATCTCTGGTTATGACGGTGGTACAGCGGCAAGCCCACTAACCTCGGTGAAATACGCTGGTAGCCCTTGGGAGCTAGGCCTAGCTGAAACTCAACAAGCTCTGGTTGCCAACGGTCTGCGTCATAAAATTCGCTTGCAGGTTGACGGTGGTCTGAAAACCGGTTTAGACGTGGTTAAAGCCGCTATTCTAGGTGCTGAGAGCTTTGGTTTTGGTACCGCGCCAATGGTAGCAATGGGCTGTAAATTCTTGCGTATCTGTCACCTAAACAACTGTGCGACAGGTGTTGCGACTCAGGATGAAACCCTGCGTAAAGAGTACTTCAAAGGCTTACCTGAAATGGTAATAAATTACTTCACCGGTTTGGCTGAAGAAGTACGCGGTCTGCTTGCAGAGCTTGGCGTCGAGAAACTGACTGACTTGATTGGTCGCACTGACCTACTTGAAGCTGTTGAAGGATTCACTGCAAAACAAACCAAACTGGATCTGTCCAATATTCTCGAAGCACCAGTTTCTCCAGAAGGGCATCCGCTGTTCTGGACTGAGCCAAATGCACCATTTGACAGAGCAGAGCTGAACCAACGCATCGTTGATGACGCTATTAATGCTGTCGAAGAAGGCCGTTCAGCCAGCTTCTACTACAATGTGATCAATACCGACCGCTCAGTGGGCGCGCGCCTGTCAGGTGAAATTGCAAAACGCTACGGTAACCAAGGGCTGGCGGCCTCACCGATTAAACTGCATCTCGATGGCACTGCAGGCCAGTCATTTGGTGTATGGAACGCTGGTGGTGTAGAACTTTACCTTACTGGTGATGCTAACGACTACGTCGGTAAAGGTATGGCGGGAGGCAAGATTGCCATCAAGCCACACTTAGGTACTGCGTTCAAATGTAATGAAGCGACCATCATCGGTAACACCTGTTTGTATGGCGCAACGGGCGGAAAACTGTTTGCGGCGGGTAAAGCGGGTGAACGCTTTGGTGTCCGTAACTCTGGCACCATCGCGGTCATTGAAGGTGCAGGTGATAACGCCTGTGAATACATGACAGGTGGTATTGTCGCGATTCTTGGTGCGACAGGCGTGAACTTTGGAGCAGGTATGACAGGCGGTTTTGCCTATGTGCTGGATGAAAACCAAAGCTTCCAAGGCCGTGTAAACAACGAGTCGGTTGAAGCCATTTCGCTGTCTGACTTGTATATACATCAAGAACATCTTCGCGGTCTGATTGCAGAGCATTTAGAAGAAACCGGCTCTAGCCACGCAGAGCATATTTTGGCGAACTTTGACGAATGGATTCCGAAGTTCTACTTGGTGAAACCTCAAGCGGCAGATTTGAATACTCTGCTTGGTCACCAAAGTCGTAGCGCTGCTGAACTGCGCGTTCAAGCCCAATAAATCATGGAGGATGTTTGAATCATGAGCCAGAACGTTTATCAATTTATCGATGTTCAACGCGTAGATCCGGCGAAAAAGCCAATTAAAATTCGTAAGATTGAGTTTGTCGAAATCTACGAACCGTTTACTAAACAACAGGCAACGGCACAAGCTGACCGTTGTCTGGATTGCGGTAACCCATACTGTGAATGGAAATGTCCGGTACACAACTACATTCCTCAATGGCTAAAACTGGCCAACGAAGGACGTATTCTGGAAGCGGCAGAGCTGTCACATCAAACCAATAGTTTGCCAGAAGTGTGTGGACGTGTTTGTCCACAAGACCGCTTGTGTGAAGGGTCCTGTACACTGAATGATGACTTTGGTGCGGTAACCATCGGTAACATCGAAAAGTACATCACCGACAAAGCCTTTGAAATGGGCTGGAAGCCGGATATGTCTAAGGTCGAATGGACCGACAAAAAAGTCGCCATCATCGGTGCTGGACCAGCGGGTTTGGCGGCTGCCGATATTTTAGTCCGTAACGGTGTAAAGCCTGTAGTGTTTGACCGTTACCCAGAGATTGGCGGTCTGCTGACCTTTGGTATCCCTTCTTTCAAACTCGAAAAAGGGGTGATGGAAAATCGCCGCCGCGTTTTCACTGAGATGGGCGTCGAGTTCCGCATGAACGTAGAAGTCGGTAAAGACGTGCAGATGCAAGAACTTATCGATGATTACGATGCAGTCTTCCTGGGTGTAGGTACCTACAAAAACATGCGTGCGGGTTTGGAAAATGAAGATGCACCGGGTGTTTATGACGCTCTGCCATTTTTGATTTCCAACACCTATAAAGTGATGAACCTGAAAAATAGCCAGCCTTATATCGATATGGCCGGTAAAAAAGTCGTGGTACTCGGTGGTGGTGATACCGCAATGGACTGTGTACGTACTTCTATTCGTCAGGGTGCATCAAACGTAATCTGTGCGTATCGTCGTGACGAAGCCAACATGCCGGGCTCACGTAGAGAAGTTAAAAATGCCAAAGAAGAAGGCGTGAAATTCATGTTCAACCTTCAACCTCTGGGATTAGAAGTCAACGCATCGGGTAATGTAACTGGCGTGAAAGTGGTGAAAACAGCACTTGGTGAACCAGATGAAGCAGGCCGACGTCGTCCTGAGCCTGTTGAAGGTAGTGAGCATGTTTTAGCTGCTGACGCTGTGATCATGGCATTTGGTTTCCAACCGCATCAAATGGATTGGTTAACACCTTTCAATGTTGATCTTGACCAGTGGGGCCGAATTAAAGCGCCTCTGAAGCAAGAGTTTCAGTACCAAACCAGTAACGAAAAAATCTTTGCTGGTGGCGATGCGGTACGCGGCTCAGACTTAGTGGTAACCGCGATTGACGAAGGTCGAAAAGCAGCCGAAGGTATCCTCGACTACCTGGACGTCTAACGTTCAACACGTTAAATCTCTCAAAAGGACCCGATTATTGGGTCCTTTTTTCTTTTATTACATATAATTACATAACAAAAAATTTGCACGACTAAATTCCTACCACAAGGAATCAATACCATGAAAAAATTCGCTCTCCTTTCTATCGTTCTTTTCAGCTTAACTGCGTGCAGCCAAGGAGTACCAACCATGACCGAACGCTCGCAAACACCATGTGGTAATAAGCCAAATTGCGTATCAACCCAAGATTCTCGTGAAGAGCACTACCTTGAACCTTTCCTGCTGACAGAGTCCGCAACACTCGATGCGATTGAGCAAGCGGCTCTCAAACTGCCGGGGGCAAAAACGGCGGTAAAAGAAGGCGATTACCTACGTATTGAATGTACTTCCAAAATCATGCGCTTTGTTGATGATCTTGAGCTAAAAATCAGTGACGATAAGCTCATCGTTCGCTCTGAATCGCGTATTGGCTACTCCGATTTTGGCGTCAACAGAAAGCGAGCAAAACAATTACGCACTGAACTCTCTGACGCAGGGCTCATCAAATAGAAAACTGACTCTGGTGAGTGTTATACTCTCGCCCGAATGAATATTTTATTACCCAAAGAGAGTGTTATGAAAGTTGGTATCATCGGCGCGATGGAACAAGAAGTGACCATCCTGAAAGAAGCAATGACAAACTGCCAGACGGTTAACAAAGCAGGCTGTACGTATTTCTCTGGTCAAATTAACGGTGTAGATGTAGTACTTCTGCAATCGGGCATCGGTAAAGTAGCCGCTGCTGTGGGTACGACTATCTTACTTGATGAATACCAACCTGACGTTGTAATCAACACGGGCTCTGCTGGTGGTTTCGACTCCAGCCTGAATCTGGGTGATGTGGTCATCTCAACTGAAGTTCGTCACCACGATGCAGACGTAACAGCATTCGGCTACGAAATAGGCCAAATGGCTGGCCAACCTGCGGCATTCAAAGCAGACGAAAAGCTGATGGAGCTGGCAGAAAAAGCATTAGCTAAGATGGAAAACAAACACGCGGTACGCGGCCTTATTTGTACTGGTGATGCTTTCGTTTGCACCGCTGAGCGTCAAGCATTTATCCGCGAGCACTTCCCATCAGTGATCGCAGTAGAGATGGAAGCATCAGCAATTGCTCAGACTTGCCACCAGTTCAATACGCCATTTGTGGTGGTACGTGCCATTTCAGACGTAGCAGACAAAGAATCACCAATGAGCTTCGAAGAGTTTTTACCGTTAGCGGCGAAAAGCTCCTCAGAAATGGTGTTCAAAATGCTAGAGCTAGTAAAGTAAGTCGAGTCGGTTAAATAAATCGAACCATTCATGGAAGAAACTTTTCAGCAACTTTACGCCAATGGTGCGCTCCTTGTTATGTGGGGCGCACTGTTGTTTCACCTCGTTTTACCTATCCCTCACTCCGCTCATCCTTTCACTTTATGGCGAAAAATAGCAGAGCAGCTGACCATAAAGGTGAACCAACACCATAGCTATTCGCAAAGCATACTGGCAGGCAGCCTTTCCATTCTCATCATGATATTGCCTTGTTTGGTGCTATTGATTGCGTTAAAGCCTCTGGTATGGAAAGCGCCACTATATGAGTTAGCATTATTGCTGCTCGCGTTAGATTGGCGAAGTAGTGAAAGGTTAACCAAACAGCTCGTCAGCGCTATGTCCAATGAGGACAAACCTTTATGTCGCCAACGATTAAAACCTTACCTCAACCGTGATACAAACAGCCTTTCTCTGTTAGGGATAGGAAAAGCGGGAGCGGAAACGATCATTATGGGCTACGGCCGAAATGTTGTCTGTGTTCTGTTCTGGTACGCACTTGCCGGTGGTATTGGTGCTTTCCTTTACCGACTTATCGCAGAGCTTGCACGTACCTGGTCACCAAGCCGAAAACAATACTCACCATTTGGCAAACCCGCCATTCAACTTCTCGCTGCACTTGAAATCATCCCGTTGCGCTTGTTCGCTCTGTTTATCGCATCTGGGAAGAGTTTGTCTGCAGTGATTAGCGGAATAAGCCAACAAGCACAATCCTGGCCGTTACCCGGACCAGCGTGGTTACTGTGTAGTGTCGGGAACAAGTTACAACTCTCTTTGGGTGGCCCAGCTCTTTACCAGGGAACACGAGCAGAGCGAGCTAAAATAGGTGGGCGTATTGCGCCGTCTGCTATACATCTCGCGCAGATCCAAGATCTCTTGGTTTGGCGTATTTTTGCTTGGATTGTTATCCAAAGCCTTCTTCTAGGACTGATTTATCAAGGATTATGATGTCTAAAATTGCCGTATCAATTTCAATTTTGTTTTCATCAATCGTACTGGCTAACGAGCCAGCGCAACGTGTAATTAGCTTAGCTCCACACGCCACCGAGATTGCCTATGCTGCAGGGCTTGGGGACAAATTAATCGCAGTAAGCGAAATGAGCGACTACCCTGAACAAGCGAATAAGCTGGAGAAAGTCTCCAATTACCAAGGAATAAAGCTCGAACGTATCATTGCGCTTCGTCCGGATTTGGTCATTGCCTGGCCTTCAGGTAATCCAGCCAAAGAATTGGAAAAGCTCGCTCAGTTTGATGTTCCCATTTATTACTCTACTTCCAGCTCACTGATGGACATCGCCAACAACATCGAACAATTGAGTCAGTACAGCGAAAATCCACAAATAGGCCAGAAAGCCGCTGATGACTTTCGAACCCAGTTAAAAGTTTTGAAAGACAAATACAACACCGAAGACAAGGTCCGTTATTTTTACCAGCTCAGTGAAAAACCAATCATCACGGTCGCAGGAAAAAACTGGCCGAGTGAAGTGTTTAGCTTTTGTGGCGGCGAAAACATATTTTCCAGTGCGGGCTCTCCTTACCCTCAGGTCAGCATCGAGCAAATCATCACTCGCCAACCAGACGTCATTTTTACTTCGCGTCATGCAATGAGTAGTGACGGGATGTGGTCTGAATGGAAGAATGAAGTGCCTGCTTTAAAAGATGGACATATTTGGTCATTAAATGCTGACTGGATCAACCGCCCGACACCGAGAACACTTAACGCCATCACAGAAGTGTGTGATTACTTTGAAAGCGTACGCCAAAAACGCTAACGTTTTCGTGGCAAATACCGTACAATTTGCGCCCATTTTTTATCACTTTGCTTAAAGGTACCAAGTAACATGGACTCCATGCTGCTTTACATGATCGACTTATTCGGCACTGCTATATTCGCCATTTCAGGTGTATTACTGGCTGGCCGGTTAAAGATGGATCCATTCGGCGTGATTGTGCTCGGTAGCGTCACCGCTATTGGTGGTGGAACAATCCGAGATATGGCACTGGGTGCCACACCTGTATTTTGGGTCACTGACCCGACCTACCTCTGGGTTATCTTTATCACCTGTCTATTAACCATGTTGATAGTCCGCCGTCCCAAGCGCCTTCCTTGGTGGGTTTTGCCCGTTTGCGATGCTATTGGTCTTGCTGTCTTCGTCGGTATCGGAGTAGAAAAAGCCCTGACTTATAATGCTTCAGGAATGGTCGCTGTGATTATGGGCGTGATAACTGGATGTGGTGGTGGCATCATACGTGATGTACTGGCGCGAGAGGTGCCGATGGTACTGAGAAGTGAAGTGTATGCAACAGCTTGTATTATTGGAGGGATATTCCATACAACCGCGATTGCAATGGGCTATGACCACTCAACAGCGCTGATCGCTTGTGTAAGTTCAACATTGATAATCCGTCTTGGTGCGATCCGCTGGCACTTGTCTTTGCCTACGTTCGCCATCAATCGTTAACTCCCCTTCGCCAAACAACACTTTTAAGAGCCGGTCATAACATCGGCTCTTTTTATTTGTCCTGTTATGCTCGCTTACTGTCCTATATTTGGTTAAATTAGCTCTACTATTCCTCATTTTCATCAATTGGTATGTTACTAGAAGGCATTGAGACGTTACTTGTTCTGAGTAGAGAAAAAACCATGAGCCGAACTGGCAGTCAGTTGTACATTAGCCAGTCTGCGGTGAGTAAACGTATTGCCAACCTGGAAAAGAAAATCGGCAAAAAGCTTATTGAGCCAAGCGGCAGGCACATCAAACTGACCTCAGACGCACTTGCACTCATTGCTACCATTGAGCCAACCTTCAACGAGTTAATCGGTCAAATCCACGATCAACAAGTGCTCGAAGATACGTCGCTGATTAAGCTAGATTGCTCTGAAACGTTAGTTGCGGGCTATCTGAGTTTGATCATGGAAGAGCGATTTTCAGACGATCCCTATCTGCGCATCTCCACCAACCATACGCCAAGAATCATAGAAAATGTAAAGTCAGGCAAAGCAACGCTTGGGTTCTGTGCCGGCTATTTACCCCCTCATCACGGCCTGATGAGCTTTCACCTCGCCGATGAACCCTTCTCGATCATTAGTAAACATCCACTGACCACTTTACCAACAGCGGTGCTGACTAATGACTTGAGTAATCCGGCCAATACTTATCAGCAAGCCATTCTGTCTAAGTACAATATTGAACCCATCATGGAAATGGACTCCTATACCGCGGCGGCACAATTAGCATTAGCGGGTATGGCACCCGCTTTGATTCCAAAATCCATCATCAACACACTCAAAATCGACGAAAAATACCGCTTTGAGTTCGAACAGCTAGCGCATCTTATCCGCCCAATTCACGTTTGCCTTCGCCATAACACCTATCGTAATCAACGGGTTAAAACACTGATAGAATCCATTGCTGATGTTGTTGCCAAAGAAGTTTTAGTGCCATCAACATAGACATGGTGATCACTAGAGGACGAATCCATTTTTGTCCCTTCGTCACCACCACTTTTGCCCCAAGTTGAGCCCCAATAAAACCACCAACAGCCATGGTTAAGCCTATCTCCCATACAGGCAGACCAGCTAGTACAAAAAACAACAGCGCTGCAATATTAGAAGTGAAGTTGAGGATCTTGGTCCGTGCGGTAGCATCAACTAAAGAGAAATGGCCGAGAACAACAAAACAAACCGTAAAGATAGACCCGGTTCCAGGGCCAAAAAATCCGTCATAAAAACCTACGCCACCACCGATACAAAGTGCAAACATTGCCTCTGAAATCCTTGGTTCGCCGCCTGTTTTTTTCGTTGTTGGCGCAAGTAAAAAATAGAGTGAAATAGCAATGAGAAGGACCGGAATTAAGCTGGTCAGCACGCCGGCATCGACAAATTGCACCGCCTCAGCGCCAATTGCAGAACCAACAAAAGTACACAAGATAGCAATGCGCATCTCTTTGAGGCTGACGATGCCATTGCGCACAAAATACCAACTCGCGGAAAAACTACCGAATGAGCTTTGCAGTTTGTTCGTTGCCAACGCCTGAGTCGGGCTAAGCCCCGCAGCCAGTAACGCAGGAAGTGTCAACAAACCGCCTCCACCCGCCATAGCATCAATAAAGCCTGCTGCAGATGCTACAACAAACAGCGCGACTAAAACCTCAAACGTGATTTCCACTTATGCTTCCTTGTCAATGAGATACCAAAAGGAAGGCAACGGTAGCATTAATCAGACTAAGCGCAAAAGGAAAGGCAAGACACCAACCTATTCCAGATTTTCATCAATTGTAATTGCGTACGTCAAAAATAAAAAAGCCCGCTCTAATGAGCGGGCAATGAGGTTGTCATATAAGCTCTCATTAACGAGCTTACTGATTTTTTATCTATTACGCTTCTAGACTCGCTTTCACTTTAGCGTGTAGCTCTTGAACAGAAGTCACAGACGCTTTTGCATCAGCTGTGTGAGACATACACGTAGCGAACGCTGCGTTTAGCGTTGTTGTGTAGTTCACTTTCTCTGCCAATGCACCGCGACGTAGAACTTTTGAATCTTCAATCGCTTGACGACCTGCCGCCGTGTTCACGATGTAGGTGTATTCGTTGTTCTTAATACGGTCAAGAATGTGAGGACGACCTTCGTGTACTTTGTTTACTAGACGAGGGTTGATACCCGCTTCGCCTAGAATCACAGCTGTACCGTGTGTCGCATCCAACTGGTAGCCTAGTTTCACTAGCTTAGAAGCCAGGTCAACCACACGCTCTTTATCGCCTTCACGCACTGATAGTAGCGCACGGCCACCTTCAGGGTAAACGCTGCCACAGCCTAGTTCTGCTTTTGCATAAGCTTCTGCAAACGTTGCACCAACACCCATTACTTCACCTGTTGAGCGCATTTCTGGGCCCAATAGCGGGTCAACGCCAG
>ERZ1673961.507-NODE-507-length-15241-cov-302.261886_pt1 | contig 15241 bp, 17 predicted proteins | sample MGYA00580189_ERZ1673961 | MGnify/ENA primary metagenome ERZ1673961 (study PRJEB41334, sample SAMN05608105) | rock metagenome | biome: terrestrial subsurface; feature: shale formation; material: shale | place: USA: Pennsylvania ... | reverse complement strand
CTAGCCTTGAACTTTCAAAAAATAACTATCACTAAAACTCTTTTTGATATTCATTAATCTTAAAATAAGCCATTTAAACACTCACCTTAACAAAACCATTAATTTCTAATAATAATCACTTTAAAAGCTATTTATAGATAAACTTGTAATTACTTATTTGTTGAGAAAAAAGTTATAATTTTCAAAGTATATATTAAATATTGTATAATAAAATTTTAATTATAATATGGATAAAATCCAAGCCAAAAATCTAAGAAAGATAATATTATGGAATTACCAAAAAAATTAAAGAAGTCTACAATCCTTGAAACTGTTACAGAGTTTAGATTTAAGAATAGATTAGAGATTGAAGATGTTTTCTTTATTGTAAAATCAAAACTAGATGAAAAAGGTTATAAATATACAAAAACACCCTTATTGGAAATACCTCCAGCAATTAGAGAGGGAGATCAAAATTTAAAGTATGCAACATATTATATTTTTCAAAAAGGAAAATATTTAGTAAATGTATCTCCTCAAAAAATTTCATTTAGTAATAAGGGATTCTATAATGGATGGAAAGACTATTTTACTTTTATTGTAGAAATTTATGAAAGTTTGGGTTCATTGTTTGAAAAATGGGAATTTGATAGATTATCAATGAGATATATAAATTTTTTTAATGAAATTGATATATTTGAGAATATCAATATAAAAATTGAAATGCCAGAAATATTGTCAAAAAAAAATGAAAATTCAAAATCTTATTCTTCTGAAATAAAAATGAATGATAATATCACTCTTAAATTACAAGTTATAAATAATTTAAGTTTAAGAAATGAAGAAAATAAAGTTTCTATTGGATCAATTGTAGATACTGATGTTTTTTTAGATGCTAATGTTAAAGATTATGAAAAATCATTAAATATATTACATGATACAACAAAAGAAATTTTCTTTAATATTCTAAAACCAGAATTTATTGAAAAACTTGAACCAGAATATAAATAATTAGGAGTAAATTATGTTAGAATATATATTGCCAGCAAATATACCAACTTATAGTACTTTTGATTCTTCTTATAGAATTGAAAAATCAATTGAAAACTATACTTCTAATGATGTTAATTATTTGTATTATATAGATAAAAATGAAGAATGGCCTTCAGAATTTAATAATATGATGAAATCAATAAAGGATTTAGAAATTACAATTGATAATCAAATTGCAGCTGAAATAAACACTTACGGATATAATATAGAAAATATTGAAGAGTCAAGTTTTAAAGATTTTGATAAAGAATTTAAAGTGTATACAGTTGAATTAAAAGAAGAAATTGAGGACTATACTAGTTTACTTAAAACTGAAAAAGCAATTAAAGAAAAATTAAATCTTTTCTCAAAAGGTATTATGTTGGAGTTAGTTTGAGTTTTAAAAATGGCTATTATAAGAAATTATGTGATAATTACTTAGAACTTTTAAAACCTATAAATAAAGATAAAAGATTTTGTGATGAAGAACTTTTAAAAAGAGACTTTGTTAGTAGATCTTATTATACTGCTTTATTACATTGTAGGGATAAGATTCCAGAGTCTTTATTAGAAAATCAAGATGGAGGAACTCATCAGAAAATTATAAATTCAATTAAAAATGATTACATAGAAGAAGATTTAAGAAGTCTAAAAAGACTAAGGGTTCAAGCAGATTACAATACTAATACCTTTCCTACACCTTTAAAAGTAAAAAGTGCAACTTACCACTTGAATAGAATTGATGCAATTATTAAAGATATTTTATCGAAAACAAAAGATGATTTAATTCCAGAATAAATATATTTATATTTTGATTGAAATTAATTGTTTTATACAAGAGAATTTATACTTGTTAAATTAGATACTTTTTTCAATAAAAAAGTATCATTTATTTTTTATTACTCATTTTGGTATTTTATTCTATTTAAAAAAATTAATTTAAAAGCTATATATAAAATATTACATTAAATCAAAAGATAGTTTGCCTTTTAAAATAAGCCATTTAAACACTCATCTTAACAAAAATTAATTTCTAATAATAATCACTTTAAAAGCTATATATGCTTAAAATAACACATATTTTAAAAGGGATTAACTATGTTAAAAGAAAAAGCATTAGGTTTTATAAAAAAGCAGATACTAGATTTAAATGATTTTTCTTATGAAGTAGAAGAAGATGAGCAATTTATACATGCTATTTTTACAGAAGCTTTAGGAAAAAAAATAGAAAAAGAGTTTACATTTAAACTAGTAAATGATATATTATATATGCACTCAATTTCATATGGGTGGAAGCCTGTAGAAAAAGGTGTAGCAAATAAATATTTTTGGATAGATTTATTAACAAAGGATTAAAATGAATGAAATATTAGAACAGTTATTAAATAGAAAATCAATAAGAAACTTTACAGGTGAAAGTGTAAAAGATGAGGATTTAAAACTTATTTTTGAAGCAGCACAAAGAGCACCAACATCAGTAAATGGACAACAAGTTTCTATTGTATACACAAAAGATAAAGAAAAATTAAAACAAATTAGTGAGTTATGTGCAGGTCAAGAGCATATTAAAAATTGTGAAGTGTTTGTTATGTTTGTGATTGATTATAATAGAACAGCTTATGCTCTTGAAACAATAAATCAAAAACAAATGATACAAGAGTCAGCTGAGGGAATTATTGTAGGTTCAGTTGATGCAGGTATTATGCTAAGTACTTTACAAACAGCTGCTAGATCATTGGGATATGGAACAACTGCTATTGGAGCTGTTAGATTATCAGTTGAAAAATTTATAGAAATACTAGACTTACCAAAAAATACATATCCACTTGTAGGTTCTACTATTGGTGTACCTACAAAAGAAGCATTACAAGCACCTTTAAAACCTAGAATACCTTTTGATTCATTTGTATTTGAAGATAAATATGATGATAAAAAAGCAAAAGATGGTGTTGAAGCTTATGAAACTATTTTAAGTGATTTTAGAAAAGCAAATGGTATGAATTATAAAACATCATATAAAGAAGAGATGGCAAGATTTTATACAAAAAGTTATACTAGAGATATTAAAAACAACTTTGAAAAACAAGGTTTTATATTTAAAGATAATAAGTAGCAAAGGCTACTTATTATGCAATTAATAGTTTTTTTAAATCATCTTTTGCATTAGTTGTAAGTGTAAGATTAAAAGTTTGGCTTAAAAAGTTAAATATATCTTCATTTACAAATTGTGGAGGTTTTGGTCCTAAATAGATATTTTTTACTCCTAAAGAAAAAAGTGCAAGTAAAATAATAACTGCTTTTTGTTCCATCCAAGATAGCACAATTGATACAGGAAGATCATTAATTGGTGTATCTAAAGCTTGGCTTAGTGCTTTTGCAATCTCAACAGCACCATTACTATCATTGCATTGTCCTAAGTCTAAATATCTTGGAATACCTGTTCCTTCAATCTCTCCAAAATCAATATCATTAAATCTAAACTTACCACAGCTTGAAGTTAAAATAACTGTATCTTTTGGAAGAGTTTGAGCTAATTCTCTATAGTATTCTCCACCTTTTCCTGGTGCATCACATCCTGCAACAACAAAAAATTGTTTAATTTTTCCACCTTTTATTGCATCTAAAATTTGTGGTGCTAATGTTAATATAGTTTTATAATGATGTCCTGTTACAAGTGTTGTATCTTCGTTTAAATCAACTCCATTTGCATCTTCACACTCTAAAGTTCTTTTTATAAGTTCATCAAAGTTATCATCTTCAATTTGTGTAGCTCCCTCAACTCCAACTATTTTATAAGTAAATAGTCTATCAAGGTATGTACAGTTTTTCTTTGGAGGCACAATACAGTTTGTATTAACTACAAAAGTTCCAGTAAATTTTTCCATAAGTTTTGCTTGATCAAACCAAGCTTTACCTACATTTCCTTTTAAATGTGGATACTTTCTAAGCTCTGGGTAACCATGTGCTGGTAACATTTCAGAGTGAGTGTATATATTTATACCTTTATCTTTTGTAGCTATTAGAAGTTTTTCTAGCATTTCAAGATTATGTCCACTAACAAGTATAGCTTTACCTTCAACTTTGTTTTGTGTAACTTTTACAGGAGTTGGAATACCAAACTTTGAAGTATGAGAGTTTGAAAGTCTATCCATAACTTTAACTCCAGCACTACCTACTTTCATTAATTGATTTATATGATCATCAAAATTGAAATTTACATTTGTTAATGTAAAATATAAAGTTTCACTCATAACATCATCAATCTCTTTTGTTAAGCTTGAATCTAATTCATTTAAATGTTCTCTATAAGCACTAAGCCCTTTTAATCCAAATATCATAATATCTTGAAGTCTTGATAAGTTTTCATCTTTTCCACATGTTCCAACACTAGCACCACTACTACCACATCCATCTTTTTGACTCATTTCACATTGATAACAAAACATACTCATTAAATAATCCTTAATATTTTTTGTTAATTATAAGGATTTTAATAAGTTCTTTCATTGATTAATATCAATATTAAAATTAACAGGCCTCTTGTTCTTTCAAGTTTGCTATATATTTTTCTATTGAAATAGCAACTCTTTTTGATAAAGCAACAGCTTCTACAACTGTTCTAGCACCTGTTACTACATCTCCTGATGCAAATACACCCTCTCTTGTAGTCTCTCCATTTTCATTTGTAACTACTAAGCCATCTTCTCCTACATTAATCCCTTTTGTATTAGAAACAATTAAATCTCTTGGTTGTTGACTAATTGATACTAAAATAGAATCAGCTTCTTCAAAGCCTTCAATATTTGGATTTTCTTCATCTGTGCTTAGATATTTTATACCCTTTGAAGTAAATTCAAGTGGTAACTTATAAAGATTGAATTTCACTCCATCAATTTTGGCATATTCAACTTCTAATTTTTCTGCACTCATTTGCTCAAAACCTTTTCTATACATAATAGAAACTTCTCTTGAACCATTTCTAATTGCAGTTCTTGCTACATCCATGGCTACATTTCCTGCACCAACAATTACAACTTTTTTACCAAGATTGTATGCTTTTGGACTTTTTAAATAATCAATTGCAAAGTGTACATTTCCTAATGTTTCACCTTTTAAACCTAACTTTTTGGGTGTCCAAACACCTGTTCCTATAAATACTGCTTTATATCCATCTCTAAATAGTTCATCAATTGTAATATTTTTTCCAATTAATGTATTTGGTCTAATTTTAACGCCTATCTTTTTTAGTTTTAATAGTAACTCATCAAGTATTGATTTATCAAGTCTAAAATCAGGTATTCCATATCTTAAAACACCTCCAATTTTATCATGACCTTCATACATTGTGATTTCATAACCTTTTAACGCAAGAATCATTGCAAGACTTATTCCTGCTGGTCCACTTCCAATAATAGCAATATTATGCCCATTTGATTTAGGTTTTTCAAACTCTTTATAGTTCATATAGTATGTTGAAATATAGTTTTCTATTCCTCCAACATTTACAGGTGTGTATTTTTTATTTAGTACGCAGTGTCCCTCACAATGCTTTTCATGGGGACAAACTAATGAACAAATAATTGATAAAGGATTGTTTTCAAATACTTTTTCTCCTGCAATTTTAATATCTCCTGTTAAAAATAGTCTAATCATCTCAGCAATAGGAGTATTTACAGGACATCCTTTTTGACATTTTGGTTTTTTACAGTCCAAACATGTTTGCGCAGAATTGATAATATGTTGCATTATTTACCTTTTAAATTAAAATTAGTTTAAAAATTTTATATAAATTGAATGATAAGTATATGATAAATTTGAAAAAAAATAGATAAATTTTTTATTTTTGCCATTACAAAAAATCTACTAAACCTGTAATTTTAAATAATATAATAAAGTAATTTATTAATTTTAGCCATATTTTTATCTCTTCTTATAATTTTTAAGATATAATAATTAAATTTTCAATAAAGAGTAAGTTAGATGCAAGTAGGTAAAAAGATTTTTTTATTATCCCTGTTGTTACTATTATTAATAGTTTCTTGTGTATATAAACATGCCAATGAGTTTATGAATAGTACAGCTTCTGTTGTTGAAGATAAAGTAGTTCAATTACAAGAAAATAATAATAGTGATGTCGTAGAAGTTGAGTTAGAACCAATTGATTTACAATTAAATGAAGCTCATGAGTCAGTAACAGAAAAAATAATTAAAATTGAAGAAGAGATTAAAGAACCTGAACCAATCATCTTAATAAGAGTTGATGAGGGCTATAGAAGATCAAATGGTGAACTTTCTTACAAAGACTTATCTAAAAAATCAAAAGCAATTCAAGATGAATTATATTCGATTATGAGAGATGAATCTTTTGAGTTTTCAAAAGAAGGTATTGATTATTTAAGTAAAAATGATGAGCTTTTAAATAAAATCTATAAAATTATGAAAAATAATGATAACTTGAGTTTTGAAATAGCTGGCCATGTAAGTATTAGACCAGGAGATGATAAGTATAATAAATATATTTCAGTAATGAGAGCTGCAAATATAAAGAAAAAGCTTATATCAATGGGTATAAAAAATACAAGGATGAAAGGAAGAGGATATGGAGATAAAATACCTTTAATTCAAGACGAAATCAAGATTTTCAATAGAATAGAATTTAATATCATAGGAGAATAATTGTGATAGAAATAGCTTCGAAAATAGTATTATGTTTAGTATTAGCAACAATTATTGGATTTTTAATAGGTTATATACTAGGTAGAGCTACAAGAAAACAAGAGTATGCACCAATGCCACAAAAACCTACTAAAAATGTAGGAAATGTTTATAATAAACCAGTTATATTTAGTTGTCCAAGACCAGCTGGTAAAGATGATTTAAAACAAATAGAAGGAATTGATTCATTAGTTGAAGCACAATTAAATCATCTTGGAATTTTTCATTTTGACCAAATTGCAAATTGGAGTGATAAAAATTGTGATTGGATAGAAAACTATTTAGAAATAGAAGGAAAAATAAAAGAAGAAAACTGGGTAGGTCAAGCAAAAGGTTTTACAAAACCTCTTGTATAGTTTTTATACTTTTTTTGTAATCATATTGGAATCAAGTATTGTTATAATTTAACTACATAAAATATAAAAGGAGTTAGATTATGATTACGGAATATTCTTTATTATATATGGCAACAGCTAGTTTTCACTTAGCAGGATTATCAACGATTTTTTTATTACAAAGATATAGAATCTTATAAACAAAAGTTTATGACTTTTGTTTAATAAGCTCTATTACGCATTTTTCAATCATGCTATAAACTTTGTCAAATCCCTCAAATCCCTCAAAGAAGAAAGGGTCAGGTACATCTTGCCCATCAAAACCAAAATCACCTAATTTAACCGCATCCTTACAACCTAGTTTTTCCAAATCTTGCATATTTCTTTCATCTAAGCCAACTACTAAATCATAAGTTTGAAAATCTTCTAAGTTTACTTGTCTTGCTATTTGTCTTGATATATCTATACCATTTTGTTTTGCAATATTAATAGAGTGTTCACAAGGACTCTCTCCTATATGCCAGCTTCCTGTTCCAGCACTGTCAACTTTAATATCTAATTGATTATCTTTTATGTATTTTTGAGCAATACCTTGTGCAATAGGAGATCTACAAATATTCCCTAAGCATACAAAAATAATTGATTTAATTTTACTCATAATCTATTCCTACATCTAAAAATTTTCTTATTTTTCTTATTTGTTTTTTATCAAATACACTTTGTAGTAACTCTTTTGAGTCATCAAGTAAAACTTCTCCAAATGGATTTATAATACTACTTGATTTACAACAGTTTTCATCTGCACTATTTGAAGCTATAACAAAACATTGGTTTGAAATTGCAAGTGCTTTTACTAAAGTCTCAAAGTGTTCTTTTCTACCTTTTCCCCACATAGCAGGTACAAGTATTATATCTGCACCTTTTAATCTATTCCAATATTTTGTAAATCTAAGTTCAAAACAAATTAAAGTTGCAAGTTTAAGTTGCCCTATTTTGAAAAATTCTATTTTTTTATCATTTTTGGGTTTAGAAAAGTATTTTTGCTCATTTCCAAGTTTAAAAAGTCTATATTTATCTTGGGTATGAACAATTTGTTTTTGATAAAACATATAAAATCTATTGTAGTAGTTACCATCTTTAAAAATGGTTAGTGTAAGAGCTATAGCTTTATGTTTTGATAGTTTTTTTAATCTTTTTATAGCTTTTTTTGAAAATTCTGCAGCTTTTTGTATATTATCATAAGAGTAACCAGATAGTGCAAGTTCAGGTGCAAGAATTAAAGAGTCATTCTCGCATGAACTTATTAAGCTTTCTAAATGTTTAAGATTTTGTTTGAAATCTTTTGTATAATTAGTTTGAAGAGTTACTAAGTTCATCTTTTGCCAATAAAATTAGTTTATTAACTTCTTCTTCATACTCTTTTGCAGTTTGTTCATTTGTTGATTCAAATCTAGTAACTAATACAGGCGTAGTATTTGAAGCTCTAACCAATCCCCAACCATGTCTAAAGTTTATTCTAACTCCATCAACATCAATTATATCAACTATTTTAGGAAAATTCTTTGGTGGATTTTTTAGAAGCTCTTTTATTTTGTCTATTAATAAAAACTTTTCATCTTCTGTTGTTTTTATTTTAATCTCTTCTGTTGAGTATGTTTTTGGAAGTTTTTCTATTTGTTTATCAATATCCATTCCATTATGAATTAACTCTAAGATTCTAAATGTAGCATAAACTGCATCATCAAAACCATAAAATCTATCATTAAAGAAAATATGACCTGAAACTTCAGCTGCTAAGTGTGCATTTACTTCTTTTAGCTTTACTTTTAAATTACTATGTCCTGTTTTATACATAATAGCTTTTCCAGTTTCATTTATAATATCATACATAACTTGAGTACATTTAACCTCTCCAACTACAATTGGATCTTTCATGGTTTTTGCAAAAAGAAGTGCTAAAATATCGCCTTTTACATTATATTTTTTAGTTAAAAATGCAATTCTATCTGCATCTCCATCATATGCAAATCCATATAAAGCTTCATCTTTTAAAAGCTCTTTTAAATCTTTTAGATTTTTTTCTTCACTTGGGTCTGGATGATGATTTGGAAATGTACCATCAGGATTGCAGTATAAACCTTTGTAATTTAGTTCTAATTTATCTAAAATCTCACATAAAACAGTATTTGCAACACCATTACCACAATCAATCGCAAAAGGAATATCAAAACCTTTTAAAAATGAGAACTCTTTTAGCATAAAATCTATATACATAGCTTTTGCATTGATTTTTTCAAACTGTTTATTATCTTCTATTTTTATATTTTGATTTTTAATAATTTCATCACCCAATGCATATATATCATCTGCAAAAAATGGAGTATTGTTTACTGAAATTTTAAAACCATTATATTCGCTTGGATTGTGACTTCCTGTAATCATTACAGAAGCATTTGGTTTTATGCCATTAAATGTTTGGTAAGATGCAAAATAGTTAACTCCTGTTGCTACCATTCCCATGCCAAGAACTTTTACTCCTGCTTTATTAAATCCACTTGTAAGGTATTCAAACAGTCTTGGAGAGTGTGTTCTTGCATCATATCCAACAACAACATATGGAGTTTTAACTGTTTTTTTGATAATTTCTAAACCTAAATAATATCCAATTAATTTAACACTTTGTTCATTTAGTTCTTCATCAACTATTCCTCTAATATCATACTCTCTAAAAATAGACTTTTTAATCATAAAGACCCTTACTGCAATTTTTTTATTATTATATCGTTTGAAGCTTTAAGAGTACTAACTTTAATTTTGATATAATTTTTTTTCAAGGAGAAAGATATGATTGAGTTAAGTAATTTATATATGTTTATAATTGCCTCATTTTTATTATGTATTGCCCCAGGACCTGATAATATTTATGTATTAACCCAAGGTATGACAAAATCAAAAAAAGCAGCAATTATTACAACACTAGGACTTTGTACAGGGCTTATTATTCATACAAGTGCAGCAGCTTTTGGTATCTCTATGATTTTTAAGACTTCACAAATAGCTTTTGATATTGTAAAGTATTTAGGTGTAGCATATTTGCTTTATATTGCATATCAAGTATATAAACATAGAAATGAACCATTAAATCTTGATACAAAAGCTTCAAAAAAAGATTTGAAAGCTTTATATTTTAAAGGATTTTTAATGAATATTTTAAATCCAAAAGTATCAATATTTTTCTTAGCATTTTTACCTCAATTTGTAAGTGTTCAAAATGGAAATGTACCTTTACAAATGATAATTTTAGGTTTAATTTTCATGGGTTTAACTATTATTTTATTCTCTTTGATAGGAATTGCAGGAAATCTTTTAAGTGAAAAATTATTAAATAATCCAAAAATAGTAAAATATATGAATATCTTAACCTCCTTTGTATTAATAAGTTTAGGTGTAAAACTAGCACTTTCTCAAAGATAGTGACACTTAAGTGATAGCTATCTATCAACATTATTATGGTAAAATAAAAATATGAAAATATTATTTTTAATTATGATGCCTTTTTTATTGTTAAACTGTAAAGAGTTGATTTTACCTATAAAATCAGATATAAAATATGATTTACAAAAAGCACTTTTAGGTAAAAAGCTATTTTTTGATAAAAGATTAAGTAAAGATAATACAATTTCATGTGCTTCATGTCATGATGTTGATAATGGCGGAGATGATAATAGAGATTTTTCTATTGGAGTTGACAATAAAAAAGGTAACATAAACTCTCCTACAGTTTTTAATTCACGATATAATCTTGCACAATTTTGGGATGGAAGAGCAAAAGATTTAAAAGAGCAAGTAAGTGGACCAATACACAATCCAGTAGAAATGGGAACATCTTTAGAAGAGATAATAAAAAAATTACAAAATGATAAATATTATAAAAAACAGTTTGAACTAGTATATAAAAATGGTTTTACAAAGGATAATTTAGTTGATGCCATTTCTGAGTTTGAAAGTGCTTTAGTAACTCCTGATTCAAGATTTGATTTATATTTAAAAGGTGATAAATCTGCTTTAAGTGAAGATGAGATTGAGGGGTATAGACTATTTAAAAAAAATGGTTGCATTTCATGTCATAATGGAATAAACATTGGTGGTAATTTATTTCAAAAAATGGGTATTTTAAAAGAGTATAAATCAAAAGTAGGAAACTTAGGAAGATATGAAGTTACTAAAGATGTTGAAGATAAAAGTTATTTTAAAGTTCCAACACTAAGAAATATAAATAAAACATCTCCATATTTTCATGATGCTTCTGCAAAAAATTTGCACGATGCAGTTTCAATAATGATGGAGTATCAATTAGGCATGAAAGCAAATAAACAAGAGATAGAAAAAATAGTAAAATTTCTAAAAACATTAGATGGGAAAAGACCCAAAATATTGGATAAGAAATGAAAAAAGTTTTAATTATTATATTTGTATTCATATCTCTTATTTTTTCACTTGTTTATACAACTGATCATTCAAACAAGAAAATAGAAGATTTTTTTAAAATGCAAAAAAATATCTCTTATTTGATTTCTACAAATAAAAATTTTGATATTTTTATGTCAAGTAGCATCTCTTATAATAATTTTGATGTTATTCAAAAAGATATATTTAAAATAAAAGATATATTATCTCAAATAAAAAAAAGTAACTATTTTGATAAAGAATTGATAGCTTTTAAAAGTGATTTTTTACAAATTGATGATTTGTTTAAGAAAAAGATAAAAACTATTGAGAAACTAAAATCTACTAGTGCTGTTTTAAATAACTCATATAGATATATACAAACAATTTATGAAAAGCTTGATAATAAAGTTTTTAATACTATTTATACAAGAATTATAGGCTTAGAGTTTAATAGTGAAATTGATATTAAAAAACTTCAAAATCAAGTAAATAGTTTTAAAGTTAAAGACAATACTGAAAAAATATTTCTTGTTCATGCAAAAAATATTTTGCAATATTTTGAAAAATTTCAAAAACAAAAACAAGATATAGAGGTTTTAAGTTTAAACAAAAAATTAGATGAGTTTGAGAAAAACTTCAATGACTACTCAAATGTATTCATAAAAGATATAAAAACTGTTTTATGGAGTATTATTATACTTTTATCAAGTAGTTTAGTACTGTTTTTATTTTATTATACAAAAATAGCTTATCAAAAAATTCAATTAAATAGATTTAAACAAGCAGTTGAAAATAGTGATAATATTATTATGACAACTGATTATCATCAAAAAATAAAATATGTAAATGAAAACTTCATTAGACATACTGGATATACCTATAAAGATGTTATTGGTAAAAGAGCTTCTATTTTAAAATCAGGACTTAATAGTAAGAAATTTTATAAAGATTTAAATAAAACTATTTATAGTGGTAAAAGATGGTATGGTGAGTTTGTAAATAAAATAAAAGATGGTAAATTAAGTTATGAAAAAACCTCTATTTCTCCTATTTTTGATGAAAAAGGTAAAATTATTGAGTTTTTAGCTATTAAACTTGATGTTACAAAAGAAAAAAATATAGAAAAAGAGCTTAAAGAAAAAGAACACTTATTATCACAACAATCAAAAATGATAGCACTTCATGAAATGCTTGATAGTATTGCTCATCAATGGAGACAACCCCTTTCTACTATATCAACAGCAGCAAGTGGAATGAGATTGAATAAAGAGTTTGATTCTTTAGATGATAAAACTTTTTATGAACTGATTGATTCAATAGTTGATAATACATTGTATTTATCAAAAACAATAGATAGTTTTAAAACATTTTTTAAGACAAACCATGAAAATACACTTTTTAATATAAAAAATACTGTTAATAAAGTACTTGATTTGATTGGATATAAATTCAATGAAAATAAAGTAGAGTTTATTTCAAATATTAAAGAGCTAAATATTGAAGGTTTAGAGCATGAACTTATTCAATCTTTAGTAAATCTTTTTAATAATTCTCAAGATGCAATTGCTAAAAATCTTAATAAAGATGATGAAAAATTTATCTTTTTAGATGTTTATGATGATAATGAAAATGTAGTAATAAAAATAAAAGATAATGCTAAAGGTATTGATGAAAAAATTATTGATAAAATTTTTGAACCATATTTTACTACAAAACATAAAAGTCAAGGAACAGGTATTGGTTTATATATGACTTATGAAATAATTTCAAAACATTTCTATGGTACAATAGAAGTTAATAATAGCACTTATATGTATAAAGATAAAGAGTACACAGGTGCTTTATTTACAATAACAATACCAAGTAAAAAAGATGATAGAAACAAATAATCTAAAAGTTTTATATGTAGAAGATGATGAACTAGCAAGAGAAAATGGAGTTGAACTTTTACAAAACCATTTTGATACTATTTATGAAGCAAGTGATGGGCTTGAAGCACTAAGTTTATACAAAAAATATAATCCTGATATAATAATAACAGATATCCAAATGCCAAAGATTGATGGCTTAGAATTAATTAGTCGTATTAGAAAAGAAGATAAAAAAACGCAAGCTATTATTACAAGTGCATATAGTACAAAAGAGTATTTATTAAAAGCTGTCGAGCTTCATTTAATAAAGTACTTAATAAAACCAATAAAGCATGCTGAACTTTTACAATCTTTACAAGATTGTATTGATACTTTAAAAAGTAACAATTCAAATATTATACAAATTTGCGATAATATTAGTTTTGATACTTTTAATAAAACTTTGACAAAAGATAAAGAGCTTGTAAAATTAAGAGCAAAAGAGATACTACTTTTAGAGCTATTAATAAAAAATCAGAATAGATATGTGACTTATCAAGAAATAGAAAATTATGTTTGGGCAGATGATGTTATGAGTAAAGATGCTTTAAAAACTTTAGTAAGAAGATTAAAAGCCCATTTTTGTTGCAATAGCATTTCAAATCTTTCAGGGGTTGGCTACAAAATTGATGTTTGATATAAATATAGTTTTAGCATATGGAGTAACTTTTGGAATACTTTTGATGAGTATTTTATTTACTGCAATTAGATATGTTTATTTAAAAGAGCTATTTTATTTAGCATATTGTTTAATGCAGATTTTTTCCCTTGCATATATAGTTATATATAGTCAATTTTTTGAAATTCCACCAATTTTTAAAGAGATATCACTAGGTTTTGCAACAATCTTTGCAATAATCTTTGCATTTGCTTTTTTTAAAGTTGAATTTATTCCAATATTTAAAAGCATAAAAGAACTAATGATTTTTACTGCTTTTTTGATTTTTGTTTTAGCAACAGTTTTTTATCATTATATGTTATTTGAGTATTTGCCTTATTCTGTTGTCTATTTTTTACTATTTTTATCGGTAATATTTAATATAAAAGATGGTGTAAAACCTACACTAATTTATGTTGTAGGTTGGTCTTTTGTATGTTTGTTTTTATATATTATTCAGTTTAAAACTCTTTATGTAAGAAGTGGTTATGTTGATTTAGTTCTTGTTGCATTTGCTATTGAAGCAATTTTATTTACTTTTAGTCTAGCAAATAAGCAAAAAGAGTTAAAAAATCAAAATATAAACTATGAAAATATGTTATTACATCAAAGTAGATTAGCAAAATCAGGAGCTATGATAGGTAATATTGCTCATCAATGGAGACAACCTTTAAATAACTTGTCATATATTTTTATGAATATAAAAACAAGATTTGAAAATGGTAAACTAAAACAAGACTATTTTGATAAAAAGTTTATGCAAGCAAATGAACAATTACAGTTTATGTCAAAAACAATTGATGATTTTAAAGATTTTTATACACCATCAAAGAATAAAGAGGATTTTTTAGTAAAAGAGTCTATAAATAAAGCTTTGACTATTTTAAATGCAAGTTTAAAACAGCAAAGAGTAGATTTAACTCTTACTTTTCATACAAGTGAAGTATCAAAAATCTATGGTATTTCAAATGAATTCTCTCAAGTTATATTAACCTTGATAAAAAATAGTATTGAGGCTTTATCAAACCAAGAGTATCCCAAAATTGATATTAATGTCTACTCAAATCACTCAAGCTTAATAGTTAAAGTAAGAGATAATGGAGCAGGTATTTCTAAAAAAGAGCTACCTAAACTTTTTAAACCTTATTTTACTACAAAAGAAG
>ERZ1673961.504-NODE-504-length-15279-cov-44.480360_pt1 | contig 15279 bp, 24 predicted proteins | sample MGYA00580189_ERZ1673961 | MGnify/ENA primary metagenome ERZ1673961 (study PRJEB41334, sample SAMN05608105) | rock metagenome | biome: terrestrial subsurface; feature: shale formation; material: shale | place: USA: Pennsylvania ... | reverse complement strand
AATCTGAAATTTCCGTTTCTTCGATATTCATTTGACCGTCCTAGCACATAACGCCTTGTTAAGGGGTGAAGCACGCAACACCGACGCTACCGCATACCACCTTAATCACTAAAACCAACGCATAGTAAAAATGCCACGCGTGCTGAATCCCTCTTGAACAATTTGTTATACGCGTTCTATCGGTTGTACTTAACCTTGTTCAAAACTTCTTTTAGTTCATGCGTTTTCTCAAGGTTTACACCGTGAATATTGGCTAAAGCACAAACATAATACAAGACGTCATATAACTCTTCTGCGATTGAACCTTTAAGTTCATCTAGCGTTGGTTGCCCACTTTTACCTTTGCGAATAGATTCCGATAATTCGCCAACTTCTTCTATTAGTTTCAAAAAATAGTGTTCAGATTGCTCTGGCGCATAATCGAATTCTTTTATATGACTTTGTAACTCAGATAACTTCATAACGTCCTTTTTGTATCATTTTCCATAAAGCGTATAACGCCTTGTTAAGGTGTGAGGCACGCAATACAAAAGCCGCTGCATACCACCTTAACCACTAAAACCAACGCATAGTAAAAATGCCACGCGTGCCGAATCACTCTTGAACAATTTGTTATGCTCGTTCTTTTAGGGTTTGCACAAAACTTACAAGCAGCGAAACTTCGGTAGTTTCAAAGCACTCAAGTTTTGGTAATACATAACTGTCGTTCGCTGTTTTTAAAGTAATTTCTTTGAGCACTGTGCCGTCCCTTGAGTAACTTATATCAGAAGATTCAACATCACATACATTCAAATGCCAAAGTGTACTGTTGCCAAGTTTAAGAGTAATACGCCCACCTAGGACCTCGATGCTGTAAAGACCACTTTTATCCGGAAATTTTTGCTGTAGTAATAAGCTAATTACGGCTATTGAGCTCAAACCTAGCGCTACAAATAAGCTTCCTGAAGCAATAGAAATACAGATAATACCTATAGTGCCGATTAAAATTGCACCTTTATTCAAAGCTTTCTCTTTTTCCCTGAGAAACACAACTTCCTCCTAAGAGCATAACGCCGCATTAAGGGGTGAACAACGCCACCACCTAACCTAAACCCTTGTGCCGTAAACACTAAAACCGATTCAAACTAAAATTGCCATGCGTTGTGAATCCCTCTTGAATGCTTTGTTAGTTGCCAAACCTAAAGCTTTGATTTGAAGTTTATTACCACTTTGCCAACGCCCATTTTTCGTGTTCAAAAGAACCTAAATCAGGCGTAGTTTCAAAGCGCCTCTCACTGAAACCACTTGGAACAAACAGCGCCTTAGAATACAGCCTAACAACACCAAAAAGCTCGTTTGAAAAGACAATATCACAGAACTGACTCTCAACAAGCGAATCGGCTTCTGAAACGGCAAACCAAAACCACACTAATAAACATCGAACGCAACTTCAGCAAACTTACACCTAAACACAGAATCAGGTAAAAACAGCACAGACCATTACCCCTAAATGCTCCGCTTTAGCTGCGTTTTTCGCCTTGGCAACTAACGCCCTGTTAAGGTGTGAGCAACGCAATGTAAAAGCCGCCGCATACCACCTTAAACACTAAAACCAACGCATAGTAAAAATGCCACGCGTTGCGAATCGCTCTTAAACAGTTTGTTATATTTTTGATTTCAGTGGACTCAATACCTCAAGTAATCTTTTATGAATTGAGATTCGATCGACGTTACCAGTTTCTTGACAAACAAAAGCCGCATCCTCTTCTGCCAAAACCTCAATAGCCTGAGGCTTACAAACTTGCATAAAACTGAAGTGCGAAGCACCTTTGATTTCATTGTAAGAAAGATTGCTTAGGTTGGTATTTATATACGGAGTAATTTGTAGCTTAGGCGGGATAGTCTCGTCCAACTCAGCACCAACTACTACTGTTTTTGCCGACAGAGTATCTAACGATTTAGGTAATATCGCAGGCACGTAACCTGGAGCAATCGCAACTGCATTTTTTATCCGTTTATCCCTGTAATCGCCCGAGATCATAAGACGTTCTTGTTGTGAAAGCTCATTCAGTACATTGCTATAATAATCGCATGATGCATCATTGTACTTATGACAGTATTCTTGATACCCCTTAATATCGAATTTTGCGCCTGCTAATGCTAATGCTGTATAACCACCCAAAGAGTAACCGATGACCGTTATATTATCTTTGTCTACATACTGGGCGTAGTTACTTGATAGTATCTGATCGATAAGGAAGGAGACATCTCGAGGCTGCTCCCACATTCTGAGAACGCCCTCGGGCGTAGCTTGACCTGTTGTGTAAGTAGGATGATTTGCTGACACGACAAAAGCACCATTCTCAGCTAACTCACTCCCAAGCCATGATAGGTTTTTCCAATTACCTGAAGTCCCGTGAACTAGGATGTACAATGGAAAACCCCTACCCTTTGGGATTGCTGATTTAGCAGCCTTAAACCCATAGAAAGCAATATTTTCGGCGAAAATGGCTTCGGAAGCGGTCGTCGTTGTCGGGTAAAATAGCTTAGTCTCAATGAGCCTATGCCTTTCATTGTCTTGGTAATTGTCTTCGGCGATGCCTATAGCCGCCATGCTTGCCGAACTTAAGCAGCATAAAGAGGCTAAAACTATTCTTTTCATACTTTCCTTTATCCACTGACGTAAAACAAAAATATAACGCTTTGCTAAGGGGTGAAGCACGCAATGACCAAGCATCTGCATGGCACTTCAACACCAAAACCACCGCATACCAAAAATGCCACGCGTGCTGAATCCCTCTTAAGCAACTTGTTAGGTTTGTTCTTCAATTGGGTTATTTTCTATATATGAAGACAACTTTTGCTCAAGATCGCCGAAAATTAGTATATGGCGTAACCGAAACTGAGGGTCGTTCTCAACTTTAAGTAGTCTCTGTGCCAGCAATGAAATAGCAATCTGCTTAAACTCGGCTGAAAAGTTGTCTGAAAAAGCAACTTCTCCAAGAACAAAGCAGACTGTAATAAAAGGGGCTGCATTATCTTTTCGGTAATATGCTTCATCTTTTATCGCTAGAACTTGTTCTAATATTTCCGGATGTTGGCAAACAGTATTTACGAAATATTGATCATCATACTGTGCTTTAAGTTCAGCTTGAACTTTAGATAAAAATATTCCATTTTTCAAAAAACCAAACATGTAACTCCCTCTTTCCGCTTACAAAATAACTATTTTTGAACGACAAAAACCTAACGCCCTGTTAAGGTGTGAGCAGCGCAATACCGATGCTTCCGCATACCACCTTAAACGCTATACGCAACGCATAGTAAAAATGCCACGCGTTGCGAATCACTCTTAAACAGTTTGTTATAACACAGTATTACACGTCATCTTCCGATAAAATTTGACGACAATTACGAACTGTTAGTACGCGGATTTCGTGACTTAAACTGTAGATAATACGATAGTGACCAAAGATGATTTCGCGATAGTTCGTGTGGGGCATTTCAGGAACAAACCGCCCCATTTCAGGCATACTTCCAAGTAGTTCAGTTTTATCAAAAACTTCATTTACCCACCTCTCTGCCGCAAGTGGATTATCCAAAGAAATAAACTCCGCGGCATCACCTAGTTTCTGAAGTGCTAATGGAGACCAGACTACTTTCATTTCTTAATGCGCCCAAGTACTTGAGCACGCGCATCATCATTGGAAACGCCGAGACCAGAAGCTAACTGAGCTTCTGCTGTGCGCATTTCTTCCAGCAATTCGATTTTCTCTTGCATTGCTTCATATTCAGCAACATCGAGAACAACAGCAACACCTTTGCCACGTTGCGTAATAACCAATGGACGACGAGTCTCATTGATTTGTTTGATGTATGAAGCTACACCGGCACGAAACTCAGACAAAGGCTGAATATCTTGATCGAAATGAATACGACTCATATTGAACTCCCATTAGTACAAAATAACGTACAAATAATAGTTCAACTGAGCCTTTTGAGCAAGAAGTTGATTCTGTGTTATAACGCCGCGTTAAGGGGTGCAGGCACGCAATACATAAGTTTCTGCAAAGCACCTTAAACACAAAACTCAACGCAAACTAAAAATGCCACGCGTGCCAAATCCCTCTTAAACGCTTTGTTATATGTAAATTATGCGGCTATTTTTATGTGTTTTTTATTTACCCACGCATAACCTGAGTTATAAGTGATTAATGCCCAATCACTGACTAAAGAATGAACTACAACTGCATCACCTTTGTTTAAAGTGCCAATGATATTGTTGTTTTGCACAAATGGGTTATCGCGAACATTTAGTTTGTTAGCAATCACTATATATTTAACAGCAACCCATTCTGGAGATTTTGACTCTTTCTTTTTCTGAAAGTTATAAGAACTAAAACTGTTAGAATTTTTAGAGTAAGAACCAACTCTACACGTTTTCTTCCATGAAATGCATGAATTTCCACATGGCTGACCTTTTTTACAAACTTTAGCTTCCACTGTAAAACCAAACATGCTGATCAGTACAAGTAAAAGAGTTGTTATTGCTTTCACCGTAATTTCCCTTTACATATAACGCTCTGTTAAGGTGTGAGCAACGCAATACCGAAGCTCCCGCATACCACCTTAAACACAAAAACCGACGCATGGTGAAAATGCCACGCGTTGCGAATCACTCTTAAACAGTTTGTTATAAGCAAATTATCGTTCGCAGGCCATTAATAGACCACTCAATGAAAAGCTGAGATCTTTGTCTTTGGACACGTGTAATAAGCCTTCGGTATAGAAGTGATAAAACGCATACAGAGTTGGAAAATGATGATGTCGATCTATTATTGAGTTCGGCTTACGTTCAAGTTCACTTTCAATGATACCTTCATCTACTTCTAACAAATAACTCATTATTGTCTTTATTTGCCATAATCGAACACCTTGAGATGGCACACTTATGCCGTAGTTAGTATTGCTGAGGTCTCCTGTTTCAATGCGCTCAGCAAGGTCATGATCAATTTCAGATAGTTTGCTGATGTCAGAGTAATATTTCGTTAGCGTATCTAAAATTTCAGAGTAACTTGGAGAACTTTCGACGCCCACAATGTCGACTAGGTTTGTCGCTTTTAGTGATTCATAAACTATATCTAGAGCTAATTTATACTCTTTTAGATGAGCTGATGTCGTGTGGTTACTTTCAGCTTCTGACTTCAAAGTAGATAGGTAAGTAATGAGAATGTTCGCTGAATTTTTGTTCAGTGAAAAACTGGAACTACCAATAAAGTCTATTAATCGAAAGCTCAACTCTTTTAGCCGTTGTAAGCTAAGATCTTGCTGTTTATCTTTACGTTGCTCGATAAAAAGAAAAATAGCCCAAATAAATACAGCTATCGTTGCACCTTTAGAAGCAGTATCTATAAATAAGGAAAAGCCTTCATTTACATCTTTGAATACAGCTGACGCTCCTGAAACTACAAACAATATGCCTTGGAACAAGACTATTGAAATAAGAGGTATGAGTATTTTATTCATGACTTTCCCTTTGCTTATAACGCCCTGCTAAGGGGTGAGCAACGCAATACAAAAGCCGACGCATACCACCTTAATCACTTAAACCAACGCATAGTAAAAATGCCACGCGTTGCGAATCCCTCTTGAGCAGTTTGTTAGTTTGCAAACCCAAAGCGTTGATTTTACGTTATTTTAAACTTTGAAAACAATAAACTTTATGTGTTTTGATGCACCTAAGTCAGGCGTAGTCTCAAAGCGGCTACTCAATGAAACCACGTGGAACAAACAACGCCGTAGAAAACGAACTAACAACACCAAAAAGTGCTTTTGGAAAACCAATCTCACAATGCGGACTTTCAACAAAGTCACTGAAACCACGTGAACTTTCCACACCAGAGAAAGCGCCATTTCAGCGAGTAAATCGGCTTTTGTACCAACAAACTCAACGGGCAGAGTTTCAGCAAAAAAGTTCAACGCAGTTAACCCAAAGGTCGCCGCACCAAAGAACATATCAACCGTTGAAGGGTTGCCTAATTTTGACTTTTACCACGTAAATTAACACTGAAATTGAAAGCCGGTACGACAATTTAGACTTTGAGCTTATACCACTAAATCTTGGGATATAGCCGCGTTTTTCCTCTTGCAAACTAACGCCTTGCTAAGGTGTGAGTAACGCAATACAAAAGCTACCGCACAGCGCCTTAATCACATAAGCCACCGCAAAGTAAAAATGCCACGCGTTACGAATCACTCTTAAGCAATTTGTTAGTACATGCGCTACTTCTATTTATGCGCTCCAAGATATTGAAAAGTGGCATGATATGAAAGGCTTTGAACACTGAAGTGAGACGGGCAGCTACAAAACTTAAAATCGATAGAGAGACGAAAGTTGGCTAGAAGAAAAACGTACTGAACTCACCTACTTTTACTGACTTCAAATTAGAAAAGGATTCCTTCCTCGCACTTCAACAGCAACGCCAAAGAAAGACAATTTTAACCTAGTAAAAACCACGAAAAAGAAGAAGCTATAAAGAAATAGGCTAAAAGTTAGAAACCGTAAACGGTGAAATCAAAGCGAACACTCCGCATATAGTGCCACCGGAAAGAACGTGAAAGGTACAAACTGAAAGGTGTAAAGACGAGCGCCAAAACAGATAAACACCAAAACTTATGACCTTTGATGTCAAACCCGTACTAACGCCTTGTTAAGGTGTGAGGCACGCAATACAGAAGCTTCCGCATACCACCTTAACCACTGAAGCCAACGCATAGTAAAAATGCCACGCGTGCCGAATCACTCTTGAACAATTTGTTATGTTCACGGCTACTCTAAATCAACGGTAAGGTTAATATCTTTAAACTGCTCGAACTCTTGCGGACTTAGACTCAATAAAATTTCGAATGGGGAGCTGTTCTTTACTGCTTTTTCGACCGCGTTATCAAACGAGCGAAGCCCACTAGTTTTTAGTACCGAGAATTCGGTAACCTCAGCTTTATCATTAAGTTTGAAGTTTACACGGACATCGTACCCTAGATACTCATCTTGCTGGTTCAATTCATCTTGTATTCGCACTTTCATCAAGGATGCATTGTGAACTAGTCTAGCCTCTGGCGAATCATTGAAACCAACACACCCAGCAACAAACATTGATATTAATGCAATAAAAATTGCGTTTTTCATTATTAACGTTCCTTGAACATAACGCCTTGTTAAGGTGTGAGGCACGCAATACCGAAGCCTCCGCATACCACCTTAACCACTAAAACCAACGCATAGTAAAAATGCCACGCGTGCCGAATCACTCTTGAACAATTTGTTAGCCCTTTTTCAAAAGGTTAAGACTTGTATACGACAACCAAACCACCAAGATTGCCAGTAAGTTTAGAGAAACTGTTACTTCATTAACATTCACACTTATCGGTACTTCAACTCCAAAAGAAAAGGCTAAGGAAAAGTTAGGTGTTTCTATGCCTATCATCTGAATTAAATAAAGAACGATCATTAACTTAAATACCCAAAGCTTCTTTTTTAACAACCCGTAAAAACTAGACAAGTTCAAGCTTAGCATCACTAAAACAATTGCAAATGTGAGAAAAAGACTCGAAGAGCTCAATTGATTTACTTGGGCAAGCAAGGTAAATAGTAGAAACAGAGTAACTGCAACAGATATACCCTGCAAAAACAGCAAGAACTTTGTTCTTTTTAAATGATTTTCAAACAATTTTATATTTTCTCCTTGAGGGCTAACGCCCTGCTAAGGGGTGAGAAACGCAATACCTAAGCCGCCGCAAACCACCTTAATCACTAAATTCAACGCATAGTAAAAATGCCACGCGTTGCGAATCCCTCTTGAGCAGTTTGTTAGCTGTGTTTTACAACACGAGCTTTGCTCCCAACATACCAAGAGCTGCGATAGCTACCATCGTAAACCAAAGGTAAATCATAAAAGATAGGTATAACGAAAATAAACCTCTCACAGCTTTATCTAAGTTTGCACCTTCATCGTGCTGTAAGAAGTACGCTAGTTCTGCTGTAGGTATTGATCCAGCAAAGCTCTTAAATTTGAACTTTACCATCATCAAGCCCATTGAGACTGGAAGACTAGATACTAATAAAATGATTCCCACCGAAATCCAGACATTCTCAGGGGATTCATTACCTAAAACTACTGCTGCCCCGATCAACACTAAAAGCATTCCCAGAAAGCCCTTAAAAGATGACAACAATGAGTCTCTTGTTTTTATATACAGCCAGAATAGCGGCTTATCGAATTTTCTCATTTTTTCCTCAAACAGCTAACGCCCTGTTAAGGTGTGAGCAACGCAATACAGATGCTGCCGCATACCACCTTAAACACTAAACGCAACGCATAGTAAAAATGCCACGCGTTGCGAATCACTCTTAAACAGTTTGTTAGCCGCTCACTCCCAAAGGTTATTGCTTGCTCAATAGGAACTTACGCAAGTCTCTCTCAGCACGCATAACAAACAGAATAAATACTTTGTCGCCGTCTCGTTTATAGAAAACACGGCACGGATTAACTACAACTTCACGATAACTTAGATGTTCTAGTTCAGGCGGAATGCGACCCGATTCAGGGAAAGCCTTTAAGCGCTCGACTTTAGAAAAGATCGTTTGAACCAATTGTTTTGCAGCTACGATATTTTCAAGTGCGATGTATTCAGCGATATCATTGAGGTCGGATAGCGCTGGCTCAGTCCAGATTATTTCAGCCATTTTGACATTTTGTCCTTGGCTTCATCGTGACTCACCACTTTACCGTCAGCTAATGCACGTTCACCTCGTGCAATCCCCTCCAGAATCGCCAAACGATTTTGCATAAACTCGTAATCATCAACATCAACCAGATATGCCGATGGCTTACCATGTTCAGTAATTAACACTGGTTCTTTAGTGTCGTGGAGATCGGCAAGGATCTTTGTTGCTTGACGTTTGAGTGATGTAACTAGTTCTACTTTCATGAGAGCTGCTCCAAAGGAATACTAAAGTGATACTATTCTATCACTTTGAGTATGGCAAGCTCCATGACGGCTAACGCCGCATTAAGGTGTGAGCGACGCTTGGCTATACTTGAGCGAAGCGAAACTGCCAAGCGTTGCGAATCACTCTTAAATGCTTTGTTATACGCTTTTCTTACGCGGATCAAAATTAACTTCAATTACCTGTAAGCAAGATTTTAGCTCTGGGCGAAGTGTTATAGCTAGTTCATAACAGCATTCGGAACAAATAGGTGACATTACGTAGTTAACTGGAATACCTTTTTCCTCAAGTTTTCGATATGTATCTTCATACGTAGAGAGAATAGCTACATCTAGCTCAGCGAATTCCCAAGGGTAATGATACCGAAAAGACTCTTTTTTCTTGTCCTTGAACTCGCAACAAATACATAAATGTCTACCAGGAACATGGTGAAAACCCTTATATTTACCCTGTTCAACAGTGTTCCAAATTTGCTCTTTTTTTAACTTTGGAGCATGACAAAGCTCTATAAATTCTTCTTTATCATTTAAGTTTATCGACGACTGCAATGAACACATGCTATCCGTTAACTTACAGTTCCAAATATCAGCAGGTAAGCTAATACAGCCTTCTGGACAATTTATGTGTCCATCTTGTGAAGAGCAAGACTCAATGTGAGGAATAGCTTCATATCGAATTTGGTCATTAAGAAACCTTTTCGCAACGGATATGGTATGTTCGTAGTTCATCCCAGCATAAAAAAGTGAAAAAGTAGGTCGAAAGAAAGTTAAATGAAAACCACCATCGTGATGCTCAGTAACTTTAACCAACGATTTTGATTTCATATCACCTCCTGCGTATAACGCCCTGTTAAGGTGTGAGCAATGCAATACCGCAGTCACCGCATACCACCTTAAACACCAAACGCAACGCATAGTAAAAATGCTACGCGTTGCGAATCACTCTTAAACAGTTTGTTATATGATTAATATGAATCGACACGAGAGACTTCTTTCACTTTTGTCAACGCACAACGCTTGCAAACCCAAGTTTCACGTAGCTCATAGTGTTTAGCATTTCGTTTATATCGCAAGTCGGGAGAGCCATCTAAACACGCCTTTTCCCAATATGATTTTATTACGATAGATTTCGCTTTATACATAGAAAAGGGCTTACTACAGCTAGAACACCAGCTGGATATTATCAAAGAGAGTGCTTTGTAAGCACCCCAAATAATAGCGAGCGGGATAACTAAAGGCCAAGCCACTGCGATAATAATGCATCCCCAAATATAAAACCCGAGTTGACGCTCTAACTTTCTGGGTAACCTCACTATCAAACCCTCATATCATATAACGCCCTGCTAAGGGGTGAACAACGCAATGCCGATGTTGCCGCAAACCACCTTAATCACTAAATTCAACGCATAGTAAAAATGCCACGCGTTGTGAATCCCTCTTGAGCAGTTTGTTAGTTTGCAGACCCAAAGGGTTGATTTTAAGTTATTTTAAACTTTGCGAACAACAAACTTTATGTGCCTTGATGCAATGAAGTCAGGCGCATTATCAAAGCGGCTAGTCAAAGAAACCACTTGGAACAAACAACGCCGTAGAAAACGAACTCACAACACCAAAAAGCGCTTTTGGAAAACAAATCTCACAATGCGGACTTTCAACAAAGCCACTGAAAGCACATGAACTTACCACTCCAAAGAAAACGCCATTTCAGCGAGTAAATCGGCTTTTGTACCAACAAACTCAACGAGCATAGTTTCAGCAAAAAAGTTCGACTCAGTAAACCCAAAAGTCACCGCACCAAAGAACAAATCACCCCTTGAAATATGCCAATTTTGGACTTTCACCGAGGTCGTAAACGCTGAATTTGATGTCCAAAACCACAACTATGTCTTTGAACTTTTACCGCTAGATCTTGCGATATAGCTGCGTTTATCCTCTTGCAAACTAACGCCGCATTAAGGTGTGAGTTTCGCTTGGCTATACTTGAGCGAAGCGAAACTGCCAAGCGTTGCGAATCACTCTTGAATGCTTTGTTATGTGCGTGCTAAACGGTAGCGCCTTACCGTGCCTTCACTGTCATCTGTGTAGTTACCGAGGTATTCACCACCACAGTTTTCTATGACTTTTTGAGACGCGGGATTGTCAATTGAGCAAGTAACAATAACTGAATCAGTGACAACATGGTCTCGCACCCAAGCAAGCAGAAATGAGGCTACACCCTTACCACGAGCTGACGGTCTAGTTTCGTAACCAATATGACCAATGACATTTTCTACGTTGGCATTAGTACCTTTGCGAACTCGGATTGCACCTAAAATTTCGGAGTTCGATACACAGTAGTAAGTTGTGCTAGGTAAATATCCCTTTGGTAACTCGGAGATTGCCTTTGAACGTTCGACCAAACCTGACAAATAAGTTGTCGGGTCTTGCTCCACACCCGAATATTTTGAAATACCAGATTCTAGGCATTCTTTCGCATAACTCACTAATATTGGGGCCAAATTAGGGTTGGCCTCTACCACTTCCATGTCAATTTTCCTCATAAGCACATAACGCCGCATTAAGGTGTGAGCAACGCTACCACTAAACCTAACCATGCCACCGTAGACACTAGACCCAACGATGGAATGAAGAATGCCAAGCGTTGGGAATCACTCTTAAATGCTTTGTTATTGCGCTAGTTATTACCGCAAGCCAAAGCACCCTTGATGCTGCTAACATTTTTCAATGTATTATCGAGCAATAAAGGAACTGATATAATGCGAGACTTGATCAAAGCAAAGTCAAAGCTTGAACTACCAGAAGGCATGCTTTCAAGCGTAATAGATGCTATGGCAGATTTGCACCCACAGCTACCTATATTTTTTTCTAGTGTCAGCTTCATATCTACTAGAGTTAGATTGTTACGGTCATAAGTATCGCTAGTATCAATAGAAACACAATTTGAAAGTGTATTCTCGAAGTCAACGAAACTACTTGCAGTCTGCTGCGCGAACGACAAAAAGGGGAGGCAACAAAATAATAAAATACAGATTCTAGCCAACATAAGTTCCACCATTAGTTTTTACATTCGGTTGGTATTTGATACTTAACATAAGCTTCCGAGCATCTGTTTTTTTGATAAACGCTCTAAGTTCATTGAAGAAGCGTCCTTCCACTTCGATACAGCCATGGCTGTATCCTTTAGTTGAATCATGAAGGTAAAAGCCACTTCTCGAAGGTCTGCATCTTTTTTTGGTAACCTCGTCGTATGGTTCAAAGCGCACCCGATTATAGCCCCAGTTAGCCCAGTAAGGATCACACTCGCCTGCGCTTTCTCCACGCGGTATTTCTTGAACCTGCCATGATGGTTTAAGCACACAAAAGCCAGAACCATCATCTTCAGCCAAAGCTCCCAATATAAGAGGAATATAGTATTTTCCCTCTGGGACAGGACCTTTATCTGGAACACACTGGTCTTCAGGGTATTGATAACCCTTCATTCCAGAAGTCGCTTTAAAGGTACCGCGCCCGTGCCACTTCAGCTCTGTTCCTGTATAAACCAAACTCTCCATGTGTAACTCCTTTTCACTTTGAAAAGGCAAATACTCACTCAAATGAATAACGAATTAAACTGTATGTTTTTAGTTTAATTTATCGCATCTTATGCCAGAGACAGGCGGTAATTGAAATTGCGAGCAATGCAACACTATCGCCTAGCGCTATAACGCTGCGTTAAGGTGTGACAAGCGCTTGCCATACTTGAGCGGAGCGAAACCGGCAAGCGTTTGGAATCACCCTTAAACGCTTTGTTATGTCGCTGTCTCTACGTTACAATCGCCACCCTTAAAGCGCTGAGAGCTCGACGATGCCATTTAACAACGATATTGATCAGATGATTAGCTATTTAGAGCGGTTTTGCAAACAACCGCATATAAATGCACTCGATCACGTTTCAGATGAACAAATAAATTTGCTTCTCGATTTTCTCACATTAGCCCACAAACTGAAGTGCGACATTTACGCTACTAGCAACCTTAAAAGCTCACATTTCCTAGGAATTGGCGTCTTTGCGATAACTCAAGATAGAGCACCATATGGAAACTTATTCTTAAAGATTGAATCCAGTAAGCTCTACATTTCATTTGAGCTAGATAGCTGCACCGACGAGAACCTATTAACACCAATTCGAGTCATCGATGCATTGACCTATTTAGCTGATAAAAAAGGTCATTCATTGCTCCCTGAAAGCTACAGATAACCCCTGCGACATAACGCCTTGCTAAGGTGTGAGTAACGCAATACAAAAGCTACCGCACAGCACCTTAATCACATAAGCCACCGCAAAGTAAAAATGCCATGCGTTACGAATCACTCTTAAGCAATTTGTTAGTACATGCGCTACTTCTATTTTTGCGCTCCAAGATATTGAAAACTGGCATGATATGAAAGACTTTGAACACTGAAGTGAGACGGGCAGCTACAAAACTTTACCGCCATTGAGAGACAAAAGTGTGTTAGAAGAAAAACACACTGAGCAGCCCTACTCTCACGGGCTTCAAATTAGAAAAGGATTCGTTCCTCGCACTTCGACAGCAACACCAAAAAAAGACAATTTTGACTTAGTAAAAACCACGAAAAAGAAGAAGCAATAAAGAAATAGATTAAGAGTTAGAGACCGTAAACGATGAAATCAAAGCGAACACTCCGCATATAGTGCCACCGGAAAGAACGTGAAAGGTACAAACTGAAAGGTGTAAAGACGAGCGCCAAAACAGATAAACACCAAAACTTATGACCTTTGATGTCAAACCCGTACTAACGCCCTGTTAAGGGGTGAGCAACGCAATACCGAAGCCGCCGCATACCACCTTAATCACTTAAACCAACGCATAGTAAAAATGCCACGCGTTGCGAATCCCTCTTGAACAGATTGTTAGCTGTGTATTACAACACTAGCATTAAAATCAAAGGTCCCAAAACTGCAGCAACCATCATCAAAAACCAGAGATAAATCATCAATGATAGGTAGAGCGAAAATATCCCTTTTACAGCATTCTCCAGCTCGATACCTTTATTGTTCTGTAAAAAGTACGCTAACTCTGCCCTAGGAATGGAGCCTGCAACTTTTCGAAACTTAAGCTTCAAAAGCATAAGACCCATTGAGGTAGGTACACTAAGCGCCAACAGATACAACATGTAAGACATGAAGGTGTTTTCGGGAGATTTGTTACCTGAAACTATAGCCGCAATAATGATGACTAAGAGTAGAGAGGAAATACCTTTAAATGATGAAAAGACTGAGTCTCGCGTTTTAACATATAGCCAAAATAACGGCTTATCGATTATTTTCATTTGTTTCTCAAACAGCTAACGCCGCATTAAGGTGTGAGCAGCGCTTGGCTATACTTGAGCGAAGCGAAAGCGCCAAGCGTTGCGAATCACTCTTAAATGCTTTGTTATATTTTTATTTACTCAAATTGATGCCACACAAGTTATTTGCTGGATTCGTCACGATACTAACCTCAGCTAAATCAAACTTGGCGATTTCATTTACACACTCAACACCATCGTAGCTGTTACCTGTAATGTGGTTACAATCTCTATAATCTGCGCCACAAATTCCACAATTTGATTTAGAAATCAGTCCACCAATACTTAAACCTTTAAGATCGTTTGATTGAATACGCTCCCAAGTTCGGTCACATGTGACTTTACAAGGGTCAACTCGTAACCCGCGTTCATCGACAACAAGATTACACCAACCGACGATTTGTGGTGTATGTTCAAGATGAACCGGATACGGAAGCTCATTGTAAGGACTTTGCGTAATTAAGGCTTTTCCAAACTGCTGCTGTGATGTAAGCATTTTTTCAGTTACATCTTTGATTAAACCTCTGTCTAGTTGTTTACCTTCATAATTAAAAACCTCACCGTCCTTATTTTTAATAAAAAGTTTATCATTTAACTCTTTCTTACCTTTTATTAAATCATAAACAAACGCACTTACAACGCCTATACCAATATTAAACAGTGTTAAAAACATTGGATCAACAAGCAAACTTTCAAAGTTCTTTTGACTAAGAATATAAATCTCGCCGCCATATTTTGAGCGAACTCTATAATCAACACCCTGCTGTCGAAGCATTTTAATTAAGTGAAGTTCTTCCCGACTGATCACAGTTCTATTGGGGAATCTCGCTTCATAAGGATTGAAAGCATCAATTACAATTTCTTTTTTATCCATTGTACTCACCTAAAAATATAACGCCCTGTTAAGGTGTGAGCAACGCAATACCGATGCCGCCGCATACCACC
>ERZ1673961.503-NODE-503-length-15284-cov-53.172303_pt1 | contig 15284 bp, 11 predicted proteins | sample MGYA00580189_ERZ1673961 | MGnify/ENA primary metagenome ERZ1673961 (study PRJEB41334, sample SAMN05608105) | rock metagenome | biome: terrestrial subsurface; feature: shale formation; material: shale | place: USA: Pennsylvania ... | reverse complement strand
AACAATCATATACATTAATTTCTTTTTGTTCGTAATTTCCTCAATCAGTTAAGTTATTATTAGGGGATTCTAAATGGGTCGCCAGTTAAGAGAACACGTTACTTTAGTGACGTGGTGAATGAGCGTCTTGGGCGACCTGTATTGTATTTGGTTAGTTGGTTGTTAATATAGTCTTTAACGTTATGTTTTAATACATTGCCTAAAGTAGACATGAAGTAGTTCCCAGACCATAAGTGTCCGCCCCATAATGTTACTTTTGTTTCTGGAGGCACTTTAAACCACATCCTTGCTGATCCAACTTTTGAAGTTTGTACAATTTTACTTGGCGCATATTTAGGGTGAAATGGCACCATTAAATGAACATGGTCAGGCAACACGTCAACATTTCGAATAACGACATCATTTTAAAAGTGCAAGAGACTAATGAATATATAACACCAATGCTTATTATTTTATAAGTGTTGGTGTTTTTTTGTTGGGTTTTAAGTAGTTTTATTCATTTATCTGTATTGATTTATAGGATACTTGACATTTTTCTTTATTTATATAAAATATATTTAATCGTTAAAATATATTTTAGAGGTGAAAAAATGTTAAATGATAAAATGACAAAGCGTCTATTATTTGGAAGGTTAGTATCTTCATCAGGAGATAGCTTGTACGAAATCGCAATTATTTGGTATGTGTTTGATTTAACTGGTAGTGCTTTTTATACTGGATTAGCTTCCACGCTTGTGATGATCCCAAAAAGTTTGAATTTTTTAGTAGGCCCAATTATTGAAATGTTAAACAAGCGAAACGTTTTGATTTTTTCTCAACTGATGCAATTTGTACTCATGCTTATTGTGCCTGTCTCTATGATATTTAAAGTAGAATCAATCAGTGTAATACTTATTGTGATGTTTCTCGTCTCTCTTTTAGAAAATTTCCAAGGGACAGCAGAAGTTTCGATTACACCGTTAATTGTTGATAAAAATCAATTAGGTCAATTTAATTCCATTGCCAGTAGTTCGCAACAGATCATTAATGTGGTTATGAAGACTATTTTTGCAGGGTCAATCTTACTCATAGGTATTCAAGAAATCTATCTGTTTAATGCATTGACATTTTTAATTGCGGCTATCTTATTTCGTAAACTAACATTTACTCATGTACATAACCCCCAGTCGAAAGAAGTGTTTATTAGTTATAAACAGCAATTAATTGATGGATTAAAATATTTTTTCAGGTCTAAGATTTTCCTTATCAGTCTTCCGTTTCTCGTTGCGAATTTTTCGTTTGGGATAGCTGAAGCCATTCTTCCACTTTACGCATTTGAAAAAGGAGGTAGTGGTTATTACGGATTCTTGATTGTTGCCTTAACAGTCGGGAATTTGGTGGGGTTAACATTCGCTGTAAAAGTAATGACATACCCGTTGGGTAAACTACTCGTCATTCTACCGCTTATTTCTTTTGTCATGTGGGGGGCTTCTATATGGATGACGAACATTATAATTGCGGCAATCATCTTTGGTGTTGGATTTATACCATTTGGAATGATGAATATATTGCTTATTACTTATATTCAGATGTCAATAGAAGAGGAATTATTAGCAAGGGTATCATCTGTGCTTGATAGTATTTTAGTGTTTGCTATGCCGCTCGGATCATTATTGGGTGGTCTATTGCCATCGCTGTTAGGTGTATATTTCACAATGTTTATAAGTTGCTTAGGATTATTGACGATTGCTTTGTATTTTCTTTTTGAGAAGCAAGTACGTTCATTGCCTAGTCTGTTGTCTGAGTAATATGAGAGAATTTAAATTAAAAGTCTAACAGAGAATTTTAAAATGTAGTCAGGTGACAATCATTCATAATAACGTCTATACTGTGCTGTTCTTATTACTGTTGATCTAATTAATTGTAATTAACAAATAATAAGTTATTTAGTGCCTGTTATACTAGATTATTTTTCTAACTATTGTTAAAGTATAATTATCGAAAAGGAATAAATTAGGGTGTTTAAGAAAGGAGAAATAGAGTAGAATTAGAAATTTAAGATTTCTTATTTGAATACACTATGCAAGGAGGAAGGTATGAAAAAATATTTAATTACAGTTGTTTGTATTGTCCTACTGGTAATCATCTTTCTGTCTATTTATCGGTCAATTAGTTTTAACAATATTGATGTGAATGAACTACAATTAATAGAAGAAACGATATCGCCAGATGAACAGTATGTAATTAAAATTTATTATAAAGCTGGTCCAATTCCTTTTTGGGAATATAGTTATGTAGGTGCTTTGTTTGATGAGGATGTATTTATGAGAAATGTCTTTTGGATAGGGCCAAACGGGAATGGTTTTGAAGTCGATTGGGAAGGTTCTGACACAATAATTCTAACCGATGTTGAGAATAATCAAGTCAGCCTTGATGTACAAAAAGAAATCTATGATTTTAGAAGTGAGTAGGTAAAGCTCATGACATCAATCATAAGATAAATGGTATTCTGATGAGGTAGCTCTTATAGATTAATAATTATCTTATGCGCCTGTCTTAGTTATCCTTCTATAGAACTCACAGATGTCAGTTAAAAAAAGTGGCCCTTTTACTTTGATTATTTCTAGTTATTAATACGAATACAATGGAAGAACATTCAACTGGATAAAATGAATTAAATCGATTGAAATTATTAAATCGTTAGCATATAGTGTTAATGAGGTGAATGATATGACAGACATGAATGATGTGGGCAAAGTTATTTTCGATAAAAAAACGATGCAGATTCTTAAAGTAACAAATGATCAAGCACTTACAACGAAAGAAATTTCAAAACGAGTAGGTTTACCAACAAGTGCGTTATATTATCCGATTAAAAAGCTATTAGAAATAAACGCATTAAAAATTGAAAAAGAAAAACAAGTGAAAAATTTGACAGAGTATTACTATACGAGTAAACATCTTCAAGGTAATACAATCAGTGTTGAAGGTGATGTATTAAAACAGAATGAACCGGCCATTATCCAATCTTTTCTGTTTGAGGTACATAAAGCAACTCAAAGACTCAGTGAAGATTTAACGGCATTTAATTCTGATGCTGACAAGATGGAATCTACTGCAGAACTAAGTTACCTATCAAAGAAGCTATCATTTGACCAATGGAAAGAGGTTAATGAAAAAATTAGATCTCTTATTCAGGATTACGAAGAAAATGATGCACAAGAAGAGAATACGTATACTTTTTTAGTTGCTAGCTATAAGAATGAAGATGAATAATCGAAGAGGATGAATGCTGTCTATCTTTCTTGATCGTTTGTACGAGATTGAAATATGATAATAATCAATCAAAAGCACCTGTCCTTGAGTGCCAAGGGCAAGTGCTTTCCTGTGAAAATAAATGGTTGGAGATAATCTTTCACATACTATTGATCACCGTCTTGTTTATCTTTATTTCTGAGTGAATGGTGAGGTTGTGATTGTTTTTTATTGCGGCGTCTTACAAATACACCTACGACAGATGCAATCACAATAAAGATAATAATCACCGGTAAATTACCGACGATATAAACGAAAAGATTAGAGAAGAAGATAATGACCGTATCATAACTTCTGACCCACTGGTCTTTAGTCCGCTGCCAAATATTTAAGTCGCCCTCTTTAAGTGTGCTGACTTCCTCTTCTTGTAATCGAAGATCAACAGTCGCATAGTCAATTCGGTTATCGAGATAATTTAATTGACCCGTCAGGCGTTCAATTTCAAGTTGAACATTCGCTAAGTCACGCGAGATTTGGAGTAAGTCTTCTGTTGATTTAGCTTCTTCCATAAAGGTGAGTAACCGTTCTTCTAATTGTTTTTGTGTGTTGAGTCGTGTTTCTAAGTCGACATACTGATCAGTGACATCTTGCCCTGAGATGGCGTTGTATTCGACTTTGAATAAGTCTGTTTCAAATTGATTCAAAAAGGCTTGTAAGTTTTCAGCAGGAATCCGAATCGTAAAATAACCAGATCGTAAATGCGCATCGTACCGATGCGTTTCTTTATTCAGGATATAACCATCGACACGGTTTGTTTCCTCTTCAATAAATTGTACCGCCGTATCATACTTACGGGTGGTGAGTTCTAGATTGGCATTATACATAATCTTCCGATCGGTCGTATCAACCGGCGCATCGGTTTCGCCGTCTTCCATTGGTCCTTCGGGTCGAATGCCTCCCTCATCATATGCCTCTTGCTGGGCAGCATCATCTTCAACCGCCATTTCCATGTCCGAGTCACTAATTGTATTACTTTCTGATTGATCGTCACTTGAACAGGCGGTCATAAAGATAAGGGTAAAACTAAATAATAACAATAAAAACCATTTTTTCTTGTTCATGCTTAACGCCTCCTTTTAAATGTTTCGCTACTACATCAGTCGTCTTCTGTAGCGGAAAAGTTTCAATATTTAAACAATATACATACTTTCGCATAAATATTAATTTTTATGTATATCAGATAGAAATCCGTTTTCATCCTGATGATAGGCGATGATGTTATGACTGATAATATACTATTCCCTAAAAAGATTAAAAAAAATCCTCAAAAAGGGTTGCATTATTATTCTTTCTGTTGCATAATAATACACAAGTTAACCGAATCGATTAAAAAATAAAATCATTTAAATAAAAGGGAGCGGATCGACATGGCAAAAGACAAAATCGTATTAGCGTATTCTGGAGGATTAGATACATCGGTGGCAATTAAATGGTTACAAGACCAATACAATTATGATGTGATTGCGGTAGGACTAGATGTAGGCGAAGGAAAAGATTTAGAATTTGTAAAGAAAAAAGCGATTGATGTTGGGGCAATTAAATCTTACTCAGTTGATGCAAAAGAACTTTTCTCAGAAGAATATGTGTTACCAGCACTTCAAGCGAATTTATTATATGAAGGCAAATACCCATTAATTTCAGCTTTATCAAGACCATTAATCGCAAAAGTACTTGTCGATATCGCAGAACAAGAAGGTGCTGTTGCGGTGGCTCATGGTTGTACAGGTAAAGGAAACGACCAAGTCCGGTTTGATGTTGCCTTTACGGCACTTAACCCGAATCTTAAAATCGTGGCACCAGTAAGAGAGTGGAAAATGACACGGGACGAAGAACTTGCTTATGCCGAAAAACATGGTATTCCTGTACCGGTTGGTAAAGAAAGTCCATACAGTATTGATCAAAACTTATGGGGAAGAAGTAATGAATGCGGGATCTTAGAAAACCCATGGGCAGAAGCACCAAAAGATGCTTTTGAATTAACAACCGATCCCGTTGATGCCCCAGATGCACCGGAAACCATTGAAATTACCTTTGATCAAGGTAAACCTGTAGCGATTAATGGCCAACAGTATCCATTACATGAACTGATTTTAGAATTAAACCAAATCGCTGGTAAGCACGGCGTTGGTCGGATTGACCACGTAGAAAACCGGTTAGTTGGGATTAAATCAAGAGAGATTTATGAAGCACCCGCAGGTGTGACATTAATTGCGGCCCACCAAGAACTTGAAGCGTTGACGTTACCAAGAGAAGTGTCACAATTTAAACCATTGATTGAACAAAAATTTGCGCAATCTGTCTATGATGCCTTATGGTATTCACCACTGACAGATGCTTTAAAAGCCTTTATCGCCGAAACACAAAAATATGTTTCAGGTGTTGTAAAAGTAAAACTTTATAAAGGTCAAGCAATGGTTGTTGGAAGAAAATCTGACTACTCACTATATGACTTAGATCTTGCGACTTATTCAACAGGTGATCAGTTTGATCATGATGCGGCACTTGGATTTATTAAGCTGTGGGGCTTACCGACACAAGTCCATGAAACGGTCACAAAAGCGCAACAAACAAAACCAGAATCGATGACCAAAACAACGGTCGATATAAAGGAAGCGGTCAAACAATGAAACTTTGGGGCGGACGATTCACAAAACCAACCAATGAATTAGTCGATGAGTACACGGCATCCATTAGCTTTGATCAAAAGTTGGCGACGTATGATATTTTAGGGAGCCTTGCCCATGTGAATATGTTAGCCTCAGCTGGAATCATTGAAGCAGATGAACGTGATACGATTGTCGACGGTTTAAAAAAAGTCGATGCATTAATCAAATCAAATAAAGATGTTTTAACAAAAGAAAATGAAGACATTCATATGAATGTAGAGAAGTTATTGATTGATGAGATTGGTCCGGTTGGAGGAAAGCTTCATACCGGACGGAGTCGTAACGATCAAATCGCCTTAGATATGCGTCTTTACTTACGTGATCAAGTCGTCACATTAGTCGAATTATTAACGACACTACAAACGGCTTTATTAGACCAAGCAAAAGCGCATACCGATACGATTTTACCAGGATACACCCACTTGCAGCGGGCGCAACCGGTGTTATTTGCTCATCATTTACTCAGTTATGTGTTTATGTTCCAACGTGACGTGGAACGGCTAATGGATAGTTTTAAGCGGATCAATAAATCACCGCTTGGTGCCGGTGCCCTGGCGGGCACGTCGTTTCCGATTGATCGTCACTTCGTGAAAGATGAACTTAACTTTTACGGGATTACGGAAAACAGCTTAGACTCTGTTAGTGACCGTGACTTTGTGGTTGAGTTTTTATCCGATGCGTCCCTTATCATGATGCATTTATCACGGTTTTCAGAAGAGCTTGTGCAGTGGTCGAGTCAAGAGTTTAACTTTATTGAGTTAGATGACGCTTTTTGTACCGGCAGCAGTATGATGCCGCAAAAGAAAAACCCGGATGTGCCAGAGCTTGTCCGTGGTAAAACCGGACGCGTATATGGTCACTTAATGGGGATTTTAACGACATTAAAAGGCTTGCCACTCGCCTATAATAAAGATATGCAGGAAGACAAAGAAGGTATGTTTGATACCGTTGAAACATTAATTGGTGCCTTAAGCTTATTTAGCCCAATGGTGGAAACAATGACGGTGAATAAAGAAGTCATGTATGAAGCTGTCGCAAAAGATTATTCAAATGCGACGGACTTAGCGGATTATTTAGTCACGAAAGGTTTACCATTTAGAGAAGCGCATGCGGTCGTTGGTGAAGCGGTGTTAAGCTGTATCGACAATCATAAATATTTACTTGATTTAACGCTAGCGGAATTCAAACAATTCTCTGAAGTGATTGAGGAAGATATTTTTGAAGTCTTAGATCCAATGGCGGTTGTGAATGCCAGAAAAGCGCATGGCGGAACGGCCAAACAAAGTGTCGAATGGCAATTTGGTGAAGCGGAAAATTACTTGAGTGACACAACAGTTTGGTTAGAAAAGATGGCGGAACTTCTATCATAACAACAGACAAACTAGCTTCGGCTAGTTTTGTTTCGCCTATTGATGTATAATTATTAGTTTATATGTATAATTATTAATTGAAGCAGCTGTCTTTTGACAGCTTCTAAATAGAAAATAAGCGCCAGAAGTTACATATGAAAGGACGGGGATAAGAGATGCAGACGGCTTATTTAATTTTAAATACCGGTGATGTGTTAGAGGGGACATTTTTAACTGAAGCGACGACAATTGAAGGAGAAGTGGTGTTTAATACATCAATGATTGGCTATCAAGAAGTGATGACGGACCCATCGTATGAGGGGCAACTCGTGACAATGACGTACCCATTGATCGGAAATTACGGGTGTAATGGAGATGTAAAAGAAAGTGCCCAATTTGGCGCAAAGGCGCTTATCGTTCAAACGGTCAGTCATCATCCAGATCACCCAACATCTACTCATACATTAAAACAACTTGCTGAAAAAACAAAGGTGCCGATTATTTATGGCGTTGATACGCGTCACTTAACCAAAATTATTCGTACCCATCCAAATGTTTTCGGTAAAATTTCAACGGATCCACACGAAAAAGTAACGATGACGAAGATTGACCCAGATGTCGTAAAAAAAGTGTCAGTAAAAGACGTGCAGCACCATCACAACTTTAGCGATCGTCACGCCCATATCGCCGTTATCGACTTTGGACAAAAGAAATCGATCGTTGATGCTTTAACCGCTGCGGGAGTAAATGTTTCTGTCTGCCCGTATCACACAACAAAAACTGAGCTTGATCAGTTAGGTGTTGATGGGGTTGTCTTTTCAAATGGGCCGGGGGATCCCGTTGATTGTCTCGGTCTCATCCCCACCGTCCGCAAGATCGCCGATCACTACCCGAGTTTTGGTATTTGTCTTGGTCATCAACTGTTGGCGCTTAGTTACGGGATGCAAACGAAAAAGTTAGTCTATGGCCACCGTGGGGGCAATCATGCGGTAAAATCAAGCGTCACAGGTAAGGTCTATATGACCTCTCAAAATCACGGCTACGTCGTCTGTGAGGATGCTGTTACGGATGATTTTGATATTCTCTTTACGAATGTCAATGATCAATCAATTGAAGGACTACAACATAAAACAAAACCAATTACATCGGTTCAATTCCACCCAGAAGCACACCCAGGTCCAACGGACACAATGCACTTAATCGAAGCGTTTGTTCACGCGGTACAGAAGAAAGGAGCGGTTGTCCATGCCTAAACTCGATGCGATTAAAAAAGTCCTTGTCATTGGCTCAGGTCCCATTGTAATTGGTCAAGCGGCTGAATTTGATTATGCCGGGACCCAGGCCTGTCTTGCCTTAAAAGAAGAAGGTATTGAGGTTGTGTTAGTCAATAACAATCCAGCGACCATTATGACCGATGAAAATATCGCCGATCATGTTTATATGGAACCGCTGACCGTTGAAAGTTTAGCTGAAATTATAAAAATAGAACGACCTGATGGCCTTCTCCCAACACTTGGCGGGCAAACCGGTCTAAACTTAGCGGCAAAACTCACCGAACACGGCGTATTAAAAGACTATAACGTCACGTTACTCGGTACGCCACTTGAGACGATTGAACGCGGGGAAGACCGGGAACAGTTTAAAGCAATGATGGAAGACTTGAGTGAACCGGTTGCGATGAGTCAGACGGTTGAAAATATTGAGGATGCCTGTCAGTTTGCCGACAAAATCGGTTATCCGGTTATTGTGAGACCTGCTTATACATTAGGTGGCGCGGGTGGTGGGATTGCTGATTCTAAAACAGACCTACTGCCGATCGTAAAGAATGGTTTAAATCAAAGTCCGATTCACCAAGTTTTGATCGAACAATCGGTGAAAGGTTGGAAAGAAATTGAATATGAAGTCATGCGGGATGATAATGATACAGCGATTATTATTTGTAATATGGAGAACATTGATGCGGTTGGGGTACACACAGGTGACAGTATTGTCGTTGCCCCGAGTCAAACGTTAACCGATTACCAACATCAAATGTTAAGAGACTCATCACTTAAAGTGATTCGTGCTTTAGGTGTGATTGGTGGATGTAACATTCAGTTTGCCTTAAATCCACTAACAAATGATTATATTATCATTGAAGTGAACCCGCGTGTCAGTCGCTCAAGTGCCCTTGCCTCTAAAGCAACGGGTTATCCAATTGCCCGGATTGCGGCAAAACTGAGTCTCGGTTATCACTTAGATGAAGTCCTTAATCCGATTACAGGAGATACTTATGCGAGCTTTGAACCAGCGATTGATTATGTGGCGTTAAAATTACCACGGTTTGCGTTTGATAAATTTTATCAAGCCAATCGTCATTTAGGTACGCAAATGAAAGCAACAGGTGAAGTCATGTCACTTGGACGTAATTTCACCGCAGCCTTAACGAAGGCGATTCGGTCAATGGAAATTAACCAAATTGATTTCCACCGTCCGGCCTTAAATGCGTGCACAGAGGCTGACTTGATTGAGGCGTTAGAAAACCCAACCGATGAACGATTGTTTTATGTGATGGAAGCATTAAACAGAGGTATGAGTATTGATCAATTACACCACCATACGCAGATCACCCGTTATTTCATACATGAGTTTAAAACGTTAATGGATTTTGAAGCGAAAGTAAGTCAGTATACTCTTGAAAGTGTCCCAACAGACATCCTTATTCAGGCGAAAAAATATAGTCTTAGCGAAGTGACACTCGCCCGACTCTTAAAGACAACGGTAACAGCGGTACATGACTATTTAAGTGAACACAATCTAACGGCAAGTTATAAGATGGTTGATACATGTGCCGGGGAATTTGAAGCGAAAACACCGTACTTTTATAGTTCTTGGCTTGAGTATGATGAAGTGACACCGCTAAATAAACAACAAAAAATCGTGGTCTTAGGTTCAGGACCCATCCGAATCGGTCAAGGGGTTGAATTTGATTACTGTTCCGTGCATGCGGCCTTTTCACTAAAAGACCAAGCGATTGAAGCGATTGTTGTCAACAACAATCCTGAAACAGTTAGTACCGATTATTCAACCGCGGATCATTTATATTTTGAACCACTGACCGCAGAAGATGTTGAACAAATTGTCTTAACAGAACAAGCCGATGGCGTGTTGATTCAGTTTGGTGGCCAAACGGCCGTAAATTTAGCTGAAGAGCTGTATGAACGAGGCATCAAGCTCATTGGTACAAACATTAATAATATTGATGTCACCGAAGACCGGAAGCAATTTTATCAGCTCTTAGATGACTTAGCAATTCCGCATATTCCAGGAACAACAGTGCATTCGTATGAAAAGGCAAAAGAAACAGCGAAAACCTTTGGTTATCCTGTGCTCCTGCGTCCGTCTTATGTGATTGGTGGCCAAGGGATGGTTGTTTTAGACTCAGAAGAAGCCCTCGATCAGTATCTCAGTCAGTTATTACAAACGGAAACATCAAGTAAAGTCTTTCCGTTATTACTCGACCGTTACATTGAAGGAAAAGAAGTTGAGATTGATGTGATTTGCGACGGTGAGGATATTGTGATTCCAGGTATTTTTGAACACGTCGAAAAAGCCGGCGTACACTCAGGGGATAGTATGGCGATTTTCCCAGCACCACATCTGACAGAGCAACAGGAAAAATTGATTGAAACATACACGAAGAAATTGTCAAAAGCCCTTAATTTAAAAGGTCTGATTAATATTCAGTTCGTCTTAAGTGAAGATGAACAAACACTCTACTGCTTAGAAGTAAACCCAAGAGCATCACGTACCGTCCCAATCGCAAGTAAGGTGACTGGTATCGACATGGTTGATTTAGCGGTCAGAACGCAGCTGAATCAGTCATTAAAAGACCTTCATCCAACCTTAGGTCTACAGGAAAAACCAGCCTTTTATGCGGTGAAGATGCCGATATTCTCACATACAAAACTGAGTGATGTCGATCCGTTACTGCAACCAGAAATGCGTTCAACTGGCGAAGCAATTGGTCTTGGTGACACGGTTGAAGCAGCACTTCAAAAGGCTTTCGGCTATAAAGAAAATCAGTTTATGGCCATCGATGAAACTGATGGGATCTATATAGGGTTACAAGACATCGATGCAACATTAATCAACCAGTTAGCTAAAGTGGACGGGATCTGTTATGCGAACGATACTGTTAGTGAAAAGCTTATTCATAACGGATTAACCCGCGTCGTCTCGGTGACTGAACAAGAAGCGATCAACTTGCTTGATGATGGTACAATTAAATGTGTCGCTGACCAACAATCAGCAGCGATTCGGTTAAAAGCGTTAACCGAAGGAGTCATGGTCTTAAGTCGAAATGAAACATTGACGGCTTATCTTAAAGCAAGAACTCAGGCACCGACCTTACCAAAAACAATTCAATCTTATCGACAAATGATAAAAGAGGAGGCTAATGTATGAGTGTGAAGGACCAATTAAAGGGCAGAAGTTGCCTCACGTTATTCGATTATACAACGGAAGAATTGCGTTATCTGTTAGACCTTGCCAAAGAGATCAAGCAAAAACAAAAAAATAAGGAAGTATATCACCCGCTAAAAGGCAAAGTGCTCGGGATGATTTTTGAGAAATCATCAACCCGGACACGTGTCTCATTTGAAACCGGGATTTATCAACTCGGAGGCACCGGGCTTTTCCTTAGTTCAAAAGATTTGCAACTCGGACGCGGAGAACCAATTAGTGATACGGCGCAAGTGTTATCGGGATACTTAGACGGAATTATGATACGAACGTTTAAACAAGCAGATGTTGAAGCGCTCGCGCATTACGGTTCAATTCCTGTTATTAATGGTTTAACGGATGATTATCACCCGTGTCAAGTGCTAGCGGACTTACAAACGATTGAAGAGGTAAAAGGCCAATTAGAGGGTTTGACGCTGACTTATATTGGTGATGGGAATAATATGGCGCACTCGCTCATGATCGGCGCTGTTAAAATGGGGATGCACTTTAAAACGGCCGCACCGGAAGGTTATTTACCGAATGAAGATATTGTTGAACGGGCGAAAGTGATTGCGGAAGAAAACGGTGTGAGTATTACAATTACAACCGATCCAAAAGAAGCGATGACCGGTAGTGACATTGTTTACACCGATGTTTGGGCTTCAATGGGACAGGAAAGTGAACAACTTAAGCGTGAAGCATTATTCAAAGATTATCAAGTGAACGAGGACCTTGTGTCTCACGCAAAAGATGACTATCTCTTCTTACACTGCTTGCCAGCTCACCGCGGCGAAGAAGTGACAACAGATGTGATTGATGGGAAACATTCTGTTATTTTCCAAGAAGCAGAAAACCGCCTCCATGCGCAAAAAGCCTTGATGGTAGCGTTAATGGCTGATTAATATAAGAAGATAAAAAGCACCCGCGGGTGCTTTTTTAGCTTTTAAAACTATCAATCAATGATTGCAGAGACGTCGCAAAACTTAAGATATTTGCCCCTTCCTTATGAACCATTGCTGTTTCTTCTTTATGACTAATCGCAAGCTGGGACAAACCGGCGGTATGTTGATGGTTGTCTTCGGCAATCCGATCAAGTTCTCTTGAGACACTGGTCAGTTCATTAAACCGTTCAAATAGCGCAGACACATCGTGTTCAATCACGTGAATAGAGGCTGTTTGTGCCTTAATTGTGTCTAATAAACTATCAAAGGCATCAGTTGTCTGTTTCATTGTCTCAACATGCCCTAAATGATGTTCTACGAGTAAATCACTCGTTGAGACAGCTGACGTGGTCATCTGTTTCGTTTTAGTCATGTGATCAAACATATTAACGGTAATCGCTTTTGTTTCTTCGGCAAGTTTACTCACTTCTCTGGCAACAACCATAAAGCCTTGCCCTTCTTTACCAGCCCGGCTCGCTTCGATTGAAGCATTTAATGCTAGTAACTTTGTCTGGTCAGAGATTGTTTGAATAGCCCCGGTTAAGTTATACGTATGGTTGACTTGTCCGAGCACCTCATGTAACTCTTGCTGCATCGAAGTCAACTCCGTTTTAAACGCGGCGAGTTGTTCGATTAAGTCATCCAATTCTTTTTTACCTGTTGAAGAGGCCGTATTCATTGATTCTGTGAAATGAAGTGTCTCACTTAAGTGGTCTTTAGACAGTTGTAAGCTAGACGTTGCAGCGGTGACAATTGTTTGAGTCCGTTCTGTATGAGTTCTTGTCGCCTCTGCACTTTTTTCCACTGCCCTGGTTGTTTCTGTTAGTGTGTGAGAGCGGTCAATCATCTGATCGGATTCCCTTTCTAAATGCTTGCCACTTTTAGTTAAATCGTTAATTGATTGTTTGAGCTGAGAAATAATCGTGTCGAGTTCATCAACCATAAAGTTGTAACTCTCCGTTAAACTTTTAATTTCTGGTGTATGTATTTTCCTTAAAATAAGCGGGCTAAAATCGCCGGTGTGAATCCGTTCCATCCCTGCTTTTAGTTGCTTGAGTGGCTTGGTAATATTTTGAACGAATAAAACGGTTAGCACGCTACCTAAAATCATCCCGGCCACGCTAATGATCACGGTTGTCTTCCGCATCGTTACAATCGGGGCAAGATAACTTGTTTCAGGTACAAGCAGTAAATAATCAGCCTCGATTTCTGGTAAATAGCGCTTGGCAATTAAATAAGACTCACCATTAATGGTTTGTTCAAACACACCGTCATCTTGTTCTGTAATAGTTGTAATGACAGCATCTGATGGTGTAAGGTTTTGATCTTGACTTGTTTTAAATGGCGTAAAATTCCCATCAGCTAGACGGTAATAAAAAGAGGTTAAACCATCTTTTGTTAGTGTTTGTTTTTGTTTATCAATCGTGCGCTCGAGTTGGGAATAAAAATAGTCGTAATCACTGACATAAACAAAATCTAAGTTTGCCGCAATGTCTTTCATCATATCTGTCTCACGAGCGAGACGGTTTTTTGTTGTGCTTAAGAGTTCGTCTTTACTCATCGTATAGTTGACCGTCCCTACCACAATGGTGGTGATTGATAAAATGACGAGCATCATGATGGTTAGCTGTTGTCCCATAGTTAGCTTTTCTCTTTTAAACATGCAATCCCTCCTACTTCTCTCATAGGTATTTTAGTGGATGGATGTGAAGTGAGTATAAATTAAATGTATGGTTTATGTAAAATTTTATCTGTAACTGTATCGATAAAAATAAGCGTCCAGCTGAGCGAGTCAGTCGGACGCTTAAGATTTTTCGTATTATTTAGTTAAGACGAGTATACCAAGGGGATAATAATCAAGGACAGGATCTGATTCTTTTTGAATTAAGGCACCTTTTTGTAAGTAGTAATCAATAGAAGTGACTTGTTTGTCGCTAAACAGTGCTTTAAATTCGTCTGGTGTAATTTGATGCACATGAAAAGGTGAGCCGCAAGGTTCGCCTCGCCCGGCGCCAAACGGTGTAGACATGATTAATACACCACCAGGTTTTAATAAGTCGTAAGCGTTAGTTAAAAAGTTTGTTTCTGCTTCAATATGTTCATAGGTCTCAAAACTTGTAATTACATCAAACTGTCCCCACGTATCAACCAAACGTTCTTCAGCTAAGTCAGCTTGTTGAAACGACGACTTTGGATGATAATAGTTTTGTTTAGCGTAAGCTAAGGCCTGTTCATCAAAATCAAGACCAATCACTTCATCAATGACATTCTTTTTCTTTTTCGCAATAATATGGGTACCAAAGCCAGAGCCTGATGCCATATCGAGTACCCGTCCTTTTTTAATAAAAGGTAAGGCAAAGTGGTAACGTGCGACGTGTTCAATCAATAATTCGTTTGTGATTGACATTTCTTCTGGGATGACGCGCTCTCCCGTATCTTCTAACATAGTAGTTCACCGCTTTTATAAGATTTTGTCCTACAGAAGTATACCGTATTTTAACGAACTTAGGCAAGAAGTCTCCTTCCTCAAGCTCCGTCAGGAGCTAGGT
>ERZ1673961.502-NODE-502-length-15313-cov-6.519334_pt1 | contig 15313 bp, 15 predicted proteins | sample MGYA00580189_ERZ1673961 | MGnify/ENA primary metagenome ERZ1673961 (study PRJEB41334, sample SAMN05608105) | rock metagenome | biome: terrestrial subsurface; feature: shale formation; material: shale | place: USA: Pennsylvania ... | reverse complement strand
ATTACGGATAATTTTCAGATATTGAAACCTGTATCTTCAAGTTGAACGGGTATATGTTGCATATTCGGTTATTACTCTGATGAATACATTATATCTTTCTGTTATTGCGCAAAATGCTGGCGATATTGGTTGTTTTTTCGCTAAGTGTTAATTAAAGGTTGAAGATAATACTCAGTTGCATAGAATTTAACCGTGAGTCTAGCTCACTGAAAACACACTTCTTTTTGGATTAATGATTTTTGCTTGGAGGCGCATTATGAAACATTTCGTATCGATTCATACCCTTTGCGCTTCTATTAACGGTTCATCTACCGCGACCGCAGCACCCATGTCTGCCGATCGTCGTTGCGATGATAACAAGAGCAAAGATATCTAATTAATCCGTAACCTCTGACAGGCTGCGGAAAATGGCAGCTAGCAGGGGTAATCCCAATCAATTCAGCGAAGTAGCGCCATTTTTCCAGTCTTAATTTTCTAAACTGGAGAAAAATCATGCGTCATTCTGTTTATCTACAACTAGCCACTCTATTGGTACGTGCTGATCTGCGTCGTGAAGAACGTGAATGGAAACGAAAAGTACGTCGTAGTGCATTTGATATTCCATGGCACAACGAACATTTACTGAAAGATATCGGCTTGCAAGTGGACGGTCGTCCAATGGGCAGTAGCGTACCTGATGCGATCAAAGCGGACCGCCGTGTGCGTCATATCCGTCGTGTCTTAAGTGCGCGAATACCGACGTAAACAAGCGGGGCTGGCTGCTGCGCCAGCCCCGCTTAAACCCTAAGGGCAGGGATTGGAGTAGAGTGTGCCAATTTCCTGAATCTTAAGCAGTAACTCTTCACTCAACTCAAGTTCCAGACTATCAATGTTGGATTTCAGCTGTTGCAGGTTGGTGGCGCCGATGATGTTGGAGGCCACGAACGGACGCTGATTAACAAACGCCAACGCCATCTGGGCTGGATCGAGGCCAAACTCTCTGGCCAGATTGACGTACGCTTCCGTTGCCTTCAAGCCTTGTGGCGTAAAGTAGCGTTGAAAACGTTCGAACAAACTGCAACGCGCACCCGTCGGGCGGGCGCCATTGAGGTATTTGCCGCTGAGCACGCCAAATGCCATTGGTGAATAAGCCAGCAGTTTGACACCCTCATAGTGGCTGATTTCAGACAAGCCCACCTCAAAGCTGCGATTGAGCAGGTTATAGGGGTTCTGAATCGAGACCATGCGCGGCAAGTCGTGTTTTTCAGCCAGACGCAGATACGTCATCAGCCCCCACGGTGTTTCGTTGGACACACCGATGTAACGCACTTTGCCCATGCGGACTAAATCACTGAGCGCTTCCAGAGTTTCAATCAGAGTGACTTCTTCCTGCTGATCCGGATAAGGGTAATTGAGCTGACCAAAGGTATTGGTCTGGCGTTGTGGCCAGTGCAGTTGATAAAGGTCGATGTAGTCGGTTTTCAGGCGGCTGAGGCTGTCGTCGATCGCTTGATGAATATGACGATGATCGAGCGCCATATTTTCTCTGATATAGGGAACGTTGCGTGGCCCCGCGACTTTGGTCGCCAGAACGACTTTTTCACGCTTACCGGATTTTTCCAACCAGTTCCCGATGAACTCTTCGGTTTTACCCTGAGTTTCGGCTTTTGGGGGTACCGGATACATCTCTGCCGTGTCGATGAAATTAATGCCACGCTCCAGCGCATAGTCTAACTGGCTGAAGGCCTCAGCCTGCGTATTCTGCTCGCCAAACGTCATGGTACCAAGACACAGTTTACTGATTTCAAGGCTCGAGTGAGGCAGTTTGGTATATTGCATAGCACTTCCTTGTTTGTGTTCGGAACACACCACTTATAGCTTATTGAAACTAAAGCGGCTTTTGATATGAATTTCACTATAAGCGAAGAAATGGTCGGAAAGGAAATGAAATTTGTGTCATTCGGTAGCGATGGAACAAGGGCTGGAGCTATTGGAATGCTCGACTACACTGAGTAACAGGAGGTGAAGCGATGCATAAACGACAACTCAACAAGTGGATGAACGCGGCACACAAACCGGGCTTTGTTCCGCCTAAAGCCTACGTCATTGGGTGTGCTGATGCGACTCATTATACGCTGGGCGTTGAGGTGAAACACCATATCGAGCCGCTGCTCGACAGAGGTCAGCCTCTGCATTTTTCGTCATTGAATGCCGCCAAAGCTCAGCTGTCGCGTTTGGGGCTGACTCAGGCTTATTTGCGTATGAGTTGCGCATATGAGGAGTGTGGTTTCGCCGGGAGTCAGAAGTTCAGCGATATTCCGTTACCGCTGCGTTAGTCATCAATCGATGCGGTTCAGGCGTAGTAGGTCTCGAGAATGCGGGCAGTAAACTGGGTGCGTAAGTAAAAACCGCGCGGCAAGGTTTGGATTGGCCGGCCATTTGCGCCATAGGCTTCGGTTTTCACCCGACCGTTGGCAGCTTTGGGGCGCAGTTGCAGCACCTCTCCGTGGCGCGCACTGATTTCGGATACTTTACCCAGCACGATAAATTCCATCAACTCTTCCCAGTCCGCTTTGAGCTGTGCTTCTTCTTCCGCAGACGGGCTCCAGATTAAAGGGGAGCCCACTCGGCGCTCAGCCAGCGGGATTTCCCGCTCGCCTTCAACCGGTATCCAAAGCACGCGCGACAGTTTGTTGCGTACATGGCTTTGCTCCCAAGTCAGGCCGTGTACTCCGGTCAGTGGCGCAACACAGACGAAGGTGGTTTCCAGCGGCTTCCCGTTATAGCTGATCGGGATGCTTTTAAGTTCAACCCCCAGTTGCTCAAAGTCCTGCTGAGGTTTGCTCCCGGCACAGGCACCTAAATGCCATTCCAGTAATTGACCAACCCAGCCCTTATCTTTGCGTAGATCGGGCGGCACTGTCATTTCGGCTTCACTGGCCAGATCCGCAAAGTTCGCTCCCGCAATGAGTTGCGCGCGCTCTAGCAGTTCTTGTTCGCTCTGGGGTTCTGGTTTCATAAAAAGTGCCGTTAGAAAAAAGGCGATTGTAGCAAATTTTCGGCGGGTGAGGATCGTGGAGAAAGAATGATCAATGTGAGTAAAAGATCTACTATTAACGAGTTATCCACAGTTGAGTCACTAAAGTAAACGAAATTAATGTGATATGTATGCATAAACAGGGGTTTTTGTACGATTCGCTGGGAGGCTAGTGTGCTGGAAAAGCGCATTTTCTCCAATGTGTGTGGATAACAGCGTGATTGGTGGATCTTTGAGCGCTTTAAGTGGGCGAATGATCTTTCATCATTTTTCAATCAAGCTTATTCGCTGATTTATGTTTTAAATTATGATTTTTAACAATAAATTTGTTTTTTTTCTGCTGGTGATAGCAATGCGATGTGACTAGTATGACGGATTTTTTGCACAGTTCACGAGCTTCTGCACATGGTTATTCACAGAAAACGTGAATAAATGTGGTCTATGTCGCACTCTTCTGTTGATAACTTAAGTTTTGAGCAAAACTTATTCAATTTGAATGTTATCCGCAATAAATATCGTGTGAATCACATTAGTAAGTTTGCTCCCGTTGGGGATATGTGGAAAAATCAAAGCAATTAAGATTTTACTAGAGGTTTGCCAGTGATAGATGGCGATGGTTACCGACTCAATGTGGGTATTGTGATTTGTAACAACCATGGTCAGGTATTCTGGGCGAAACGATACGGGCAACACTCATGGCAATTTCCGCAAGGTGGAATTGATGAGGGTGAATCTCCTGAGCAGGCGATGTTTCGGGAGCTTTACGAAGAGGTTGGCTTAACGAAGAAGGACGTCAAAATCATTGCGACCAGTCGGCATTGGCTAAGATACAAGTTGCCAAAACGTTTGGTGCGATGGGATTCGCAGCCTGTCTGTATTGGACAAAAACAGAAATGGTTCTTACTGCGTCTGGAATGTGATGAATCAAAAATCAACATGCAGCGTGGTAATGCCCCTGAATTTGATGGTTGGCGCTGGGTGAGTTACTGGTATCCGGTGAGACAAGTGGTCTCTTTCAAACGTGACGTTTATCGTCGGGCGATGAAAGAATTTGCGTCATTGGCGATGCCGTTTAAAGAACGTAAAGTAAAAGGTAAGCGCAAAAATCGAAGAGGATAGAGATGCTCTCTCAGCTAAGGGATATAGTTGAACAGGTTTCAAAAGTTGAAGATGTCTATCAGGCGTTGGATATTTTTGTAAAACAGACATGCAGTGCGATGAGCACTGAGTGTTGTACTGTCTATTTAGCAAACGAAGAGATGCATCGCCTGGAATTGATGGCTACTCAAGGTCTGAAATTCAAAGGCGACAAAATTCTGATCGATTTCGATGAAGGTCTGGTTGGTTTGGTGAAGCGTTCTGCCGAACCCATCAACCTGGCTGAAGCGTCTAAACACCCCAATTTTAAATATTTCAAAGAGCTGGGCGAAGAGGTGTATAACTCTTTTCTCGGCACTCCGATTATCTACCGCAAACAAGTGTTAGGTGTGCTGGTTGTTCAGCAGAAATCACCGCGCCTGTTCAGTGAGATGGAAGTCTCTTTCCTGGTCACGCTGGCAGCGCAGCTGGCGGTGATCGTTGCACATGCGCAAACACAAGGTCACTGGCTGCTGACGAAAAAGCAGCAAGCCATCAGCGGTATTCCTGCTTCTTCTGGTGTCGCGATTGGCGAACTCTGGTGGGATGACTCACAACCTCAGCTTGCGGATGTTTATCCGGCGTCGACGCTGGATATCGAGCGTGAGCACGAGTGGCTGACGCGCGCCATTGAAAATGCTCTGAGTGATTTTCGCAAGATGCGTAAGAAGCTCGACAGCGAAATCAACAAAGAAGCGCTGGCGATCTTCGATCTGTTTACCCACCTGTTGAACGATCCGATGCTGCGTAAAGATCTTAAAGCGCAGATTCAAAAAGGCGATCGCGCCGACTGGGCACTGCGTCAGGTGGTCGAAACCTATTCCAACCGTTTTGCCCGCATGTCCGATGCTTATTTGCGTGAGCGTGCTCAGGATGTGCGTGAGCTTGGTCAGCGTCTGCTGTTTTTCCTCTACAACACTGAGCATGAGCAGCAACAGCTGGACAAGCCTATTATTCTGGTCGTGCGTGAACTCACGGCGTCCATTCTGGCGGCTTTACCTAAAGATAAACTGCTGGCTGTCGTCTCGCTCGAAGGGGCGGCCAACTCGCACGCTGCCATTTTGTCGCGCGCGCTTGGCATTCCCGCCATCATGGGCGTGTCAGTTAACCTCAAACAGATCAACGGTAAAAAGGGCATTGTCGATGGTTACAGCGGCAAGCTGTTTATCTCGCCAGCCAAGCAGATCCTCTCTGAATATCGCGCGTTAGCCAGCGAAGAACGAGAGCTGTCGAAAATGGTTAACGAAGCCATTTCGGAGCCGGCGTTTACACAAGATGGTAAACGTATCGAATTGCTGCTCAATGCGGGCTTGAGTGCTGATACCAATATTGCTATCAACCAGGGCGTGGATGGCGTAGGCCTGTACCGGACTGAAATCTCATTCTTGTTGCAGCACCGTTTTCCGTCGGAAGAGGAGCAAATTCAGCAATATCGCACGGTGTTGGGGGCCTACCCGAGCAAGCGGGTGGTAATGCGTACGCTGGACATCGGCGGCGACAAACCTCTGCCTTATCTGCCGATAGAAGAGGACAATCCGTTCCTCGGTTGGCGCGGGATTCGCTTTACTCTCGATCACCCAGATATCTTTTTGATCCAATTACGGGCGATGATGCGTGCCAGCAGCGAATACAACAATCTCAGAATTCTGCTGCCGATGATTTCAGGCACCAAAGAGCTCGATGATGCGCTGAAACTGATTCACCAAGCGTATGAGGAAACCCTCAAACTGGATGATAAGGTGGTGATGCCGGAAATCGGCATCATGGTGGAAGTGCCATCAATGTTGTATCTGCTGCCACTGATTGCCGACAAAATTGACTTTGTTTCCGTTGGTACTAACGACTTAACTCAGTATCTGCTCGCCGTTGACCGGAACAATTCCCGTGTGGCTGATGTCTATGAATCGATGCACCCGGCGGTGGTCATGGCATTGAAGCAGATTCAACAAACCTGCGAGCAGTACCAGATTCCCGTCTGTGTGTGCGGTGAGTTAGCGGGTGATCCGATTGGCTCTTTGCTGTTGATTGGGTTAGGGTACACCACCTTAAGTATGAACACGTCGAACGTCGCGCGGGTGAAGTACTTAGTGCGTCACTCTGATTTAAACGATTTGCGCGTACTTGCTGACAAAGCGCTGATGCAACCGTACGGTCATGATATCTATAATATGATGCTCACACACTTCGAAGACAAAGGCTTCGCCGGCTTTGTGAGAGCGGGAAAAAAATAGGAACAGAATGTGAGTATCGAATTAATGGCCCTGTTGTTGGTGTTAGGGTCGGTAGTCGGTGTGCTGGCAGGTTTGCTGGGCATCGGCGGTGGTTTGGTCGTCGTACCGGCATTACTGTTTCTGCTGCCTCAGGCAGGTATTTCCCCTGATATTGTGATGCAACTTGCGCTGGCAACGTCGCTGGCGACGATTATCGTCACGTCAGGCTCATCGGCACTCAATCATCTCAAACTCGGCAACGTGGATATGTTTGTCGTCAAATGGCTGCTGCCTGGTGTATTGGTTGGCGGTTTTCTCGGTTCGGTGATTGCAGAGTGGATCCCCAATCAGTACCTGCCGAAGGTGTTTGGCGTGATTGTACTGGTGCTGGCGCTGCAAATGTTTCGCTCCATTCGTGCTACGCACACCAAGCCGATGCCCGGAGCGGTGATGACCACTGTGTACGGCGGCGGTATCGGTGTGGTGTCGAGTCTGGCGGGTATTGGTGGTGGTTCGCTGTCGGTGCCTTTCCTCAATCATCATGGTGTGGAAATGCGTAAAGCGGTCGGTTCGTCGTCGGTATGCGGTTTTATGATTGCTATCTCCGGCATGCTGGGCTTTGTTCTGCACGGTTACCATGCTGAAGGCCTGCCGCAGTACAGTGTGGGTTATGTGTATTTACCTGCGCTGGTGGCAATTGCTTCCACCTCCATGCTAACCACTCGTATCGGTGCCAAGCTGGCAACTCAGTTGCCAACTAAGGTGCTTAAACGTTTCTTCGCGGTATTCCTTATGTTCGTTGCCATCACCATGTTGATGCAATGATCTGATTTTAAAAGAGAAGAGAACACTATTTATGTCTCAGGGCTATCTTGAATTTCCAAACATTGACCCCGTTTTAGTTTCTATTGGGCCGATTTCTGTGCGCTGGTACGGCATGATGTATCTGATTGGTTTTATGTTTGCCATGTGGCTGGCGAACCGTCGTGCTGACAAACCCGGTAGCGGCTGGACTCGTGAGCAGGTTTCCGACTTGCTGTTTGCCGGCTTCCTGGGTGTGGTCATTGGTGGCCGTATCGGTTACGTGCTGTTCTATAACTTCGATCTGTTCTTAGCCGATCCTCTTTACTTGTTTAAAGTCTGGACTGGTGGCATGTCGTTCCACGGCGGTCTGCTGGGTGTGATCTCCGCTATGTTCTGGTATGCACATAAAAATCAGCGCACCTTCTTTGGTGTGGCCGATTTTGTGGCGCCGCTGGTGCCGTTTGGTCTTGGTATGGGCCGTCTGGGCAACTTTATGAACGGTGAACTGTGGGGACGTGTCACGGATGTGCCATGGGCGATTATTTTCCCGAATGCAGGACCGCTGCCTCGCCATCCGTCACAACTGTATGAATTTGTTTTAGAAGGGATTGTGCTATTCCTGATCCTCAATTGGTTCATTAAGAAGCCGCGTCCGCTGGGTTCGGTAGCCGGGCTATTCCTCGCCGGATATGGTACATTCCGCTTCCTGGTTGAATTTGTTCGAGAGCCGGATGCCCAATTAGGCCTGTTCGGCGGTATCATCTCAATGGGACAAATCCTTTCAACACCAATGATTATTGCTGGCGTGCTGCTGATGGTATGGGCTTACAAACGTGGCCTGTATAAAGACAGCGTGGCCGCAAAGTAAGGGTTCGAAGTGAAACAGTATTTAGATCTTTGCCAGCGCATTGTCGATGAAGGTGTGTGGGTGGAAAATGAGCGGACAGGCAAACGTTGCCTGACCGTGATCAATGCCGATTTAACTTATGATGTGGCCAATAACCAGTTTCCACTGGTGACGACACGTAAGAGTTTCTGGAAAGCCGCAGTGGCTGAGCTGCTGGGCTACATTCGCGGTTATGATAATGCGGCGGATTTCCGTGCACTGGGCACCAAAACCTGGGATGCCAATGCTAACCTGAACGACGCGTGGCTCAACAACCCGCTCCGTAAAGGTGAAGACGATATGGGCCGTGTATACGGAGTACAGGGGCGTGCGTGGGCTAAGCCGGATGGCGGTCATATTGACCAGTTGAAGAAAATTGTCGATGACCTGACGCGTGGCGTTGATGATCGCGGCGAAATTCTCAATTTCTACAACCCGGGTGAGTTTCATATGGGCTGCTTGCGTCCTTGTATGTACAGCCACCACTTCTCGCTGCTTGGCGACACCCTGTATCTCAATAGTACGCAACGCTCGTGTGATGTCCCGCTGGGGTTGAACTTTAACATGGTTCAGGTCTATGTGTTCCTGGCGATTATGGCGCAGATCACGGGTAAGAAACCGGGTCAGGCGTTTCATAAGATCGTTAACGCACACATCTATGAAGATCAACTGGCATTAATGCGTGATGTACAACTGAAACGTGAGCCACTGGCTGCGCCTCAGTTCCACATCAACCCGAAAATCAAATCGCTACACGATTTGGAAACTTGGGTAACGTTGGATGATTTTGAAGTGATCGGTTACGAGTTCCACGATCCGATTCAATATCCGTTTTCGGTGTAGTGATGAGATAGTAAAAATGCTGGCTGTGCCGGCGTTTTTTTATGGTTGCAGAAAACAAAAAAGCTCCCCGAAGGGAGCTTTTCTTATTCGTCCGGATTAAGAGCTGAACGCTAGAATCATACCCGGAATCACGATGAATACCGACAGCAGGTAACCTGCAACCACAGCTTTGCTCTTAATTGCCCATTCTGAAATCGCTTCTGCACCTTTGAGTGGTAGTTCACGCAGGAACGGAACGCCGTAAATCAGCAGTGTCGCCAGCACGTTAAATGTCAGGTGGACCAGAGCGATTTGCAGTGCAAATACCGCGAATTCACCCGATACGGCTGTTGCTGCCAGCAGAGCGGTAATACAAGTACCGATGTTCGCGCCCAGCGTGAATGGGTAAACGTCACGTACTTTCAGTACGCCTGAGCCAACCAGCGGTACCATCAGACTGGTGGTGGTCGATGAAGACTGAACCAGAACCGTCACGATTGTACCCGACGCAATACCATGCAGAGGGCCACGACCAATGGCGTTCTTCAGAATGTCACGCGCACGGCCAACCATCAGGCTCTTCATGAGTTTACCCATCACGGTAATCGCCACAAAGATAGTGGCAATACCAAGTAGGATAAGAGCCACGCCACCGAATGTGTCACCAAATGTAGACAGCTGACCTTTCAGTGCGCCAATCACAGGTTTAGTGATCGGTTTGATGAAGTCGAAGCCTTTCAGGCTCATGTCGCCGGTTGCCAACAGTGGTGAAACCAACCAGTGAGAAATTTTTTCCAGAATGCCAAACATCATTTCCAGTGGTAGGAAGATGAATACGGCCAGCAAGTTAAAGAAGTCATGAATAGTGGCGCTGGCAAAAGCACGCTTGAATTCCTCTTTACAGCGCATGTGACCCAGGCTGACCAGAGTGTTGGTAACGGTAGTACCGATGTTGGCACCCATAACCATAGGAATTGCGGTTTCAACTGGCAGGCCGCCAGCCACCAAACCAACAATAATAGAGGTGACCGTACTGGATGACTGAATCAGCGCCGTGGCAACCAAACCGATCATCAAGCCCGCAACCGGGTGTGAAGCAAATTCAAACAGGACTTTTGCCTGATCGCCCGTTGCCCATTTAAATCCGCTGCCCACCATCGCTACCGCAAGCAGTAGCAAATACAGCATGAAAGCCAAGTTTGCCCAGCGCAGCCAACGCGTAGTCGCTGAGATTGGCGCGGCAGTGGTAGTCGCTTGGTTTATCATTGTTTTCTCCATTGACCTTTTTATTACGTCTTCGGTCTGTTGTTGAATCTGTGCGCGATAGTAGAGGTTAAATATTTCAGTAATATGACAATGCTGAAACAAAACGAGAGAATTGTTAATTAGGCTGTTTTATGGGCAGGTTTTATTTTGATGCTTGATTTTAAGTTTTTGTTTTATATCATTTTATTATCAGTTTTATCTGTTGGGTAAGAACGGGTTTAAACTCTGTTTTACAGACGAATCGTGAGCAGAGTGTGTCAGAATTGTCATATTGGAAAATCAGTAATTCGGAAAAACAAGGCATTTATTCATGTATCGTTCGTATATTTCGATGTAATTGCGAGATGTCGGTTCATTTGTTATAACCAAGACTCTGTTCATCACGAGTGGCTTTCGATGTCTCATCTCAATTACAACCACCTTTATTACTTCTGGATGGTGTGCAAGCAGGGTTCCGTCACTAAGGCTGCCGACGCGCTGTTTCTTACTCCCCAAACGGTGACTGGCCAAATTAAAGCGCTGGAAGATCGTATGGCAGGCAAACTGACTAAACGCAACGGCCGCAGCATTGAACCAACCGAGCTGGGCCAATTGGTTTTCAAGTATGCGGACCGTATGTTCGGCCTCAGTTACGAAATGCTCGATATCGTCAATTACAGTCAACGTAACAATGTGTTGTTTGATGTTGGTGTTGCTGATGCGCTGTCCAAGCGTCTGGTGAGCAAAATACTGATGACGACGGTACCGGATGACAACAGCATTCACTTACGCTGCTTTGAGTCAACCCACGAAATGCTGCTTGAGCAGTTGTCTCAGCATAAGCTGGATATGATTTTGTCCGATTGTCCTGTCGACTCCAGCCAGAGTCCGGGCTTATTTAGTAAGAAACTGGGTGAAAGCCATATGGGCTTTTTCTCCAGTGGCCATGTTGAAAAGGGGCGTTATCCCGCAGTACTGGAAGAGCATAAGTTATTGATTCCGGGTAGCCGCACCGCGATGGGGCGCAAAGTCCGTCAGTGGTTCGACCGACAGGGCATTCAACCTAATATTCTCGGCGAGTTCGACGATGCTGCACTGATGAAAGCTTTCGCACGTTACCATCCGGATGTGATTTTCATGGCACCTCTGCTGTACATGAACGAAATGGAGCAGGATCTATCGCTGCAACTCATCAGTCGGATCGAAGAAATTAAAGAAGAGTATTATGTTATATTCGCAGAACGAATGATTCAACATCCTGCGGTAAAGAATGTCTGTGATGCAGATTTTAGTAATTTGTTTGAATGAGCGTTTTATTACTGTTAATAAATAGATTACTATCACGCCAACCGATTAAAACGCATTCTGTTGTCTTGTAATGACAGAAAAACGTGATCGGCATATTTAGGCATACTCTGTGTTCGTTGCTGTCTGATCGTTCATCCGATCATGAACCACCATAATAATGGGCGTTGCGAGGTAACTTGCCGCTGAAGGAAGGCAATCAGGCACTAACATGATGTGCGAGAGTAGCGCTTAAGCGGTTATTTCAAGGGGGCTTACTCGTGAACCTACAAGAAATGGAAAAGAACTCCGCCCAAGCAGTGGTGTTACTAAAAGCCATGGCGAATGAGAGACGTCTGCAGATTCTTTGCTTGTTGCACAACCAGGAACTTTCCGTGGGGGAATTGTGTGACAAGCTGGAACTGAGTCAATCAGCGTTATCGCAACACCTGGCTTGGCTAAGAAGGGATGGCTTAGTGGAGACGCGCAAAGAAGCGCAAACCGTGTACTACACACTCAGCAGTGATGAAGTGAAATCGATGATCGAATTGCTTCACAATTTATACTGCAAGAGCTGACAAGGATGTCTGACTGAAGTTTTTATTCTGTTCACTACGCGTATAACGATAGTTACAAAGAATAAAGAGTAAGAACTTTGGTTTTCTGCAAACACAAGCAATAAAAAAACCGGCGAATGCCGGTTTTTTTTATCACTGGGATATCAGGCTCAAATTACAGAGCTTTGATAGCAGCAGCGAAACGAGACTTATGACGAGCTGCTTTATTCTTGTGAATAAGGCCTTTAGTTGCCATACGGTCTAGGATTGGTGTAACTACTGCGAATGCAGCAGTTGCAGCTTCTTTGTCGCCTGCAGCGATTGCAGCAACAGTTTTCTTCATGTAAGTGCGCATCATAGAACGACGGCTAGCATTGTGCTGACGACGTTTCTCAGATTGGATAGCGCGCTTCTTAGCAGATTTACAGTTTGCCAAGGGTCTAACTCCCAAAAACTTTAGTTCGGTGACAATTTAAGGGCCGGAAATATCCCCTATTTGCACTTAATTGTCAAATGATTTGTGCAAAAACCCATCTAGGCCAAACAAGTTTGGAATCGGAAGGTCTTCGCGGTTAAGATGGCGGGGATTCTAACAGTATTTTTTTGCCAATGCTAATACTTATCTGATCTCTCACTGACATTATTTCCCGGTGAAGAAAGATAATGTTGTTTTAGCGTATTTTTCGAGGTTACCGTGAGTAAACGCTTACTCAAGTCAGGCATGATTGTCAGTGCCATGACGTTGATTTCGCGCGTCTTGGGATTGGTGCGCGACATTGTCGTCGCCAACCTGATGGGTGCAGGCGCCAGCGCTGATGTATTCTTTTTTGCCAACCGCATTCCCAACTTCCTGCGCCGTCTGTTTGCAGAAGGGGCTTTTTCTCAAGCTTTTGTTCCGGTCCTGACGGAATATCATGCGTCAGGGGATATCAATAAAACCCGTGAACTGATTGCCCGTGCAGCGGGCACGCTGGGGGTATTGGTCACCATCGTGACTGTATTGGGCGTGGTATTCTCTGGCGTGGTAACTGCGCTGTTTGGTGCGGGGTGGTTTCTGGATTGGCTCAATGATGGCCCGGCGGCGCCGAAGTTTGAGCTCGCCAGTCTGCTGTTAAAAATTACCTTTCCTTATTTATGGTTCATTACCTTTGTCGCACTGTCAGGCGCGGTACTGAACACGCTGGGTAAGTTCGCGGTCTCTTCCTTTACGCCCGTCTTTCTCAACGTCATGATGATTCTGTCGGCATGGTATATCTCGCCGCTACTGGATCAGCCTGAGATTGGTTTGGCAATTGGTGTATTTTTAGGCGGCTTGGTTCAGTTTTTGTTCCAACTGCCTTTTTTGATCAAAGCTGGCGTGTTAGTCAGACCAAAATGGGGCTGGAAAGATCCTGGAGTGGTTAAAATTCGCACACTGATGATTCCGGCGCTATTCGGGGTTTCGGTTAGTCAAATCAACCTGTTATTTGATTCGTTTGTGGCGAGTTTTCTGCAAACGGGTTCCATCAGTTGGCTCTATTACTCCGACCGTTTGCTGGAATTTCCGCTCGGGCTGTTTGGTATTGCGATTGCAACCGTAATACTGCCCGCGCTGTCGCGCAAGCATGTAGATGCTCACAGCGACGGGTTTGCCCATACCATGGACTGGGGCGTACGAATGGTGATTCTGCTTGGCGTGCCTGCCATGCTTGGCTTGATGGTGTTGGCGAAACCGATGTTGATGGTGTTGTTTATGCGCGGCGAGTTTACTCCTGATGACGTGCACATGGCGTCGATGTCGCTGCTGGCGTATTCAGCGGGGTTGCTCAATTTCATGTTGATCAAAGTGTTGGCGCCGGGCTACTACTCGCGTCAGGATACGAAAACACCTGTGCGCTTTGGTATCATCGCGATGCTGAGCAATATTGTGTTTAACGCTATCTTTGGTTGGTTCTATGGTTATGTCGGTCTGGCGGCGGCAACGGCATTGTCGGCCTTTATTAATATGGCACTGCTGTATCGCGGTTTGCACAAACAAGGTGTTTACGTGATTAGCGCGCGCACGGTTGGCTATATTATCCGACTGTTGATCGCTGGCGGTGCGATGGTTGCGGCCATTTTGTGGCAGATGGAATCGATGTCGGTCTGGCTGAGTTGGGGGCTGACGCAACGGGCTCTGACGCTGACAGGGCTGATCGCACTCGGCGCGATTGTATATTTAGTCACCGCTCTGGTGCTGGGCGTCCGTTTAAAAGATTTAAAAGCGGCGACAGATTAACGCTGATTAGGTTATAATCCGTCGGTTTCACACCAAGATAATTGAGAACTATAGGTTTTAAGCGTATTCCAATGGAATTGATTCGCGGTATTCATAACATCAAACCACGCCATCATGGCTGTGTATTGACCATAGGTAACTTCGATGGTGTCCATTTGGGACATCAACAGGTATTAGATCAGGTCTCTGAGCGAGCGAAATCGCTGAACCTGCCTTCGGTCGTGATGACCTTTGAACCGCAACCTATGGAGCTGTTCTTAAAAGATAAGGCTCCGGCTCGGTTAACAAGATTGAGAGATAAGTTTGTCCAACTCGGCAAACTGGATATTGATCGTCTATTGTGTGTGAACTTCAACCATCACTTCGCCAACCTTGATGCACAGGCGTTTATCCGTGACTTGTTGGTCACTCGTTTGGGTGTTAAGTTTTTGGTCGTTGGCGACGATTTCTGCTTTGGCCAGGGGCGCAAAGGTAACTTTGCTATGCTGGAACAGGCAGGACGTGAGTACGGCTTTGAAGTGGTGAGTACCCAGAGCTTCTGTTTACAGAAACTGCGTGTCAGCAGTACGGCAATTCGTGAGGCCTTAGCCGCTGATGAACTGGCCGTGGCCGCAGACATGCTGGGCCGCGATTACAGTATCAGCGGGCGCGTGTCTCACGGGCGTAAACTCGGACGGACCATCGGTTTTCCGACGGCCAATATTCCGCTCAAGCGTTGTGTGTCGCCAGTTTCTGGTGTGTACGTGGTGGAAGCATATGGGTTAGGTGAGCAACCTGTCGGCGGTGTAGCCAATATTGGCCAGCGTCCGACGGTAAATGGGGTTCGCCAACAATTAGAAGTGCATTTATTCGACTTTCATGGCAATTTGTACGGCAAACAGCTGGAAGTCGCACTTTTACATAAACTGCGCAACGAACATAAGTTTGAGTCCTTTGAAGCACTCAAACAACAAATAGAATTGGATGCTGAGGCAGCAAGGGTGTGGCTGCGTCAGCTTAAGGGTTAACCGGATGATTCCACCGGCTAACATAATGTCTAACTTCGCCCAATATAACGGAATTAAGAATCGATGAGTGAGTATAAAGATACCCTGA
>ERZ1673961.501-NODE-501-length-15333-cov-4.936510_pt1 | contig 15333 bp, 13 predicted proteins | sample MGYA00580189_ERZ1673961 | MGnify/ENA primary metagenome ERZ1673961 (study PRJEB41334, sample SAMN05608105) | rock metagenome | biome: terrestrial subsurface; feature: shale formation; material: shale | place: USA: Pennsylvania ... | reverse complement strand
TGCTGATATTAGAACAGTACAAGAGCAGCTTGGTCACACCGATGTAAAAACCACTCAAATCTATACTGTAATTCATTGAGTCAACCACAAAAGCAAATCTCAATTGGTGAAATTAAAATAAATCATTATAAATCAACATATTGAACCGCATCAATCTGCAGTAAAGCGATCTTTCTCAATAGTCGCCTGAACAAAATAAACCCTCAATCTTCAAAATTGCATGCTTAATTTGCCCCATCATTGCCCCAAATTTACCCCATTTCTTTCGACAAGAAATCATCTTGTAATTAGTTACAAACATATTGTTCCGCTGTCTTTTAAAACTCCAAAAGTAAACGTCACTTAACATACTTGTTTCCGAAAAATGAACATGATTTGGAATTTCCAGATAGTGCATACCGAATAGAAGATCTCCGCTTCGTATTCACCCCCAATGTGGTTAGGCAGCAAAAAGACCTGTATCCTACACCGAAACTAATACTAACTTAGGCACATATAAACGAGTGGGGAGATCACCCACACGATAGTCAATGTCAATTATCTAGCTCAACAAATGGGTAGTTCTGATATTACGAAGGTGGCTAAGGTTTACGGAAAGTGGTTAACAGAGTCTGACAAGAAAGAGTCAGATAGATTTTGTCTAGAATAGACCAACTTAACACAGACCGTACACCTAAACTTTATAAACATCTGATTGATATGAAGATTAAGTATAGTTAGTATGATTCACTCCTTTACACCACCCTAAGTTGGACTTCCTTTATTTATGATGAAAATAGGCCCTAAGAGGTATGATCTATCTGATCTTAAACTAACCCTAGAAGCTGTAATCAAGAAGAAACTCGTTATATTATTTTATTGCAACCCACGCGATACCGAAGAAATATGGGTTAAATATCAAGATCCAGAAACATCTGAATTCAAAACTGTTTGGATTGGCGTAGGTGGGGAAACATCTACCAAATTCACTTCAACAGCTTCTTTTACTTACTTGGAAGCAAGAACGGGAATGGAGCAACTGCAATTGCTTGAAAAGCAGCCATATACTCCATCTGAGTGGCTTTCAGACTATGACTTGCATTTGTGTCCCGAAATTATGAGAAGTGAACGAGAAACTAGTAGGCGTTATTTCCTTGTTAGCAAAGGGAATTCATCCTTAACCAAGCAATTTGTGTTCTCCATGACAAGCCCACTTACAGAGCTCGCTTTGGTCAATGAACTACGAAATAGCTTTGAGTCAGCCGTAAAATCACCGGCGCTGGCGCACGCTGAAGCATTAAGGCTACTCACGAAAGCTGCCACTGTCCACAGTAACACCGTCAATTTACTTAGGGCTGGCGATATCATATTTACAAGTAACTCATGGTTAAAAAGGGTAGATAGATCACTAGCAAAAGAAATGGATGAGTTTCCAGTCAGTCACGCCGCAATAATGGGCTCTCACGGTACTATTTTAGAGTCTACCGCTTCAGGTAAAAGTATTAACCGAAAAGTAGCAGCTGTAACAGTGTTAGATGATTCTAAACACGGTTGGATTGCTTATCGATGCTTGCACCATATAGCATTCTACTCCAACGCAGATCTCTCAGTTAATACTATGGATCAAGGTAAAGAGTATGGTGGAATTGTAAAAGCTGCTATTAACACAATCTGTAAAGCCGCGATATTTTCTGGTGTAACTGACCCGAAAAAGATGATTTGTACGCAGTTTGCTAACAAAACATTGCGTAGTCTGGCAACGACGACAAAGCTAAATACTATTGAATTGGAGAAAACAATTGAAGAAGATACACCTAGTTTTCTGACAGAAGAGTTCGACATGGAATCTGCAAACAGGATGATGCGTAGACTCGCGGACAATGGTGCACTAAAGCTCGTCGACTCTAATTTTGTCCAAAAAACTTTTTCAAGTTACCAAGAAAAATAAGTTTAGTTTTATCTATCAATTTCAACTTCTTTTGCACCAATTGCACTGGCATACACTAGACCTAAACATTAATTCTGAGCCACAACTCAACCGTACAATACAAGAGTTATTGGCTCTTAAACATTTGTTATGTGCGTTCTAATTTTTGGAAAGCATATAACGCTTTGTTAAGCGGAAATAAAATAGATGGCTATAATTAGCGAGGAACGAGAAAGAGCCAGCAGTTTCATGTCCGTCTAAGCAACTTATTATGTCGCTTTTATGCTGTATGAGCATCAATTAATGCTTTAACAAAAAAAGAATATTCTTTATCAGACTCTGCTTCTCTTGTTAACTCCTGTAACGCCATATCTCGCAATACTTGATTTGATGTGCGAAAACAGGCTGTAATTGCATTTTGTATCTCTGTGATTTTTTCTAGTCGTTTCTCAAGCAATTCTGGTCTATTTAACTGAATATCTCTAATGGTTAGATCTGCTCTCTCACAACCTTGTTTTACAAGTAGCAAAGTACCATAAGGTAAAAAATATTCAGACGGTTCTTCTGAATATGGATCTATGTATGGGAAGTCGTCGTGAAACTTATCAGATTTATTATTGTTGCACTTTGGACATGCGTAGCCAAGGTTAGTCCACTCAAACTCTAGTTCAGGGTATTTATCTTGTGCTTTGGGTTTATAATGTTCTACATGTGCATAATCAATATGAGATATTTTGCTTTCACAATACATGCACTTATCATAATTAGCTTTTTTTAGAGCTGCTTTATTTAATGGATGTTTGTAATTGCCATTATCTAGAGCGTTTGGGTATGGGCAATCAGGTCTAGTTAGCTTGATCATCATACACCTCCATAATCCCTTGAATTGCAAAAGGAACCATTCGTTCTAAACCCAATCCAGCCAGCTTATTGCGTAAAGCTGTAAAGTCTGTTTCCGAAATACTTTTAGAGCTAAATTCTTCAATAATTTCATTTAACTGCTTTTCTACCCAAATTGGCATAGTGAAGGAAACGCCTAGGACTTCATCAAGTATTTCAGTAGCCGTTTTGGCCTCATTCAATAGATCTAGTTTTCTTGACTCTACTTTATTACTGTCATTATAGGTTAAAGCATAAATACTGGAGTTCTTGACCGAACCAACTACCAACGGGCTATGTGTTGACACTATAAATTTAGCGGTAGGAAATGCATCTAGTAAATCAGGAAGAATTCTTCTCTGCATAGTAGGATGAAGATGATTTTCTATTTCATCTATTATTACTGTGTAATTTGGGTTGTCTTTTGTCGCATACATATAAATTTGCCAAGCTATATCAATAAGCGAACTTATTCCGCCAGAGGCTGTTTCTAATAAAAACTCATCTTCTCCGCCGTTACATACGAAAACAATCTCCATATTCCTAATTTCGAATTCTTCAAAGCCAATTGTCTTGGGAAGAACTTTCCTTAATACATTTTGAAATCCCTCGTAATATAAAATCTGTTCCTCATCTTGAGGCATTATAGTTTTTTGGTTGTTGGTCACTCCATAACCATTTATAGCCCAGCCAATTAATGTCGCTTTCATTAAGTAACTTGCAGGTTGACCACCATAATTGCCTTGGTGAGTTTGTTTTGTTAGATTAAAAACTTCGTTAAATGCAGATTGTTTATTTTTCTTTGCCGTAGGAATATTGTTTAGTGCAGCGTATCTAAATGTAGTCCGATGAGATGGAATATAAAAACTTTTTACTGCTTGTTGCCCTTGGATTGCAACTTGGTAGTTAGCAGCTTGAGTTTGCTGAACAAGTAATTGGCTACAGGTATTGTTTGAATAATCTATAGAGCCAACAATATTACCGTGCTCTTCACTTTTTCCTTTAAAAAATCGTTGAACAAATTTAATCGCTCCCGTTTTCTTGTCTTTTTTAGGGGTAGAAAGTGAAACTTGATCCCAACCACAATGCCTTGCCAACAAGCTCAATAACGTAGTCTTACCACAACCATTTGAACCTGTGACAATTGTTATACGATCATGCAGCTCAATCTCGACTTCTTCAAACTGTTGCCATTTGTTTATTCTCAATTTCTCAAAATACACAATACTTCCTTATAGTTGGCTCCATACCTGATGCTGATAGCAACATAGCTGTTAATTAGGCTGAATTCTTACTAATTCACTTCAACTCTAATCACATTATTCGCCAAGTTTCTCGCACAGTTACCAAATAATCAATATGTTGCATTATTATCCCCTTACCTTTGTGACTTTTGACTCAAGAAAGAAACGATAACCTGAATTTATAGAGTTCTCACTCGGAAACCAAATAAAGATAAAATTATATATTTTTCAATTAGTTATAATCATCCACACAAGCAAAGTGATAATCACGATCTTATTAATCCGTCTAGGAGGGAAGGCATTCGTACACATCAGTAATCACTTTATATAAATACGAGAATTGAACTATAAGGAAGCAATTGATTGGAAGTCGTATGACTTTAATTAAGGAAAAAGTCTTAGTATGGATCGGTAATTCATTAAATGGCTAACACGGAAAGGGGAAAAGTGGGTAGAAGCTCTTGGTTTTTTTTGGAGCTAGATGGGACTATTTGAAAATTGACCTTATAAATAGCTATAGGTAGGGTCGGTGTTCATAGTAAAACTTGCGCGCCTCGCTTAGCTCCCACTCGAACGCCTTTCGGCAATGGTCTTCCTGCTTGAATAGCTTCAAGAACAGCCAATCAATCAGCTTGATGGGCGAGCGCTTACCCTGTCTCACACGGATGTAACTCCAGCCGCTAATCGAGAGATCAGACTGACCAGTAAGCAAGTGCAACACAAACATGTTCAGCGCCAACAGGACGCGCATAGACAGCAACCAAATTCGCTTCATAAATTATCCTTTTCATAAAGAAGGGCCACCGCATTGCGCGATGGCCCTTCCTTGCTTTCATATTATTGTCGGCTTATTGCTTTGAGTCCGTGAACACAAAACACTGTAATGGCAAGATGATCGCTAGATCGTAAAGAAAGTGTGTTGATGATATGAGCAAGGTGGAAAACTAAGGTGCTGGGTCTTCATTAGTAATCTTTTTCCAGTCGCCACCATCCGATGTCGCTTTAAACCATACTTTGCTATTGGTATTTAGCCATTCTTGACCAAAACGTGCAGGAATATCAGAACTTGTTGGATCGTTTTCTGATACGATAACGTCATCATTAGGGTTATATGGTGCTATCGGCTCACCATCACTGACACTTGTAGGAACACTCGAACTCGAGCGCAAATTTCCCGCAGGTGTCATCCATAAATATCGGTTCAACCACCTAATCGGTTGTTTCCAAGAACCATACCCCTCATTCGACGCGATAACATTAGATGTCAATTCGTAAACCGTCCCGCCACCAAGCATAGTCGTAACGTTATTCTCAAAAATTCGAGTAACCCACCCAACATTTGTGCCATTAAATCTAAATGTAAGATCGCTTGGCTTAGGCATACTCCAGTTGTTGCCCTCAAAAATAAAACTAAACCCAACAGGACATGAATCACATTTGAATAGAGTGGTTGTCGTTTGTGTAAGTCCTGCAAATAGGTTTGTTTTTGCGGTTGTAAATGATTCAAGTCCAACAGCATTCATAATGCGACCGTTTATGCGCTCGAAATGGTTACCTGATAAATCCAAACCTCGTGTGCCGTTTAATTTAAAAATTTGCGGTGGAGCTTCGTAATTACTTACGATAGAAGTGCATCGAACAATATTACCTTCAAATCGCACGGTATCATTACCGCCTGATGTGTAAAGAACGTATCCATCTTCTGTCCACGTTGAATTACCATAACCAAGTCTAGGGCAATCTTTTATGACCAAACCGTCTGGATTTTTAACTCGAATCTGCTTGTTTACACGCTGAACGGAACATTTTGAGAAAGTGTTACCTTCACAATAGTCAAGTTCATAACCCTGTGGGCTTAGTTTTGGTATGTCGGTCAAGTTGCCAAGCCTCACCCATTCCTCGTGGTTATAGCCTCCAAGTCGTTCAAACGTTGAAAGATAAACGCCTCGGCCTTGAACGAATGATGACAAGCCATTCAAAACACCACGACAGTTGAAATCATGAAAATGAACTCGACGAAGGTAGTGCAGTGGGTCTATAACAAAATCATCTCCTTCAGGATATTGACCGTCAGCTTGTTGGCAGATTCTGAACATTGGCACATTTTTATCGACAAGTATACCGCTGTCGGCATTAGCAGCAGAGCCGCCACCATCCCCAAAAACCTCCCATACGCCATAACAAACTTCTGTATCTTTTTTGATAACTTCTATTGTGTTTGATAGGCGAAAAAGATTATTTGCGGTCGGAATGTATCCAGGAACGGGCTTTCTTGGGTTGTTAATACAAAAACTAGCCCAAGCTTGAAACTGTACACTTGATTCTTGAGCTCCTGTACGATCAGGCCAGAACAACATAATGTTCAAACCTTTGCCTGGGAAATAGTACTTTATATCAAGCAGCCATACGTCATCATTGCCGATGGTCGCGCTGTATGGCCTGATTGTTAGGTTGAGATTTGAAAGTAAGCCGGAAACGCCAACCGTTCCGTCTTTCTTTAAAATTGGGAATATGGTCTCTTCCAAGAAATCACCACCAGAAGTGCGAAGGTTCGCAGTCCCTGCTGGTACATACATTCCGTTTTTAAGAATACCATCACCAGATGAGAACACCCCTCCACCTAGGCTTTCACCTTGTCTTCGTGTTGTCTCGGTTTGCACATACTCTTGTGAAGCCTCACCTCTTACTGCTAAATTTGAATCATCATTCGGATCGGCTTGGGTTGCTTCATACGGAAGTGTCGAAAGGTCAAAACCCTTACTCAACCCCCATTGCTGACCGTTATAAGTGTAAGTCCAGTTAGGTTCGTTATAGAACACTCCAGCAGCATAGGTACCTTGATGGTTAGCGGCACCTAATTTAAGTGATTTCAGCCCATTTTCTTCTATTTCTCTTGATAGCTTGGGAAAGGATTTGCGGGGACCAACAGGCGTCTCGACTGTCTTATCGGTGTTCGCAATTTCATCCATAGCCTTGGCGGCACCTTCCATCGTGGAGGTGGCAGCCAGGGTGCGCTCTTCAATATTCTGGGTCATGAATAAACCTCATAAAAAAGCCCAGCTCGAGGGCTGGGCATTGGGTAATTGATTTGATGGGGTGTTAGGCGTAGGCATCCACGCGTGGGTCATCTTCTACGACAGCGCAGCTGACCTCGAATTCCCCTTTCTGTGAGACCTTCTGCAATATGCATTTCTTGTACATCCGGTTGGCTTGGCCAAACATGTATTCGCTTGGTTTCTGGCCCTTTTCACCCACAGCGATGACCTTCTCGGTGGGTTCATCGACCAGGATGACAATGTCGGGCGCCTCGGTTGGGTCGACGCGATACGGGCCGTGCGTTCCCTTGTTGCCACTGTTAAACAGTAAGTAATGTTGCTTACCTTCTTCCCATTCCAGCAAGCCAGAAAGCTGAAGGTATTGATTGCCATCGCCAGCGTTTAGCGTTTCGATGACTTGGCCAGACGCGCCCCAGTCCACGGCATCGTGTGCAACAGGAACGACGTCACCATAGTTCGATTCCCAGCCGTCCATATCGGTCGAAAAATCGATATTGGTTCGGCGATACGCTTGCACTGCAGCATGAAACATCCCTTCGCGGTTGGCCTGTTCTTCCGTGGTGACAAAGTTCAGCTTGAGCGGTTTAGGGTTGTAACCGTCTTGTCCTGGTAACGTGCACAGCACCGTCTCGGATTTTCTCGATTGTGGGTTAAACCACTCAACTTCGACGCCATCGTAATCGCCGTCTTCCGGTAGGCTGATATCCACTGAGAAACTGTCTGGCGTCATATTGACGGGCGAGTATGGTTTACACAGCGCTTCCCTTGGCTCATCCCGCCACATACTGACGGTACCAAGCTCGATGCGGGGATAAGCGCGCCCCGTCTCCAGCAGCTTGCCCAGTGCCTCCCAAAAGGCGATCGGCTGGTCAAACAAACCATCACAGTAATCTGAGCGGGAAGCCCATTTGTCTCGATAAGCGATAAGAGTATCGATATCAATCGCGTCATCCTCCAAGCCAGCGCCATAAACGTTATTACGACACGCATCGATAACCGCATCGGCAATCGAACGGGTTGCCTGCTCGGCGTAACTGCCATCCGGTTGAAGCACGGGCAGGATGCGCGTGGAATCATTCCAATACTGGCTGTTGGCCTGTTGGCTGAGTGCGTTAGTGGCTTTGATTTTTAAGGTGATGATCGACTCTTCATCATTCTGATAGGTGGTTTGAATGACGGATTTCAGCCCCATCCATTGCACCTCGTCAAACACCTTGGTCGATTTGGTGACATGACTGACTCGGCGACACCCTACTTCCCAGCGACCTGGTGTTAGCCCCATTTCCGCTTTTAGCCATTTGGTTAAGCGTTGGGGCGTGTTGTCGGCTTGAGTTAAGGTGAATACATGCGTTTGATAGACATCATTCGAACCTTCAGGACGCACACGAACTTCCCAATCACACGTTCGCGATCTAAGTTTGCCTTTGCTGTTCAGACTGCCAAGGCCACGAGGGAAGATGAAATCCAGACCGACATCCAGCGCGGTCGCATCGCTTGGTACACACAAGAAGTCACCGACCCACTCTGTCTCTATATCACGTTCTAATACGGAGAGCTGCGCGGTATTGCTGCTCATATTGATAAAGCCTGGCCAGTCTGGCACTTCTATCTGAGTGTCAGAGGAAACCAGCGCCAGCGTGCCATTACCGTCCTTACAGACATAGGTACCATCATTGCCAACCGCCTGGTAAATTCGAACATACACGTTGTTCATCGGCGTAAATGTTGCAACATCGCCACCACCGTCTGTTTGAACGGTAATGCGCGTAGAAGATTTAAACTCGTCAATGATAAAGGTACCGGAGTTCACCCCAGCCCCCGTGATCACAATGCGGTCGCCAACGGCAAGTGAGCCCCAGCCTAGTGGATTTTCAATTTCATCAGGCAGGGGCTGCGGGTCAATCTCATCGCCATCATCGCCCATATCGTGAAAGTGAATGTTTCCTTCAAAAATTAGGCTGTCTTGAGTGGAAGAGGTGATCACCACCTGCTGGCCCTCATCCCACGGCCATGCATCTCGTCTGAGTCCCGTTCGGTAGTTATCTTCTCCCGCCTGAAAACTGAATTCAGACCACAGTTCGATTTCATTACCAACAAATCGAATCTCGCTGCTGGAGACTTCCGCCACCCAGTCGGCGGTCACGCCATCGAGCGTTAAACCGCCCTGACCGTCTGAACCACCCACCTCTTTCGAGGTCCAGACAATGTGAGGAAAGTGATCCACCACTTCGCCTGAGAGATATGTTCTTATTTCGATATCGGGGTTAATGGCATTGATGACGGTTTCGCCGATCACATGCTTATGATACAGAAACTTGCCAATTCCCTGAGAAAACGACTGATAGTAATACTGCTCGTTATCAATGTACTCCCACCAGTCCGGTGCGATGACATCAGGGTAATGCGGCATACGGCCGTAGCGAACGGGAACGGGGTTGCCTAGCTTTGGCTTGTTCCCCTGCGCGTTGTAGTTATAGACGGAGCTGGCTTGCTTGGTGTTTTGGTTACCACTCATGTCTGGCATGTTGGTAAACGTGTACACGGCGGTGGCAGCTGACAGCGCTAGTGCCGCGTAAACCACCCAATCCAGCCCCGTGCCTAGTTTTGGCCGAATACTGACAACATCACTCTCACCAATGACCACATCCAGATCATTCAGCTCACTAAAGTTGAGCGTGGCCGCAATTGACTCACAAGGGCAGTGCTCCGCAAGCCAATCTGATAGTCGCGTTCCCGCCTTAACCGGATGAACTTTCCGTTGGTCCTTTCGGATCGGATGATAAAACTGAACGATGTGGGACATGTTGGTAAAACTCCACGGTATCAAATCGGCGTCGGAATTGGTTTAGAGGTTCGATTTTGATGGCTTGCCCCAACGTGTGAATGACATAACCCGGCATTTGCTCAGTGGTGAACACGCCGCAATGCCACTTCGACTCGCTGCTGGCGACAACCATGCAGCCATGCTCGGGCCTTTCTATGGGTTCAACCAACTGACCGAGATGACCATCCATCAACCCTTGGGCTTGGTCTGGCGTGACAAAACGGTCGGCGTATGTTGGTAACTCTTCCAACTGATAAAGGCGTTGCCATGCTTCCCGAACCAGCAGCACACAACCATCGACAGGAAAGTGGCCAAACGGCAACGAACGAAAGTAAGCGATCATAAATATTTCAGTCCTGGGTGCGTTTTGGTGGTGTATAACCGACGCATAAAACGGCGGTTGGTTAAGTCTTTCCATGTGTTGGTCAGGGTGACCGTCATGGTGGTGATTTTTGCTGAGGTCATGGTGAGACAAATGCGTTTATTACGCGGCTGGCTTAAATCGTCGGTGTCGTATTCTCGATAGATACTCACGACAGGCACCACCGGCTCATGACGCTTCGCTGCTTCAATCGACTTGGCCAACGTGAGGTCAGTATTCGGTGCGGCCACGGTGAGCGCTTCCTGCCCTTTGGTGGCTTTGTCGGGTAACTGAAAAGCAAACTGACCAGCGGTAAACAACACCATCTCGCCAGACTCTATTCCGGCATAGAGGTCAATACCGTCTTTGACATAACGCAGCACCCCACCAGGTAAGGTGGGGTGCTGATATTCAATGGTTGATAGGATCATGTGGCCTCACTATGGCATTTTGAATACAGCTGACTCGGCGGCTAATGCGGCTTTCTCGATGCCTGACAAGGTATCTTTTGACAGTACGCGAGCGGTGTATCGCTCCAGTTTTAACGCTCGGAAGGTTTGCACTTTGGCTTTGAGTTCCCACTTAGAACCAAAGTCTTTGAGACCTTCTTTAAGAACGAATGGCGAATCTTCACCTGGTGTGGCCGTAAACTGGCATTTATGAACTTCCAGATCGTAATCACCCGTTCGCAGCGGCAAATAGAACCATTCCTCACCTGCCTCTATCTCATTAAACACCCAGCTTTCGAACACCTCTTTTTGCTCTCCGGTAAAGCGAAAAGTAAAGGTGAATTCAGCTGGGGCGATACGGGAACGGCGGCGCATGGTGGCTAAACCCAAATCCATTTTGGAACGGATAACGGTTTTACCATGTTGGTATTGGTACCCCTTTCGAGTTGGCAACGGCAAAAGACCGTTACCAAAGTACCTGCAGGGATAGAGAACAATGTTAGGGTTCAATCCCGCTAACACTTCCGGTTTTACTGTTAGCATTATTTGAACCCTCCAGGCTTAACGCCAAGCGCTTGAGAAATGTAGCTAAAGTACTCTCCACCACCCATTGCATCTTTCTTCATGATACGGATGACTTTCGCTTCATCGTCAATCTCCGCACTAGTCCCGGGTTCAGCTTCATGGATATGAATCACCCAAGGCTGAGCACTTGCCACTCCCCCGGTCGCAGCCATACGGTTTTGATAGGCCATGGTTGGGTCGTTTGCAGCAAATCGCTGGCGATAAATCGCCATGGTGGCTTGATACATTTGGTCAATGCGTCGCGCTGACTCGTTGGTGTAAACACGCTCACCTGCTTTTAGCGTCCAGTTTGATTCACTGCGACCACCGTACATCGGAACTTCTTCAATGCCGTTGTGCGCCATACCTGCGATAGCTTGGCCCATAATCAAACCAGCACTAGCAGCAGCTAACGCACGAATAACCGTTGCCTGACCAACACCCGCAATCGGTCCTAAACCAATAGGAGGTGGAGCCAAAGCAGCGGTTGCGGCCACTTCGCCCTGCATGTAGACCTGAGCAGCAGCCATGCCTTTTTGCGCAGCGAATGCAGCCTTTTGAATAAACGATCCTTGTTTGGCGGTTTGCTCAATCAAAGAAAGACCTTGCGACGCTAAACCAAACTTCATCGAAAGAACGGATTGCTCAATGCGCTTTTCCGTATCTGCACGTTGTTTAGCGGCCTGCTCTGACTTTCGTGTTTTCGCGTCCTCAACTGCTTTGTGCGCGTCCTCTTCTCGCTGACGAGCGTCCGCTTGCCTAGTTTCAAACTTTTCAAGCTCATCTGCGTAGAACTCGTTCTCCCTCTCTTTGTATTCAGCTTTGATTGCAGCCAGTGAATCAAAACCACGCTGTTCAATTTCTTGCTCGGAGAGTTTGAGGTTTTCAATATCTTCTACGCGCTGCTGATGCGAAAGCTTGAGTTTTTCTCGTTCATCAGCGTATTGAACATCGAGCGCGGCAAGGCGCTGCTGGCCTGCTTTAAATTGACGCTCAAGGTCTTTATCTATAGATGTGTCGTCTGCACCATCATCATCGTTCGCAGATGTCTTTGGTGGTGGAGGTGGATCGTAATTCATACCAAAGCGCATGATGTTGTAGCGCTTTTGCAATATGGCTTGCTCAGACTCTGCTTCAGCAAGTTTTTTATCGGTTAACCATGAACTTGAATTGATGTTCGCGTAATCATTCTTGCTGTTCCCAAATAAGCTGACAGGAGGCAAAGAACTGACATCAACACCTTCATACTTTTTAAAGCGTTTATCTAACTCATCTTTTTCTTTGGTTAGCTTTGTGATTTCTGATCGCAGCTCAGAAAGCCTTTTACTCAGGCCATTTTCTGTTCTTGGGTTGTCTGACCAACTATCAAACATCGTGCCCCAATAATCGGTCGCCACCACCATTTTATCGGTGAACCAATCAATCTGGTCACTGGCACCGAGCACCGCATTGGCAAAGGATCTTTCGAGCTTGAGCGATACATCCTTGAGCTTTTGGTCCATCTCTTTGAATTTCTCAATATCGTATTCCGACATCGAGACGTTCAAATCGTCGTACTTTTGGGTCAGTTCATAAAGCTTCTGACCTTGATTATCCAGCAGTGGCATTAATGCCGAGGCATCATTAGCGATACTTTCCAGATAGAAAATCTGGCTTTTCATCGGTACGTTGGCCGCATCCATCGCGGATTTCACCGCTATAAGTGCTTCTGGACCGGAGAGTTCTTGCAGCTTTTCAATGGTAAGGCCGACTTTAGGCGCGATATTCTCCATAAAGTCGGCAAACTCACCGCCTTCATTTTCAGTAAAATCACCGAGCTTGTCGTTCACATCCTTGAGGATGTCAGCCATGTTTTCGCCGCTGATATTGTATTGCTCAGAGGCGTAACCCAAGGCTTGGATTTGTTCTACAGAGGTTTGAGAGACGGTCGCCATGCGCTCTATTTGACGCGCATGCTCCGCTTGTCGGGTAATAAGATAACCCGTTGCGCCAGCGACTGCGCCAAGGCCAGCAGTCACCGCGCCTGTAATTTCTAGAACACCTTTAGCAGCAGTCTTTGCACCGTCTGCAGTGTTTTCTAATGACTTACTTAGGCCAACGTTTTCATCGTTTGCGGCTTTGGCTTCTTTGGTGTAGCCACGCAGCATCTTTTTGGCGTAATCCACGTCTTTCTGAAACTTGGCGGTTTCAGTATTGAAGCGGATGTTAAAATCAGCTATCTGGGCGCTCAATACGGAATCCTCCTGCTGATTCACTCATGGCCATCAGCTCTTCTTCAGTATATTCGTGGGGTTCTTCGGGCTCGTCGATCACAGGTAAGAAATCACGGTATGAAACAGGTTCGTCTAACTTCACTCCTGCAGCCATCGCCGTGATGTTCCAGTTAGACGCACAGCTAACAGCAAAGCGCCAGTTATCCATGTGATGTGAGAAGCCCTGCTCCGAGAAGTAATCTCGCCATTCAATGACCGTTTGACAGCTAATGGAAGCCAGCATGGTTCGCCAACAAATATGACCAAACTCGCGAGCAAGGTCTTGGGCGAACCGCTTTTCAGCCCGAATTAAGCTTTTGGGTCGACAGGTTCCAGATCTTCCTGATCACTCTCTTCTTCTGGCTGTTCTGGCTGGTTTTCATCGCTGACTGGTGCTTCATCAGGCAGTGGCATACCTGAGAGAATTGCGACTTCATCATGAATCTCTTTGATTTGCTCTTTGGACATAGCTGTCATGACGTACTGATGACGCTCATCAATATCATCAATATCGAAGTGAGTACCATGGGCCACCAAGCGAGCCTGCATAACAAAGTTCAATCGGTTCCACTGGCGAGTAACCTTGTCCATTTTTGCCAGCTGCGCTTCTTTCTCTTCTTTGCTGGCATCTTCTGGCAATACTTCAATAGTCTCTGGGAAAGGTTGGTCTGAGCAAAAATCCATGAAGTCGAAGCGCCCCAAGCCACACAACTGCTTGATTGTGACACTACGGTCACCAACAGGAACGGTCTTTGTCTTTAGAAAACTGGTACTCATTTTTAAGCTCCTGCTTGCTCAGCCAAAATCATTTCCGCTAATTTCGGCTTGCCAACATTTTTGATTTTAACGGTGCGAGTGATCTTCTCTTTAATCGTCACCGCTTTACCCAGTGAGTTGATGTAGCCAGAGTACGCATCGACTGTGCCATTAGGGAACTTGGTGCGGTACTCGGTAATCGTGCCGTTTTCCACATCATCAACGAGTTGCTGCTGACCAGTTTCACCTGGCTTCCAAACTACGGTCACATTGGTTTCACCCGCTGATTTTTGACCAGGCGATGTTTTCACCCAATCTGCATCAGGATCGTCCAGGTAGTTGTCTTCTTCATCTTCGACGGTGATTTCACCCGGCTGAATTTCTCGGATGCCGCCTATCTTGTCCCATTTGGTGTCGTCAAGATAATCGGCTGAAGTCAGGAGTTCAGCCGTGTCTTTCAAACGCCAGAACGAGGTTCCTGCGCCTTTGATTGGTAGAGTTGGGTCTGACATGATTAAACCTCTTCGGTGTATTCAATGTTAAATGCTAAATCCAGCGTTCCCCATGGCTGCTCTTCGTCTCGCGCATAATCAAACGAGTGACGATTACAAAGGTCAAGAAGTCCGTTGGCGGTGTAGTGTTTGGTGATGACCGAAAGAACCTTTTCGCCTAGTGCATCAAGCTCTTTATCGGTGTTGTTATCTGCAACCAGGTAGATTCTGATGGTCAGGATGGAGCGCCATGTAATCTCTTCGAAATCTTCATCAACGCTTTGGCCTTCAGAAACAGATACAGAAACAGCAGGGATATCAGATTCTTCATTTTCAAATTCAGGGACGCTGATAAACGTTGGCTGGCCATTAAAAAAAGTGGCGACCATTGGGTCACCAGCTTCATCAACTAAGCCTGCTTTTAGATCAGAGCAGATTTGCTCTCTAATGATGTTGTTAATTTCCACGACCAACCTCTCTGCGTATAACTAATCGCACTTGCTGCTGCATCGCGCTGGCCAGTTCCTTTTTCATATCGGTTCTGATCAACT
>ERZ1673961.498-NODE-498-length-15421-cov-41.524339_pt1 | contig 15421 bp, 14 predicted proteins | sample MGYA00580189_ERZ1673961 | MGnify/ENA primary metagenome ERZ1673961 (study PRJEB41334, sample SAMN05608105) | rock metagenome | biome: terrestrial subsurface; feature: shale formation; material: shale | place: USA: Pennsylvania ... | reverse complement strand
GATTTGAAAAAATGGCCTTCATGCCCATGATACTCACCCTCCCTTGGTTTTGTGATGGTCATTGTTAGTACTTTAATTATACCATGTGGAATATATGTTTGTCACTTCAAAAATATTCAAAACAAACGATTCATCACCCACTTAGTGCTGACGCACTTGAGGAAGGTGTCTTCTCGCCCTAAAACGATAAAAACTATCCGAGTATCGATCGGCGGCAATAACAAATGACACACTGTAAATCATAAACAAACCGATGACAGCTAAACTAAATACTGGCCAAAACAATGACGTCCGCTTGATTATTCGCTCTATAAAAAACACACTCTAACAATATCTTATTGTTAGAGTGTATGCACCGTCTCGATAAATATATCCCCGCGAATTTCAAAGTTTTTAAATTGATCCCAGCTGGCACAGGCAGGAGATAATAATACGACTTCACCAGCTTTAGCATCCGCCGCTGCACGTTTTGTCATTTCTACTAATGATGCCCCAGTCACTGTTGGAATGTTTTTCTTCATCATAGTTGCTTGCAGTTTATCTTTTGTTTCACCATAGACATAGACGCCAACCACTCGGTCTAAGTATGGTAATAACTCATCAAAGCCATTTCCACGATCAAGCCCACCCGCAATCAATCGAACCGGTGCTTCAAAAGCCTGTAAAGCTGTTACCGTCGCCAAAATATTGGTTGCTTTTGAATCATTATAAAACCGAACCCCGTCACGTTCTTCAACGAACTGCAACCGATGCTTCACACCAGTAAATGTTGTCAGTACCTGTCTAATGCCTTCAACCGTTGCGCCTACCAATAAAGCACTTATACTACTCGCTAAAATGTTTTCTAAATTATGAGCCCCAACAAGTTTAATATCGGCTATATCAATTATTTTTTCCTCTTTAAAGAACAAGGCATCATCTTTAATATAGCCACCCTCTGGCATAATCCTTTCACGCGAGAAAGGAACGGTTGTTGCTGAGGCGGCTTCAACAAGACTGGCAACATCCTCGTTATCTGCATTATAGACAAGGAAATCATCCGCTTGTTGATTTTTAAAGATATGTGCTTTGGCCTCTTTATACGCCTCAAAGTCACCGTGATAGTCCAGATGAGCTTCAAATAAATTAAGCAACACACTCACCTTTGGTTTAAACGAACCACTGCCCATCAATTGAAACGATGAAAGTTCTAATACAAGGATGTTTTTATGAAGCTCATAACTCACTTCTGTCGCAACATGACCGATGTTTCCCGCGGCAACAACACTTTGTTGACTGTGCGCTAACATTTGTTCGGTCAAGGTTGTGGTCGTGGTTTTACCATTTGAACCCGTAATCGCAATGATCGGTACGTCAATCATGTAAGGTAATAACGCAATCTCTGTTAGAACCGGGATACCTCTTTCATCTGCTTGTTGTAACAACCGGTTTGTGTATGGAATCCCCGGGTTTTTAATGATCACATCACATGCATCAAGTAACGTTTCAGATGGTTCACCGAGATGAACCGACACCCCGAGGTCAATGAGTGTCTTTACTTCCGGGTCAGTTTCTTTTGCTTTTAAATCACTCACAAAGACATGAAAGCCTTCTGCCTGTAGTATTCTACTAACCACTGTTCCTGTCTTAGCTAAGCCTAAAACAAGGATGCGTTGATAAGGAAATCCTTTGATATGATGAACCATTTATAACACCACCTGAATAAGAATCGAGAGCACACTAGAGAGTAAACCAACAAACCAAAACGTTGTCACAACGCGCCACTCTGACCAACCTTTTAGTTCAAAGTGATGGTGAATCGGACTCATTAGAAAGACACGTTTTCCGCGCGTCTTAAATGAAATGACTTGAATCATCACCGATAACGTCTCAATAACGAAGACGAGACCAATTAAGACGAGCAGTATTTCAAGTTTAAGGACAAGACCAATCGCCCCGAGTAAACCACCAAGGGCAAGCGAACCGGTATCGCCCATAAAAACTTTTGCTGGATGGGCATTAAAGACTAAAAAGCCGAGTAAACCACCAACCACACTAAAACTAATGAGAGCAACCACTGACTCACTCGTCGTTAATACCGCGATAAGCCCGAAGGTAAGAAAACTGATCGCACCTAACCCGCCAACAAGACCATCTAAACCATCGGTTAAGTTGACCGCATTTGATGCACCTACTAATAGCACAACAACAAAAATCGGATAAAGGAACCCAAGATCAAATAATATGTCTGTGCCTGGGATGAGAAGCGTTGTGTCAAGATCCGTGCCTAATAATAAAAAGTAAAACAGCACACTAACAACTAGCTGACCGATTAATTTTTGAATCGATGTTAAGCCTAAATTACGTTTGAGTACAACCTTAATGAAATCATCGATAAAGCCTAACATACCAAAACCGATAAACACGACCATGAGTAACATCCATTCTTTTGAAAAGAACGTCCCCACAACGAAGCGATGTAAAATCAGACTGCCAAGCACAACACTAACAATAATCATCACACCACCCATTGTCGGTGTGCCTGTTTTTTTCTGATGGGATTTCGGTCCTTCTTCACGGATGCTCTGACCGAATTTCAGTCGGCGTAAAAAGGGAATAATCATCGGCGCTGTCACTACGACTATAAAAAAACTAACAAGTATACTTGCGATAATATAAAGTAAATCCATACTGTTCCTCCATCTTTCTCGTCTCACATTTGTTTTTAACTGTTATGTTTATTTTCTTTTAATTGATCAATAATCTCTTCTAAATGCATCCCTCGTGAGGCTTTAAATAAAATCACACTTGGTTGTTCCAACTGTTTAAGCACGGTGACGGCTGCTTCAATCGTATTTACGTGTGACCGTGTCACATTCGAAGCATGGGAGATATGCTTAGCATCTTGACCAATGGTCAAGACAAAATCAATCGGTGCCTCAATCATCGCCCCAACTTCCCGGTGATATTGCTCTGATTTCTCACCGAGCTCATACATATCACCTAACACCAGCACTTTCTGACGCGAGTCTGATAACGACTGAATAAGTTTAATGGCTGCCTTCATCGATGTCGGTGAAGCATTATAAGCATCATTGATCAGTAAGTGCTGTTGCCACTCTTCTTGTTCAAACCGCATGCCGGTGGAATCTAACTGATCGAATCCCTGTTGAATCGCCATGTCAGTCAAGCCAATCTCACGACCGACAAGAACGGCATACATCGCATTTTTCGCATGATGCTGACCAATCAGCGGGATGGTAAACACTTGGTTATGTGTGCAATCGAGAAAGGTCGTTGACTCAAGCGTCAATGCCTCCACTCGAATCCTATCTGAGCTACCGTCTGAAAAACCAACGGTACGCGTCTTAACTTGATAGGACTGGTTGAGTAGCGGCTCATCGCCATCATAGAAAAGCATACCTTCTTGCTTTAGTCCCGCTAAAATTTCTAATTTTGCTTTCGCAATCCCAGCGCGTGTCTGTAAAAACTCAATATGTGACTCACCAATATTAGTGATCACCGCAATATCAGGTAGTGCAATCTCCGACAACTGTTTGATTTCACCGAAGTTACTCATCCCCATTTCTAAGACTAAATAGTCGGTATCATTTGGGGCCGATAAAATGGTTAACGGCAAACCGATATGATTGTTGAAATTCCCTTTTGTTAAATGAGTCTTCCCTCGCATCTTCGCAACGGCTCCCACTAAATCTTTTGTTGATGTTTTTCCATTAGAGCCGGTAATCCCGATCGCAACGGCCGAAAGCGTCTGTCGGTAAAGAGTCGCTAAAGCTTGTAACGCCGTTAACGTATCTTCCACAACATAAATGGTGACTTCTTGCTCGCTAAACTCCGGTAACGGATGATCCGCTTGCCAGAAGACAGAAGTCGCCCCTTGACTAATAGCGTCATGTAAAAAATCATGCGCATCAAAACGTTCTCCCACAAGGGGGATGAATAAGTGATTGTGTAAAGGCGTTCTGCTATCTGTCGATACACCAACGACATCTTCTGGTGCTTTTCCTATAACGGACTGCGCCACTGACGTTAATAACTGATGCGAAATCATTTAATCACCTAACCTTTTTTCTAAGTAATCATATGCTACTTGATAGTCATCAAATGGAAAGGTTTTTTGTCCAATGATTTGATACGTTTCATGCCCTTTTCCAGCGATTACTATAACATCATCAGGACTTGCTAAATCAATCGCCTTGTGAATCGCTTGTTTACGATCAACTTCGACGACATAGTCAGTGGATTCTAACCCTTGTTCCATATCTCGAATAATCGCTTCCGGGTCCTCTGTCCGCGGGTTATCTGACGTTAAAATCGTCACATCACTATATGTTTCACTGACATGTGCCATTAATGGTCGTTTCGTTTTATCACGGTCACCACCACAACCAACCACACAATAAATCTTTCCTTTTGTAAATGTTTGAACCGTTTCTAAAACATTTTTAAGTGAGTCGGGTGTATGGGCATAATCAACAATGATCGAGTAATCACTGTTTGTTTGTACAGACTGGAACCGTCCCTTTACACCTGGAATTGACTCAAGGGCTATTTTAATATCGGCGATAGGGACACCACTTTTTAAAGCAGTCGCTGTCGCAGCCAACATATTATAGACATTGAATTTACCAATCAGTTTTGACGTGATTGTCACATCGTCTACCATACCAGATAAAGTAAACTGAGTCTGTGTCGCTGATAAGTGAATGTCTGTCGCATATAAATCACTTGCCTTCGTTAAACCATAAGTAACAACAGCTTGACTTGTCGCCTGTATAAAATAATCGGCGTAGGCATCATCCGCGTTAATAATCGCATATTTGGGACGGGCTGGATCGTAACGGTTACCTAATTGTTGAAACAGACGTTCTTTCGCTAACCGATAATCCGTCATGGTCGGGTGGTAATCCAGATGGTCTTGTGTGAGATTAGTAAAGACGGCGATATCTATATCAATTCCTCTGACCCGCCCTTCTTCAAGCGCATGTGACGATACTTCCATCATGCAGTGATCGACGTTTTCTTCCTTCATCGTTTTAAAACTGTTAAATAAATAGGACGGTTCCGGTGTTGTATTTTTAATCGGGTAACTTTTCTCCCCAATCTTCATTTGAATCGTCCCAATCAGTGCGGTGCGTGCCTTATTCTGCTTGAATATCTCTTCGAGAATATAGGTGACGGACGTCTTCCCATTCGTTCCGGTAATCCCAATCGTGTGCATATCATTGGTTGGGTAATCATACATCGCATTCGCCAAAAAGCTTAGGACACGAAAAACATCGTTGACTTTGATTTGCACGAGTGGCACATCTGTTACCTCACGCTCAACAAGTAACGCCGCGGCCCCTTGTTCATAAGCTTGTTTGGCAAAATCATGCCCATCAACGGTATAACCTTTGACACAACAAAACAAGGCACCTGCTTTCACTTCGCGTGAATCGGTCGTAATATGGGTAATCACTGGATTGTTTTTATTTATTATTTGATAAACATAGGGTAGTTGGTTTAATAATGTGTGAAGTTCTTTCATCATGGTTTCAGTAGAAATATTTCTTTCTACCTCTCCCTCCTCTCTTATCATTCAAGTTATATTGTATCAGTTATGTACTTCCTTTGTTTTAAAATAAGCGCGTCAACGCCATAGGAAAAAGGCATTCTTTGTGAATACCTTTTTTTCATTCATCCTTACCCATTATATCAAAAATGGCGTGTGATGCCATGATTAATTATCACTGGTTAAGAATAATTCTATCACGCTGCCTTCTCTCACTCTCTCGCCTGGTTTTGGTCGTTGATCCAATACAACGTCACCTTCTCCTGGCAAATCTAACGTGAATAATTCATACTGCGTCAAAATATAGGTATTATTTTGACCGATATAATCTGGTACGTCAATGAAAAACAGTGACAATGCGCTTACTCATTCATAAACGATACATACCCTACCTACTTTCTTGTCTGGAAGATATAGTTTACTGTATGAGTGACAAGTGCGCATCATGCACTGTTTTTTTACTGTCTGGCTAAAATACATCTAGTCGTCATTTTCCTCAGTCTTATTGTTCTCTGGTGTATCAGGGTTAAAATCAGTGAAGTCAAATAAGATATAGTCATCTTCTGATACTGCAGTACCCGGTTCGATCGACTGCGACTCTAAATAGCCTTGTCCGACGATTTCATGATCGAGCTTAAGTAAGTCACTTAACTGAACAACTTCGCGTAATGACCATCCGGATAAATCTGGAATTTTCGGCTGATCGGTTACTAACATGACATGATCGGTCGATAAAATCGTTTCACTTACGGTTTTATTACTTGCGGTCACCGTGTCACCATCACCGACCACGGTGACACGGACCCCTTGACTCGTTAACTTTTCTGACACATCGGCCGTCTTTAAGCCAACAGCGACCGGCATCACCAGTTGATTCACCGTTGACGTTTGATCTTTATCCGGTTGAATATTTTGGTAATGCAAAGCATTTTCCATCACGTGATTAAAAATATACGACACTGGTTTTGATCCGGACTCCGTCACTTCAAGTTCGGGTTGTTGCACGGTCACGTACATCAGCAATTCAGGGTCTTCACTCGGTGCCATACCGATAAATGAGAAAATATAATTTTCACGTCCATATAAATACCCAGAAGCCCCACCTGAGATCTGCGCTGTTCCCGTCTTACCCGCTAATGTGTAAGAAGGCAATTCAAAGATGCCATTGGCCGTTCCTGTTTCTTCTGTTACAACAGATTCCATCGCTTGTAATACCTCGTTAGCTGTCGCTTCTGAGATTGGCTCACCTGCCACTGTTGGTGAGCTTTCTTTAACGACCTCACCCGTATTTGGATCGGTAATGGACTGAATAATATAAGGGGTCATCATCTGCCCCTTATTCGCGATGGCTGTCGCTGCTTTAACGATTTGAATTGGGGTCACTGTCGTTCCTTGCCCAAAAGCGGCATTTAACTGTTCGATAGGGTAACGATAAACAAGGCGGCCCATCGTCTCACGCGGCAGGTCAATCCCGGTTAATTGATCAAAGTGAAACGCTTTTAAGTATTCCAAAAACGTATCCGTTCCGATTTTTTCCCAGACCAACTTCGCCATCGCGACATTTGAAGAACGTTGGAAGCCTTCCGCATACGTAATCGTTCCCCAATGTTTACGATAATCGGGAACTGGACGGGTGATCTCAGGAATTTTATACGTCCCCGATTGATATGTTTCGTTCGGGTTATATACCCCTTCTTCAATTGCGGAAGCTAATGTAAAGATTTTCATCGTTGAACCCGGTTCAATCGGCGTTGAGACAATATCGTTATACCAGTTGGGCACATCTCCTAAATCATTCGGATTGTAACTTGGGCGTGAACCCATCGCCAGTATTTCACCTGTCTTTGGATTCACTACTGTAGCTGTAATCCGTTTCGGATTAAATTCAGTCTCAACTTGACTTAACGCATCTTCTAAAATCGTCTGAACTTTTTGATCTAATGTGAGTGCAACATTATAACCGTCAGCTTTTTCTAACACATCCATCTCTTCGTTTAGTAGTGGGGCATTGTATCGATCTTCAAGCATCGTGACAGAACCATCCGTCCCTGTCAGAATGTCATCCAATTGAGCTTCAATCCCTGTGATCCCTTCGATTAATTGGTCATCATTTGTTTGAGCCAAGCCAATCACATGCGAAGCGAAAATGCCATTCGGATAATAGCGCTTTGCTTCTTCAATAAAATGCACCCCTGGTAAGTCAAGCGCATCAATTTGTAATTTTTGTTCTCGGGTTAAGTTTGTTCCTTCGCGACCAAACTCAACTTGAAACCGCTCATCGGCGATACCTTTTTCAATAATTTGTTGTACCTCTCTCGCTTCCATCCCAATAATCGGTGCGAGTTGCTCGGCTGTGGTCGCAGGATCATCAACATGATTTAATCGCTTGTCAGGGTCTGGCGAAAAATCAGCATCGACAATCGCATAAAGACGGTAAACGTTAATATCTTGAGCTAAAACCATCTCATTTCGATCATAGATGTATCCACGTGTTGCGGGTGTAACTTTTTTTTTCTCGCGTTGGTCCCTTGCCCACGCTTCTAAATTAAAACCGTCAACTTCTCCTGTTGCTTGGATATATAACATCTTTCCTGTCAGGGCAATAAAGAAGCATAACACCACGATGATGACCGGGTGGTATGGTTTAATTTTAGCTGATTGTTTTTTTGGTGTTGGTTGTTTTTTCATGATCATCCACTCAATTAACTTTTGATGCTTGTTTCACTTTAGTATTTTGTATATCTAATCCATGTTCTTTTGCGACAGCTAAAATACGTTCTGGGTTAGATAATTCCATTTTTTGATACGCTAAATTTTCATTGGTGCTTTGCTGCTCCGTCATCTCTGTTTTAATTGAATCTATGTTTCGATTAATACCGTCAATTTCTGCGCTCATATGAATCACAAAAAAGAGTGCAAGACAAACCCCTAACGTATATAGACCCATTAATATGTATTCACCTGACGTAAACCGTTTGGATCTAACGACAACTTTAACTTGTTTTGATTGTTTTCTTTGTGGTATTTGTTGATGTACATAGGCTCTTTCTAGGCTCATCATTCATCCCGTCCTTTGTTATAAAAGAATTGTTCATCCCACGTTTTTACTTTTTCAACAATACGTAATTTAGCTGATCGTGCCCGTCTGTTGTCGGATAATTCCGTTTCATCGGCGACAACGGGTTTCCGTGTCACCATTTTAAACGGTGGTTGGCTCCCTTCCGGAATGACTGGCATATTTCTAGGAAGTGGCGGTGGTGTGCTCCACTTTTTAAAAGCTTGCTTACAGATGCGGTCTTCTAACGAGTGAAAGGTAATGACCGCGATGCGCCCGCCGATACTTGTTAATTCGGCTGCTTGGTGTAAGACATCGTAAAAAGCTTCTAACTCATCATTTACCGCAATCCGAATCGCTTGGAAAACCCGCTTCGCTGGATGGCCGCCTTTTCGTCTTGCGCGGTGCGGAATCGCTTCTTTAATCACATCGACAAGCTCATCTGTCGTTTTAATCGGCGCTAGTTCACGTCGCTTTTCAATCGCACGCGCCACTTGTTTAGAAAATTTCTCTTCACCGTAACGGAAAAAAATCTTAACTAACTCATGATAATCCCACTCATTAACAACATGGTAGGCACTTAACGCTTGTGTTTGATCCATCCGCATATCTAGCGGCGCATCTTGATGGTAGCTAAAGCCCCGTTCTCCGTGATCCAGTTGCGGTGATGAGACACCTAAGTCAAATAAAAACCCATCAACTGATTGAATATTACGTGATACGAGTTCTTGTTTCATATGTCTAAAATTCGAATGAATAAAAATTATCTTTTCTTCATATTGCCTTAATCGTTCTTTAGCTGCGGATAAGGCTTCTAAATCTTGATCAAAACAAATGAGTTTCCCCGTTGTTAATTGTTTAACGATTTGAAGTGAATGTCCGCCAGCACCGAGTGTCCCGTCTACGTATGTTCCTTCTGGGTTAATATTAAGTCCATCAATCGTTTCTTTCATTAATACGCTTTCATGTTCGAACATTTGCTTTCACCTCATTTATATCTTTTTATATTTGTTCATATGTCATGCTTACAAATCAAAGTCCATCATGTTTTCCGCAATCTCTGAAAATGTGTCTGCGGAAGCTTCCATATAGCTTTGCCATGCAGCTTCTGCCCAAATCTCAATCCGATTCGATACACCGACAACGGCACACGCTTTTTCTATACCCGCATACTCAGTTAATGAGTGTGGTAAGTTGATGCGCCCTTGTTTATCTACCTCACATTCAGTCGCACCAGAGAAAAAGAAACGACTAAAGGCACGGGCATCTTTTTTTGTTAATGGGAGTTTTTTAATCTTCTCCTCTAAGATGTGCCATTCTGTTTCTGGATATACAAATAAACATTGATCTAACCCGCGGGTGACGACAAAGCGTTCACCGAGGTCGTCACGAAATTTAGCCGGCATAATTAACCGACCTTTCGTATCAATATTATGTTTGTATTCACCCATAAACATAATCATCGCCCACCTTTTCTTATAGTCTACCACATCCCCCCACTTCTCACCACATATTTTTGGGTTACGATTAGAAAAATTGGTAAATAGTACATATGTTCGCCTTTTATTATTTACAGAAGCGTTTTTCATTGGAAACAGACTCATTTTAAGGAAACGTTGAATGTTTATTCCCCTTGTTTTCACTTACTTTTAGTGCTGATTTAACCTAGCGCACTCTACCGCATTTAGAAAAATAATAACTGAAATAATAACTAAAAAGACAAAAAAGCCCCACCGACTAAAGCGGTAGGGCTCCTGCACCGACATTATGTTAAATCAAGCACCTTGTACACTCAAAATAATACTTAATGTGACGAGGACAATATAGCCGATCACACCCATCAACCATAATGAACGCAAATACAATTTTGTGAGTCGCTTAATGAGCACATCTCCAACTAACTTCCACTGGGTGACTAAAAAAACAATAAATAAGGTAAGTAGACCAATGATAATCAGCCAGCCGTATGAAAAATCAAACATATGATCTAAAATCACTAGGTTCGCCAACACAAAAACTAAACTGGACACTTCTACACTCAGGTGAAAAGCACGTTTTTTATGCTGATATAACCATTTGAATATGTAATAAAACACGATCATAAAAATTGGCGGGAACGTAATAAAGATCGCAACGATATTCGATACAAATGTCGTCATGTATAATCATCCTCTCTTTTTTTAATGGATTGATAATAGTAAGCCACTAACGGATCATGTTGTATCGACAACAAGTAGCCTAGAATGGCTTCATTTTCTGTCGGACGCTGGTTCAAAAGATCTGCTAACATTGATGACCGATTGCTTTTCGTTAATTGAATCACACGTTTCAACGTATTATACGCTGCTTCTTTATCTAAATTTAAGATGTGACAGACACGTGTTAACAGCCTTTTCACAGAATCATGGTAGGGCTCGGTTAATAATTCTCCGTTCGTTACTTCGTAATAGGCTGTTAACGGATTAATCACCGCATTGATCATTAATTTAATATGTAAAATTGGGTAGGCATCTTCTGAGACAACAGGGTGTAATGCCGAAAGACACTTACGTAACTTGCGACCATCAGCTTGCCAATCAAAGTTCTTTTGAAGAGGAGCTAACGTTATTTGACCAATACCCGTGTGACTCACGGTGTCAGTGGCAAGTGTTTTGGCCCCGTGGGTCACAGCACCGACCCAGTTGCGACTATGAATGAAATGTGTTTGAATCACTTCAAGGTGACTCATCCCATTTTGCATGAACACAAATAATCCTGACTGTTGTTTTAACACTGGGACAAGCGATGCTATATGATAGCTTTTCACTGCAACGAGAGTGACTTCATGATGTTTATACGCATCAATCGGTAGCACAGGCGGGTATGTACGCTGATGATACGTGTCATTGATTATACCTGAAAGTGCTAAAGCTTCTGCGGTTTCTTTTGAACGTGTGTACAGCGTAACGGTATGGTTTTGATTTATATAGGAAGCACATAGTAGTCCGATCGCACCGGCACCAATAATCGCGACATCCATCTTTAGACACCTCACTTTCGTCATATGTCGACATTACCAATATAGCTTACAGCCACACATCAGTCAAAGGCTTTTTACACTTACTCACACGTTTTCAGTTAGTCTATTAAAGATGCAGCACTCACAAAAAATAGACAAATAAAAAATACTAGCCCGAAGGACTAGTATTTTAAATGTAGTTATTATGCTTCAACTACTTGCTTTCCATCGTATTGTCCACATGCGCGACAAACATGGTGAGGTTTTGTAAGCTCACCACAATTTGAGCAAGCTACCATACCTGGTACATGTAATTTTTTATGTGTACGACGTTGATTCTTTACTTTCTTAGACGTTTTTCTTTTTGGTACTGCCATGTCTTACACCTCCTTCACTTCCGAAACGAAAACCTTTATACATAAGGCAAAACGTGAGTGAGCACGCGCCCTTATTGATTTTCATTTTTATCATCAGTTAATAATGATTGTAGTTTGGATAAGCGTGGGTCGATTTTCTCTTCCTGCTCATCTTCATCAACAACAGCCCAACCATCACCTGCTGTTAATGCATGTTTCTCGATAGTCTCCTCATCCGCATAAACACGGAAAGGAATCTCCAATAATACATTTTCCTTTATATAAGGTGTTAAGTCAAGTAATTCTCCTTTAATAGGATGAATTTCTGACTCATCTTCTTCGGTATAAAATGGGTCAATCGAAAACACTTCAATTGTGTTAATGTCAAAAGGATACGGTACATCCGCTAGTGAACGTGCACATGGGAGCACCATTAAGCCTTTAATATGAAGATTAACGGTAATTGTCTTATTTTGGACTGATGCCTCACCTGATACCTCAACCGATCCAATCTGTCTGATATCATTATCTAATGATTCGAGTTCAGAAAGGTCTGTTTCTCCTTCAAACGTATAAGGCGTTTGTTGAAGGATTTTTTGAATCGATATTTTCATATTCATCACCTCAGAAAGCACAAGCTTTATTTTAAAAGCAAATGCGGTATTTGTCAATATTTTTTCTTTACACCTACCATCTTTTTTGTAAAAGGGGTAAATGACACATGGAAAGTTGTGATACAATACCGTTAAAGAAAGGGGGTTTTTTATGCATGTCCTTGGTCTTATTGTTGAATACAATCCATTCCATAACGGTCATCTCTATCATATCGAACAAGCCCGCAAGAAGTCAAATGCTGACGTTATAATTACCGTCATGAGCGGACAATTTTTACAACGCGGGGAACCGGCCATCATCGATAAATTCACACGAGCGAAAATGGCGGTGTTACATGGCAGTGATTTAGTGATTGAACTACCGACCATCTTTGCGATTCAGCACCGAGATTTATTTTGTTTTAGTGCGGTTAGTATACTCAATAGCCTCGGTGTTGATACGATTATTTTCGGATCAGAATCTGGTGACATCACACCGTTTCTTGAGCGCGTCACAAGTGAGAATAACCACCGTGAGGTTTTAGACCACATGATTCAACACCAACTAAAAGGAGGAAAGAGTTACCCTGCCGCCTATTCTAAGGCGATTGAGGAACTTCGTATCCATACAATAAACGACCACTTACCTAACAATAGTTTAGGTATTGGCTACGTTCGAGCCGTTTCAGAGATCAATCCTGATATCACCATCGATACGATTAAGCGTCAACAAGCAGATTATCATACATCAGACTTATCTACACCGATTGCGAGTGCCACTAGTATTAGACAAGCACTTAAACAAACGGGGTTACCTTCATCGCTAGCTGAACTTAAAGCAACGATGCCAGATAAGGCTTATCAGCTGTTAGAGCAGCATGAAGGCGCGTTTCGTGACTTAAATGACTATTACCCCTTTATTCAGTACAAGCTTTTAACAACAGCACCTGACGTATTGAAACACATTCACGGGATGGTTGAAGGCATTGAACATCGCTTAATCGCTGCCGCTAAAAAAGCCAACACAGTGACAGAATTTATTGATAGTGTTAAAACAAAACGATACACAACGACCCGGATTCAGCGGTTATTGATGCATCTGTTACTAAACCTTGACCAAGACACTGTTCATCGTGCCATCAATCAACTGCCTCACCTCCCCGCCGTAAGAAGTCTCGCCCAGTCAACAACAGGCGAACAGTATTTAAAACAAATAAAACAAAACCGACCGATCACCGTGTTAACGAAAGTCACGAAAGACTTGCCCGACTACCTTGATATCGATATCCGAGCATCAAGCGTGTATCATTTATTTCATCATCAAGACATAAAGCGTGAGTTTTTGCCACCATTTAGATATGAAAGAGCCCGAGATTAGTCTCAGGCTCTTTTAATATTTATCCGCTATTGTATGAGCGACGCTAACGCTCGCGTGTCTATAGATTATTTAAATAATCAAGTGCATCACTAACCGTATCAACCGGAACAATCACCATATCACTACCAATTGCTTCTTTTGTCTGTTTGGCTAGCTGATAATTAGAATCTTCTCGTCCATTCTCATTCGGCGCAAAAAAGATGTCACATCCTTCTTCATCGGCTGCGACAACTTTTTTGTCTACCCCACCAATTCGGCCGACATTGCCTTCATAATCGACTTCACCTGTACCGGCAATTTTTTTACCATGGGTTAAGTCACCCGCGGTTAATTGATCATACAGTTCTAACGTAAGAACTAAACCAGCACTGGGCCCACCGATATCGCCACTAAAGAATTCCACTTCTCTCGATAAGGCAACTTCTCGATTAGTGACGAGTTGGATACCAATTCCGATTGTCTCAGGTTGATCTGGAAAAGGGACTAACTCAATTGCGGTATCAAATGTTTCTGCTTCTCTTTTCACTGTGAAGGTTAATGTATCACCTTCGTCATAACCGTCCACCAGCGAAATTAAATGATCCGCATCGGTGATTTTCTCACCATTGACTTCAAGGATTTTATCTCCCATCGCTAACGCATCCGCTGCAGGCATTCCCTCTAACACATCCACCACATAGACCCCTTCATAATTGACGGTATAGTCCACACCCGCTAATTCATAGGCAACAAGCGTCGCTGCTTGTTGCGAGTTTTCCATTACGAGTAATTGCTCTCTCATGTAATCATCACGATCATAACCTTCTGGAAAAACATCTTCTAAGTCATACACGTCTTGATAATCACTGAATTGTGCCAACAATAATTGAATCGGTGTAGCTTGTCCTCCTCTAACTGTCACTAAATGAAAATCACCTGTATCACTCTGCTCATCCTGGTCACTGACTGCAACAACCTCATTCAACGGGTCTGCCGTTCCTGGTCGGTAAATATAATAAGGTAACGGAAGAAACGTCCCTACTAACATCAATACTATTAACATAATCATCATGCCATAACGTTTTATCAAAGTCCTCACTCTTTTCTTTTTTACTATTTCTACTATAGCGATTCCCTTTCGCTTCTTCAACTCATACACTTTAGGAGGTCACTCATGTTCAATCGTTGGCCTACGCGTATCGCATTGTTTTGTTATATCCTGTTGTTGTTTTTATTCATTCGTTACTCCAACACGATTGTCACGGAGATTCGTACCGTTATTTATCTGTTTATCGATCAATTACTCCCTATCTTTTTTCCCTTTCTCATTCTGCTTCAATTAATCTTAACCAACCCAGAAAAAACATGGTTCATTCGGTGGTTATACCCCTTCACGAAAAAAATTTGCCAGTTAAATCATTACGGTACACTAACAACTTGCTTGAGCTTAATTTCTAGCTTTCCTCTAGGCGCCGTCATGGTTAAAGAAGGCTACCTGGACAAACGAC
>ERZ1673961.497-NODE-497-length-15433-cov-3.522044_pt1 | contig 15433 bp, 15 predicted proteins | sample MGYA00580189_ERZ1673961 | MGnify/ENA primary metagenome ERZ1673961 (study PRJEB41334, sample SAMN05608105) | rock metagenome | biome: terrestrial subsurface; feature: shale formation; material: shale | place: USA: Pennsylvania ... | reverse complement strand
CTGCGCAGACGCGAGTCAGTGCAGCGGTCAGAGTGGTTTTACCGTGGTCAACGTGGCCAATGGTACCTACGTTAACGTGCGGCTTGCTGCGTTCAAATGATTGTTTAGCCATGGCAAGGTCAACCTGATCAAGTCGTTTTCTAGGACGCCAAATACGACAAAGGGTAGACATATCGCTATATCTACCCTTCATCAAAACTGGAGCTCATGGGCGGATTTGAACCGCCGACCTCACCCTTACCAAGGGTGTGCTCTACCCCTGAGCTACATGAGCATAACACTTTTCCATCTGCTCCGATTGGAGCGGGTAGCGGGAATCGAACCCGCCTCTTCAGCTTGGAAGGCTGAGGTAATAGCCACTATACCATACCCGCTTAAACGGAGATGGTGGTGGGAGGTGGATTCGAACCACCGAAGCTTGCGCGTCAGATTTACAGTCTGATCCCTTTGGCCACTCGGGAACCCCACCAGCCTTTCAAACCTTCTCCAGATATGGTGCCGGCACGAGGAGTCGAACCCCGGACCTACTGATTACAAGTCAGTTGCTCTACCAACTGAGCTATACCGGCCTTGCCTGTCGAAGTGGTGCGTATCTTACTGATCCGACTGGGGGCGTGCAACCCCTTCACACACTTTTTTTTCAATTTTTATGCCCGGCCAGCCAGCCGCCATCATTCGCGACATGGACTCAGCATCCACCTGCCCTTCAGCAATACTCGCCTGGATACGAAAACCGCTCATCTCATCCAGAATCGGCTCCTGTTTTAGCTCCAGTTTGAGTACGGAGCGTATGGCATCACGTTCGGCCTTGACCTCCTGCTCCGCCTCCACACCCATGAACGGCCCCAGCACGAAATCACCTTCCAGTGTCTGCGGCACCCAGCCCGCCAGCGCCAGTCGGTCCAGCAGATCCAGCTGCGCCTGAGGGTCCGCTGGTCGCGGCAAGCGCAAGCGATAGCCCAGCAGCGACGCGGGGGCCGCCGTTATCGCGGTATCGAACCCGCGTTCCTGCAGACGCCCTGCAGCCGCTTCGACCTCGGCAGGGGAAACAAAATCACCGAGCTGATAACAGACTGGCGCCCGCGGTTGCAGACTGTCGCCACCACCCAGCTCATGCAACAATCGCAGGCGGTTGATCTGATCATTTTGCGTCGACACAGACTCAACAGCCTGCTGCTGTGCATACCAGAGCAACACCAGAGCATTGAGCAGCAACAGCAGCAGCGCCAGCCAACGTGTCATCCCTTTACTCCAGCGCCCATTTCAAGCCATCCATCACCAGATCGGGACAGTATTCGGCACCGGCCATCATGTCTGCCAACTGAGCGCCATCTCCGCCCGTCACCAGCCAACGCGACGGCGATATTACGCCCGGCACCCCGGCCTGGAGCTGACCGGCCAATGCCAGCAGCAGCAGATTGGCACCATGGGCCACACCACTGCTGGTATCGCAACCGGGGGCCACCGAGTAGTGCTCCACATCCCTGTCCACCCTGACTTCCGCGGTATTGCCCAGCAGCGATTGCTGCATCAGCCGAAGCCCCGGAAGAATATAGCCGCCCTGGTGCCGACCCTCGGCATCCAGCAGATCCAGGGTGATGGCACTGCCGCAATCCACCACCCAGCAACTTTGCCCGACCCGCTGCCAGGCCGCCAGCATCGCCAACCAGCGATCCACTCCCATGCGACCGGGCTCGGCATAGCTGTTGCGCACCCCAGCCGCCTCGGCGGTACTCACCGCACGGCGCAGGGGCACGTGCCAACAGTTATCCACAGCCAGCGCCAGGGCCTGATTCAACCCCTCCCCCGCCACCGAGGCCAGCCAGACCTCGTCGGGATGCCCGCGACAGACTCGCAACTGGTCAGCGCCAAACTCCGCTGTCAGCCAGCGGCCACGATCCAACACTTGATCATTATCGATCAGCCGCCATTTGATGAAAGTGTTACCCGCATCCAGTTCAAGCCGTTTCATGGGCCCGCACACTCACCTCACCGCCATGAAAAACTTCCTGACCCTGTTCGGTCTGCAAGCGCAATCCACCCTGATCGGTCACCCCAAGACAAACCCCCTCGAACACATGCACTCCGGACGTCAGCCGCACCGGTCGCCCCTGAAACACATTGGCCGCCTCCCAGGCCGGGCGCAGCTGGGCAAAACCGCCGGACTCGAAGCGCTGCAGCACCTGAATCAGCTGTCGCACCAGAGCAGCCAGCAATTCGGTTCGATCGCCGTCAAACCCCAGTGTTCGCAGGTCAATACAGGGCTGATCCAGTTGCTCGGCAATCCCCTCGGGCAGAGCCACATTCAACCCCACCCCAATGGCCACCTGGCATTCACCGGCCGCATCGCCACTGAGTTCTATCAGGATCCCTGCCAGCTTGGCGTTGCCCACCAGCAGATCATTGGGCCATTTAAGACCGATGGACGCCACGCCCTGCTCAGCCAGGGCCTGCTGCAGCGCCAGCCCCACGGCAAGACTGAGCCCCTCCAGGGCTGCAGCACCGCTGTTGAACCGCCAGGCCAGAGTGAAACAGAGACTGGATGCCAGCGGACTCAGCCACTGACGACCACGACGCCCCCGTCCCGCATGCTGATATTCGGCCACAAAAAGACCATTGGGTATGCCTTGCTGCAGCGCCTGAAGCCCCTGGGCATTGGTCGAGTCGGTTTCGATGGCCACGTCCAGTCTTGCCAGCTGCCCGGATACCCCATCCACCTGCAGATACTGATGCAGGCGTGCCGGATCGATCAGATCAACACCCCCGGGCAGGCGGTAGCCTCGCCCCTTGACGCTGTACACTTCAAGCCCCAGCTCCTGCAACCGCTGCATGTGTTTCCATACGGCACTGCGACTGATCCCCAGCGCACGCCCCAGTTCGCTGCCGGAATGAAAGCATCCATCGGCCAGCACGAACAGCAGTTTATCCAGCATGCTCGGCCTCGGTCGGGCGGCGATCCAGCACGATAAAGCTGTAGTCGTAAGGATTGGGTTCGATGGCCGCAAAATCCTCCCGCGCCACTTCCTGCCAGGCACCCACTTGCAACGCCGGGAAAAAGGCATCCCCGTTGATCTCGGCATGCACCTGAGTCAAATAGAGACGATCTGCCTTGGGCAAACAGAGCGCATAGATCTCGGCGCCGCCGATCACGACAGCTTCCTCGACACCATCGATCAGTGCCAGACTTTCACCCAGCGCCAGCCCCTCGTCGAGGCTGTGGACCACACGCACACCGGGGTGATCCCATTCGCTGTCACGGGTAATCACGATATTGGTGCGCCCCGGCAAGGGTCTGCCGATCGACTCAAAGGTCTTGCGCCCCATGATAATGGGCTTGCCGAGCGTGACCCGCTTGAAATACTTCAGATCTTCCGGCAGATACCAGGGCAGCTTGTTGTTGATACCGATCACCCGGTTCTCGGACTGGGCAACAATCATGGCCAGACGCATGTATTCTCCTTGCATCAGACGGCGATGGGGGCTCGGATGACCGGATCAGGATCGTACCCGGTCACCTCGAAGTCTTCGTATTCGTAGCTGAAAATGTCAGCAGGACGGCGATGGATCTGCAGTTGTGGCAGTGCCCTGGGCGTGCGTGACAGCTGCTCCTGTACGATGGCCGGGTCGTTGAGGTGATTGTGATACAGGTGCAGATCACCGAAGGTGTGCACAAAGTCCCCCACCTGCAGATCACACTGCTGGGCAACCATGTGTGTCAGCAGCGCATAGGACGCGATGTTGAACGGCACACCGAGGAAATAATCGGCACTGCGCTGGTACAGCTGGCAACTCAGCCTGCCTTCGGCAACATAGAACTGGAACAGGGTATGACAGGGCGGCAGCGCCGCCTTGCCCTGACGGACATTGTCCTGCGGAGTGATGGTTTCATCCGGCAGGTCCGCCGGGTTCCAGCCGCTGACAATCAGCCGACGCGAGTTTGGGGTACGCTTGATCTGCTCAACGACCGCTGTGATCTGATCGATGGTGGAGCCGTCCGGGCAGGCCCAGGAGCGCCACTGTTTGCCGTAGATCGGTCCCAGATCACCATCTTCCAGTGCCCATTCGTTCCAGATGCGCACACCGCGCTGCTGCAGCCAGGTGTTGTCGGTACTGCCGGAGAGGAACCAGAGCAGTTCGTAGATCACGGACTTGAGATGGACTTTCTTGGTGGTCAGCAGCGGAAATCCCTGCGACAGATCAAAGCGCAGCTGGCGTCCAAACAGCGAGCGCGTACCGGTACCGGTTCGATCCCCCTTGTCCACGCCGTTTTCAACGATGTCCCGCATCAGGTCCAGATACTGCTGCATAGCCGCCCCGCTCTAAAAACAAATAGTCTTCATTCTAGGGCCTTTACCCGGCATAGACCAGATTTGATCTATGCCTGGCGGCGGTAGGCCAGCCACATCAGCAGCGCGCCGAGCAGAATCATCGGCAACGACAGCAGCTGCCCCATGGTCAACCAGTCGAAGGCAACAAAGCCCAGATGCCCGTCCGGCTCGCGCACCAGCTCCACCAGCGAGCGGAAAGCGCCATAGCCCAACAGAAAGAGTCCCGACACCGCCATGCGTGGCCGCGGCTTCGCCGAATACCACCACAGCAGAGCAAACAGCAATACCCCTTCCAGCACCATCTGATACAGCTGTGACGGATGGCGCGGCAGGGCATCGCCGGCACGGGGAAAGATCACTGCCCAGGGCACATCAGTCACTCGCCCCCAGACCTCACCGCCGATGAAGTTGCCCAACCGACCGGCACCCAACCCGATCGGCACCAGCGGGGCGACAAAATCACCGATTTCGAAAAAGGTTTTGCCGTAGCGGTGTGCAAATACCGCCAACACGACCAGCACGCCGAGCAGCCCGCCATGAAAGGACATTCCCCCTTCCCAGACGGCGAACAGCCAGAGCGGGTGCTGGAGGAAATAATCGAAATTGTAGAAGAGTACATACCCCATGCGACCGCCCAGAATCACGCCAACGGCCCCCCAGAACACCAGATCGGAGACCTGCTGTTCAGTCCAGCCGGAGCCTGGACGGCGTGCGCGTCGATTGCCCAACCACCAGGCCGCGCCAAAGCCGATCAGATACATCAACCCGTACCAGTGGATTTTCAGCGGCCCCAGCTCCAGCGCCAGCGGATCGATATCATGTACCCACATAGAGATTTATCCCAGATTGGAAAAAATGAAACGGCAGCCCACTATAAGCAGAAAGACGGCAAAGACCTTTTTCAACGCAGGCTGTGACAAACGGTGCGCCAGTCTAGCCCCCAGTGGCGCGGTCAATGAGCTGACCAGGGCAATACCGGCAAAGGCGGGCAGGTACACGTAACCCAGACTCCACTCCGGCAGCAGAAGTTCACCGCGGCCCAGCCAGATATTGGTCAGCGCCCCCATCAGCGCGATCGGCAGACCACAGGCCGCAGAGGTGGCAACCGCCTGCTGCATGGGCACACGCCGCCAGCTCAGGTAAGGCACTGTCAGGGTGCCGCCGCCGATACCGAAGATCGATGAGGCCCAGCCAATAACACCGCCACTGAGGCCCAACTCACCCCTGCCCGGCACTCGGTCACCGGCTCCGGGCTTGAGACCGAACGCCATCTGCACCGCCACGGCGAGCACAAAGAGTCCCAGCGCCATCTGCAACACACTGCCACTGAGCAATACTGCCGTATTCACCCCCAGCACCGCTCCGGCCAGTATTCCGACGGCCAGAGGCTGAAACAGTTCCCAGCGCACCGCCCCGTGCTGGTGATGCGCACGTACCGAACTGATTGAAGTGACTACAATGGTCGCCAGTGAAGTCGCCACTGCCATGTGGGTCAGTACCTCGGGGGCCATGCCCTGCAGCTGGAAGGAGAAGATCAGCACCGGCACGATCAGCAGGCCGCCGCCGATGCCAAACAGACCGGCGACGATGCCGGCAATGGCACCGAGCAGCAGGTAAAGCGCAAAAGTCATCAACATGATCGATGTATCCGCAGACTAAAGCGGTTTATCTTAGAGCCTGAACCCTGCAGATGAAACCGGATCGCCATGTGTCTTGCTGTTTTAGCGCTTAATGCCCACCCCGACTGGCCGCTGATACTGGTGGCCAACCGGGACGAATTTCATGCCCGCCCGACCCAGCCGCTGAGTGTCTGGCCGGACCTGCCGATTCTTGGCGGCCGCGACCTGCAGGCCGGCGGCAGCTGGATGGGACTGGGAGACAACAACCGTTTCGCACTGGTCACCAATCACCGCGACCTGCGCCGCCCTGTACCCGAGCAGGCCCGTTCTCGCGGCTATCTGGTCAACGACTTCCTGCTGACATCGATGCCGGCGCCCGAGTATTGCGCCCGCCTTGACCCAGCCTATGCCGGTTTCAACCTGCTGCTGCATGATGATCGAGGCTGGTACCACTACAGCAATATCACCGGCGTCTGCCGACCACTGCACCAGGGCATTTTCGGCCTCAGCAACGCGCTGCTGGATACCCCCTGGCCCAAAACACTGAAGGCCCGTGCCGGCCTGCAGCAGGCCCTGGTTTGCAACCGGCTCGACAGTGATGATCTGCTGCACCTGCTGCATGACCGCAGCCGACCGGGCGATGCACAACTGCCGGACACCGGCATCCCCCTGGCGCGGGAGCGACTGCTGTCGTCCTGTTTTATCGTTTCCGAGGATTACGGCACCCGCGCCAGTACCCTGATGATGCAGCACCGCAGCGGCCGTTTGCTGTTGCTGGAAGAAAGTTACGATGCCTGGGCGCGTCCTTTGGGACGAAGACGCTTTCTGCTCGACCGTCCGCTGCTGCCGGTCTAGTTCAACGGCTGATTCGGCAGTCGCGGCCGGGTCAGCTGCCCCAGCCCCAGCTGCTTCAACGTCTGCCGCAGATACTGATGAATCTCTTCGGCATCATCCATGCGCAGCACCCGACTCAGCAGGGACTGCGCCCGGGCCAGACTGACACCGCGAATAGCCAGTTTCACCCGCGGCAGGTTATTGGCGTTCATCGACAGCACTTCATAGCCCATCGCCATCAGCAACAGGGCGCCACCGGGATCGGCCGCCATCTCGCCACAGATCGACACCGGCTTGCCCTCCTTGCGCGTCTCTCGGGCGATATACTGCAGTGCCCTCAAAACCGCCGGATGATAGGCGGCATAGAGTCCGGCCACCCGAGGATTGTTGCGGTCCACGGCGAGAATATATTGGGTCAGATCGTTGGAGCCGACTGAAACGAAATCGACGATGCGGGCAAAACGGCGCACCTGATAGACGGCAGCCGGTACCTCTACCATCACGCCGACCATAGGTCGCTGCACCGTATAGCCCTCTTCCTGCAGTTCGGCCAGAGCACGATCAATCTGGCGCAGGGCCTCCTCGACCTCATGGATGCTGGTCACCATCGGCAGCATGATGCGCAGATTGTTGAGCCCTTCCGATGCGCGCAGCATGGCACGCACCTGCACCAGAAATATCTCCGGGTGATCCAGAGTGACACGAATACCGCGCCAGCCGAGGAAAGGGTTGTCCTCTTCAATGGGGAAATAAGGCAGTGACTTGTCACCGCCGATATCCAGGGTCCGCATGGTCACCGGCCGTGGCGCGAAAGCCTCCAGCTGGCTGCGATAGCTGTGCAGCTGCTCCTGTTCACTGGGAAAGAAGTCGCGGATCATGAACGGGATTTCGGTGCGATACAGCCCTATCCCCTCGGCGCCGCGCTGCAGCGAGCGATTCACGTCGGCCACCAGTCCGGTATTGACCCAAAGCGGCATGCGATAGCCATCGGTGGTTTCGGCAGGCAGATCCTTCAGACTTTCCAGCCCGGCCGCCACCACCCGTTCCTCGCGGATGACCTCTGCAAACGCCTCCAGCAGTTGCTCCGAAGGGTTGATATACACACGGCCGGAATAACCGTCAACAATCACCCGACGCCCTTCCAACCGGGTATAGGGCAGATCCACTACCCCCATCACCGTGGGAATACCCACGGCCCTTGCCATGATGGCCGCATGGGAGGTGCCTGACCCCGTGATCGACACCAGCCCCACCAGCCGGTCTTCAGGCACCAGCCCCAGCATCGCGGCAGAAAGCTCATCGGCAACCAGGATGGTATCCTCGGGGCATTCGATTGAGACCGGACCTGCGCTTTCCTGCAGATAACCGAGAATCCGCCGCCCCAGGTCACGAATATCGGTGGCCCGCTCGCGCAGATAGGGATCTTCCATGGCATTGAACTGACGCACCTGAGCCAAGATCACGTCGCGCAGCGCGCCCTGCGCCCAGTTACCGGCCTGAATGCGCTGCTCGATCTCCGCAGTCAGTGCAGGATCGTCCAGCATGCGCAGATAGACATCGAACACGGCCTGCTCATCGGAGCGCAGGCGGCGCGCCAGGCTTTTGCTGACAGTGCGAATATCGTCACGCACCGATTCCAGCGCAGCACGGAACGCCTCCAGCTCCTGAGCAACATCCTTCGCCCGCTTGTCCTGTACTGTTTCCAGTTCGGCATCCAGCGTGGCCACAACTACGGTACCGATCGCCACTCCGGACGCCGCCGCCACACCACTGAAATGCCGATCACGCCGGGATTTGACCTGCGCCTGAGGATGCTGTTCGGAGTTGACCGAGCCTGTCGCCTCGGCGTGAGCTATAACCCCTGCCAACTGGGCCGACAGGGTCACCATGAAGGCTTCTTCGCTTTCGTCGAAACGGCGATGTTCTACCTGCTGCACCACCAGCACGCCGAGAACGCTGCGGTGGTGAATGATGGGTACACCAAGGAAGGCGTGGAAACGTTCTTCACCGGTGGCCTGCAGATAATGGAAAGCGGGGTGACGGGAGGCATCTTCCAGATTGATCGGTTCGGCACGCTTGCCAACCTGACCGACAATGCCTTCGGTCGGCGACAGACTGACCTTGCCAACCGCTTCCTGATTCAACCCCTGAGTGGCACTGAGCACATAGCGCTGATGCACGGGGTCGAACAGGAAGATGGAACACACCTGAGTCTTCATCGCCTGCTGAATGCGGCGCACGATCAGATCGAGCACGGACTCCAGATCCGGCGCCGTACTCACCTCCTGGACGATCTTGCGCAGTACACTCAGCATACTCATCAGGCGGTTCCTCTTGTTATGCGTGGGCGACCCTGAGGCGCGCCAGGCGGGGTGACAGCTCCTTCATCGCCTTGCGATACACCTCCCGTTTGAAGGACACCACCTGTCCCAGAGGGTACCAGTAACTGACCCACTCCCAGCCATCAAACTCGGGCGAGTCGGTATGATCAATCCGTACTGCGCTGTCATCACTGAGCATGCGCAGCAGGAACCACTTCTGTTTCTGGCCCACACACACAGGGTGCGAGTGGCGCCGGATCATGCGTTTGGGTAGACGGTAGCGCAGCCAGCCGCGCGTCACCGCCAGTATTTCCACATCCGAGGGCGACAGTCCGATCTCTTCACCGAGTTCACGATACATCGCCTGTTCGGGTGATTCATTTGACTGTATGCCACCTTGCGGGAACTGCCAGGCATTCTGCCCGATGCGTCTTGCCCAAAGAACCTGACCCTGCGAATTAACCAGAATGATTCCGACATTGGGTCTGAATCCATCTGCATCAATCACAATTTTGATCCCGATCCATACGTGTTTTGGTTTTTATTGTTCCACAGATCTGCAGTTTGGCAAATAGCCGTCAGGAAGGTTGCCTGCACCCAGCCTTCGGCGGGTGCACTCCAACCCCTCTGTCAGCTCGGCCCTGAGGCCCGTGGATAGCCGTCCGGATCAGACGTGCGAACGACAGCCTTTCATGCTGGCGTTCAAGGCCTGCATGATCTGGCGACGACTGATCACGCCCAGCAATCGGCCGTCACGGGCAACCGGCCAGGTTTTCGGCTTGTCGCCGCCCATCTTCTGCACCAGATCGATGATGCTTTCCGTGGGCGAAGCGCACAGCGGCTCCCGGTGCATGATATCGTTGACCTGAATACGGCTGTCGCAGTGATAACTGCCACTGATCAGATAATCGATACAGTCGTGCTCGGAGACAAAGCCGACCACTCGGCGCTCATTATCGACCACCGGCAATCCCATCTGGCCGGACTGCAGAATCAGATCCACTGCCTGTGACAGCGACATCTCCACATGCAGGGGGTTGGGCACCAGCTGCATCAGATCCTGAACCTGTTGTTGCTGCATCATCCTGTTTCTCCTTCAACTCGGGTTTGCCTTGAGTATGGCAAAGGCGGCACCCGCTCGGCCAGTGATTCCTGCTCACCGGCCGCCGGTTGAAACTCCGCTCAGTTGGAAGGCAACACGCGCAGGAAGTAGGCCTTGAGGTATTCGGTCTCGGGAATCGCCGGATGGATGGGGTGGTCTGCGCCCTGGCTGCCCTGGGCAAAAATCTGGGCATTGCGATCCAGCTCGCGGCTGTTGGCCCTGAGGATATCCACCAGACGATCCTTGGCCAGATGCATGGAGCAGGAAGCCGAAATCAGCGTACCGTCCTTGTTCAGCAGGCGCATCGCCAGGTTGTTGATGCGTGCGTAGGCACGCTCGCCGTTGCGGATATCCTTGCGTCGGGCGATGAAGGCGGGCGGATCCACGATCACCACATCAAAGCGTTCCTTGTCGGCCACCAGCGCCTTGCACAGATCAAAGGCATCACCCTGCAGCCCACGGAAGCGTGTCTCGCCATCATTGAGACGCGCATTCTCGGCGGCCACTTCCAGCGCCGTTACCGATGCATCGACACAGACGACCTCGCTGGCACCCGCCGCCAGTGCCTGAGCGCCCCAGCCACCGACATAGCTGAACAGATCCAGTACCCGCTTGCCCTTGACCAGGGTCTGCATGCGCGCGCGGTTCTCGCGATGATCGTAGAACCAGCCGGTTTTCTGCCCGGTGAGGATCGGCGCCACCAGATTGACACCGTTCTCATTCAACGGCGCCAGCTCGGGCACTTCGCCCTGCACGACTTCAATGTAGGTCTCCAGACCTTCGGTGGCGCGCATCTTGCCATCGTTGCGCAGCACGATCGCCTGCGGCTGGAATACCTTGTTGAGCGCATCAATGATCTGTTCCAGCACCGCTTCCATGCCGGCGCTGGAGATCTGCACCACGAAAATATCGTAGAAGCGATCCACCACCAGACCCGGCAGCATGTCGGCATCACCGAAGATGACCCGGTAGCAGGGCTGATCAAAGCACTGTTCGCGCAGCGACTTGGCCACATTGAAGCGGTGAACCAGCAGCGAGCGATCCAGTGCATGACCGAGGTCCCGGCTCATCAAACGACCGCAGATCAGCGTATTGGGGTTCATCGTTGCGATACCCAATGGCTTGCCGCGTGCATCCTGCACAATCACCTGTTCGCCCGGCTCGAAGCCTTTCAGTGGCGTCGCCTTGTTATCGACTTCATTGCTGTAGATCCAGAGGTGGCCGCCACGCAGGCGCCGATCGGCACCCGACTGGAGAATGAGAGGTTTGAGGTTCATTGTGCTCTGTCTTTGATTTGAAACGACTGTCCCGGCACGGGCCGGGACAGTAACAGGGTTTGCTCGGCCACCACTATCAGTCGAAGGACGTCAGGGGGCTCGATGCAACGTCAATCGTTCGGCTGTGAGCCGCTCAACGTGAGCCGCTCAGCCTTCGTCTTCGCAGTGGGCGGCGTAAGCGTCCGCGTCCAGCAGGTCGTCGAGTTCGCTGGTGTCGCTCAGCTTGAGCTGGAAGAACCAGCCGTCGCCATAGGGATCCGAGTTAACGGTTTCCGGCGCATCTTCCAGTGCTTCGTTGATGGCCACAACTTCGCCGCTTAGCGGAGCGTAGACATCGGAAGCGGCCTTAACCGACTCGACCACACCGGCATCGTCGCCGGCAGAGAGCTCATCACCCACTTCAGGCAGCTCAACGAACACCACATCACCCAGCAGGTCCTGGGCGTGGTCGGTGATGCCGATGGTGACGATACCGTTACCTTCGTCACGGATCCATTCGTGGCTGGCCACATATTTCAATTCGTTCGGGACATTGCTCATCTCGGATTCCTATCTGGCTCGTTCAGGAAAATACTTTTTCACCATGGCGTACAAAAGGCGGTTTGACGACCTGTACCGGCACGCGCTTGCCACGCATCTCGACTTCGGCGCTGCTGCCGGTTGCTACCGGCACCCGTGCCAGTGCGATCGAACAGCCCAGGGTCGGCGAGAAACTGCCGCTGGTGATTTCACCTTCACCCACACCCTCGACCACTACGGTCTGGTGCGCACGCAGCACACCGCGCTCGTTCAGCACAAGACCCACCAGCTTACGTTCAACGCCGCGAGCCTTGAGCGCTTCCAGCGCGTCTCGGCCAACAAAGCGTCGTTCCGCCGGTTCCAGCGCCAGAGTCCAGCCCATGCCGGCTTCCAGCGGCGAGATCTCTTCATCCATGTCGGCACCGTAGAGGTTCATCCCCGCTTCCAGACGCAGCGTATCACGGGCACCCAGACCACAGGGAGCCACGCCCGCATCCAGCAGCTGCTGCCAGAAGTCGGCGGCATCCTCTTCGGGCAGCATGATCTCCAGACCGTCCTCGCCAGTATAGCCGGTGCGGGCAATAAACCAGCCTTCCGATTCCTGACCGAAAAACGGCTTGAGTTCGGAGATCAGTCGCGCACGGGACTCACTGACGATCTGCTCGACACGCTGACGCGCCTTGGGTCCCTGAATGGCGATCATCGCCAGCTCAGGCTGCTCGGTCAGCTCCACGTCGAAACGCAGCGCCTGATCAGCCATCCAGCGCAGATCCTTTTCCCGGGTACCACAGTTGACCACCACCCGATACCACTCGCCGGAGGTGTCGGGCTCGGTCATCAGGTAAACGATCAGGTCATCAATGACACCGCCCTGCTCGTTGAGCATGGCGCTGTAGAGGGCCTTGCCCTTCTGCTGGAGGCTGGCCACATCGTTGGCCAGCAGGTGACGCAGATAGCTGCGTGCCTGGGCACCGGAGACATCGACAATGGTCATGTGGGAGACATCGAACATGCCTGCGCTCTGGCGTACTCTGTGGTGTTCTTCTACCTGAGAGCCGTAGTGCAGCGGCATGTCCCAGCCACTGAAGTCGACCAGTTTGGCGCCCAGTGCATGATGTTGTGCGTGAAGTGCGGTCTTGTGTCCCATCGGCAAACTCATCTGCAGCAGTGTTCCGAACCTCAGCCGAAGCCGCGTCGCAACTGGTTAACAGAAAAAAAGGGAAGACAATGTATCGGCATTTGTCCTGCAGATCAATCTTTAACCGCCTGTCAAGTATGGGGGCGCCTCAGCCTTCGCGGCCGCTCCCCGGACAACCCCATCGCCTGCATGACCAGATGCTGCTTGACCGGCTCCAGCCGATCCATCAGGTTCATGCCGCAGCTGCGCAACAGACGTATGGGTGCCGGCTGAGGCGCAAACAGACGGCGGAAGCTTTCCATGGTCGCCGCCATGCCCAGGTTGGCCGCACGGCGCAGGCGCTGGTAGCGACGCAGGACACGCTCATCGGCGATCGACTCGTCCCGCTGCCAGGCCGCTTCGATCACATCCGCCAGCGCCCCGGCATCCATGAAGCCGAGGTTCACGCCCTGACCGGCCAGCGGGTGGATGGTATGTGCCGCATCACCCACCAGCGCCAGCCCCGCTTCGACATAACGATGGGCATGGCGCTGGCGCAGCGGTATCAGTTGACGCTCGGCCGTGTCGAGCACAGCCCCCAGGCAGAGATCAGACGCTCGCCCCAGGGCCCGACAAAAGTCCTCATCGGACAACGCCATCAACGCGCGCGCATGTTCCGGCGACGTCGACCAGACAATCGAACTTTTGTGGCGATCACCACCGGCCAGCGGCAGCAGCGCCAACGGGCCATCTTCGGTGAAGCGTTGCCAGCAGGTTTCGCCATGTTCACCCTCAGTGGTGATGGTCGTCACCAGCGCATGGTGACCGTAATCCCATTCGGTGGCGCCCAGACCACTGAGCTGGCGGGTGCGGGACAGAGCGCCGTCGGCGCCGACCACCAGCGTTGTTGAAAGACGGCGACCGTCGCTCAACGTCAGTGTTCGGCTACCATCGGTGGCAGGGGCCGACAGCTGCTGCAGACTGACACCGGAGAGCAGCTGCAGGCTGCCATGGCGGGATAACTGCTGCAGCAGACCGGCCTGAATAACCGAGTTTTCGACAATGTAGCCAAGGCAGTCTTCATGCAGGGCATCGGCACTGAAATGAATGCGCCCGCTGCCTTCGCCGTCCCAGACCTCCATATCGCGGTAGGCACAGGCGCGGTAGCGCGACTGGATCGTAGACCAGGCACCGAGCTGTTCCAGCAGTTCAACCGATGCCAGATTGAGTGCACTGACGCGGGAGTCATACTGCTGCCGTGGCCGTGCGTTGAGCTGATCCAGCCACTGATCGACCTCGCCATCGCGCTGCTCCAGCAGGCAGATGCGCCGCCCAGAGGACGCCAGTGCCAGTGCCAGCGCAAGGCCCACCATGCCGGCACCGACAATTACCAGATCTGCAGACTGCTCGGTCGTCATCTTGTTACTCCACTCTCAGCGCAGGCGCGCCGCAGGTTGATCCAGGCCCATGGCCGCACGGGCAAACAGAGTCTTGCCCGGCGGGCAGCTGTCCAGCAGCTGCAGCCCCAGACCACGCCCAAGCCGCAACAGCGGGTTATCACTGGTAAAGAGTTTCAGGGTCCGGTCACTGAACAGGATGGTACGCTGCTGATCCTGACGGCGCTGTTCGACAAACTCGCTCAAGCCATCCAGTGACCCCAGCGGCAGACCGGCGCGCCGGCGGGCGATGATCAAATCCGCCAGTGCAACTACGCCGCGCAGCGCCAGGTTGTAGCCCTGACCGGCGATCGGATGCAGCGCATGGGCGGCGTTGCCCAGCACCACCAGACCGGTGCGCACCTGCTCCTCGGCCCGGCTCAGCTTGAGCGGATAGTGGTGACGCTCGCCAACCGCAGTAAAACGACCGGCACGATAGCCAAAGGCCTGCTGCAGCCGTGCCAGAAAGGCAGGATCATCCAGTGCCAACACCTCGTCCAGCGCGTCGTCAGCCAGCGTCCAAACCAGACCGCAGCGCACCTGCCCTGCAAGGGTTTCACCGGGCAGCAGTGCCAGAGGTCCGGCTTCGGTAAAGCGTTCATAGGCAATATGATTGTGCGGACGATCCAGGGAGACATTGGCCACCAGCGCATGCTGGCCATAGGCCTGCTCATGATAATGGATGCCCAGACGTTCACGCAGAGACGAACGACCACCATCGGCCATCACCACCAGCTCGGCGTGCAACCACTGCTCACCACCATCAGTGCTCAGTCGGACGTGCTGACCGCCGGCGACGGGCGTCAGCATTTCCACATCCGCCGACGATATCAGCGTCAGGTGATCACCGGCATGCTGCTGCAGGTGACTGATCAGTACC
>ERZ1673961.496-NODE-496-length-15442-cov-150.427829_pt1 | contig 15442 bp, 9 predicted proteins | sample MGYA00580189_ERZ1673961 | MGnify/ENA primary metagenome ERZ1673961 (study PRJEB41334, sample SAMN05608105) | rock metagenome | biome: terrestrial subsurface; feature: shale formation; material: shale | place: USA: Pennsylvania ... | reverse complement strand
GCGTTTTAATGCCCGTCGCAAGCATGTCGATACGCGTTTTGATCGGCATTACCCATGCGTTGGTGAGTCCCGGAAACTGAATCAGTTCATCGAACTCTTTGCGTAACGACTCTGTCGTCACGCCTTCACGCCATTGATCGTGAGGTTTTAGCTGAATAACAGTTTCAATCATGGTAAGTGGCGCAGGGTCGGTAGCCGTTTCTGCACGGCCAATCTTGCCCCAAACCGTTTTGACTTCCGGTACGGTTTTGATCAGTTTGTTAGTTTGCTGAACTAGTTCACGTGCTTTACCAATCGAGATTCCCGGATACGTAGTCGGCATGTACATCAAGTCGCCTTCATCCAATGGTGGGATGAACTCGCTACCCAGTTGACTGGTTGGATAGTAAGCTGACGCCATTAGGCCTAAAGCGATAACGATCATACTCTTAGGATACTTGAGGCTGGTATTCAGCAACGGGCGATACAGCGCAATTAAGCCTCTATTTACTGGATTCTTATGCTCTGGTAATACGTTGCCACGGATGAAATAACCCATGAGCACAGGTACGAGGGTAATTGCCAAACCTGCCGCTGCGGCCATTGCATAAGTTTTAGTAAAGGCGAGAGGGGAGAACATCTTGCCCTCTTGACCTTCCAGTGCAAATACTGGCACAAAGCTTAACGTGATGATAAGTAGTGAGAAGAACAGGGGCGCGCCCACTTCTTCAGCGGCTTTGCCAATCACTTGCCAGCGGTTCTTATCCGTGAGAGGCGTTCGTTCAATATGCTTGTGGACGTTTTCTATCATTACGATGGCACCATCCACCATAGCACCGATGGCGATGGCAATCCCCCCGAGCGACATGATGTTGGCATTAATGCCTTGAGAATGCATGACGATAAACGCGGATAAAATACCGACGGGCAAGCTCAGCGCGATCACCAAAGACGAACGGATGTGAAATAGGAAGAGGGCACAAACAATCGCCACGACGATGAATTCTTCCGCCAATTTCTTCCACAAGTTTTCTACGGCAGCGTTAATCAGCGTGGAGCGATCGTAAGTAGGCACGATTTCTACACCATCCGGTAAGCTACGCTGTAAATCTTCAAGTTTGTCTTTTACTTTGCTGATGACTTCACTCGCGTTTTCGCCGAATCGCATGACAATAACGCCACCAACCGCTTCACCTTCGCCGTTAAGCTCAGAGATGCCGCGACGCATTTGCGGACCTAAGTTGATGTCAGCAATGTCGCCCAATAAGAGCGGTGTACCTTTCTCTGTCACTTTGAGCGGGAGTGATTCAATATCCTCAATACTCGTTAGGTAACCTGTAGTGCGAACCATATGTTCCGCTTCTGCTACTTCAACAACAGAGGCGCCCGTTTCCTGATTGCCGTTTTGGATCGCCATGTTCACTTGTTGCAGTGTCAGGTTGTAAGCACGTAGCTTAGCTGGGTCAATCTGAACTTGATATTGCTTCACCATACCGCCAACGGTTGCGACTTCAGAGACGCCATCGACGGTTTGCAGCTCATATTTCAAGAACCAGTCTTGCATACTGCGTAGATCAGCAAGATCATGGTTGCCAGTTTTATCTTGCAGTACATAGCTGTAGACCCAGCCCACACCCGTTGCATCTGGTCCTAATGTCGGTTTTGCACTCGGTGGTAATTTAGGTGCTACTTGGCTTAGGTACTCTAAAACGCGCGAACGTGCCCAATACATGTCGGTATCATCGTTAAAAATGATATAAACATATGAGTCACCAAAGAATGAATAACCACGAACGGTTTCCGCTCCTGGTACGGCGAGCATGGCGGTGGTTAGCGGGTAAGTAACTTGATCTTCAACTACTTGAGGTGCTTGGCCTGGGTAGCTTGTTTTGATGATCACCTGAACATCAGAAAGATCCGGAATGGCGTCTACAGGTGTATTCTTTACACTGTAAAGTCCGGTTAAAACAAGCGCTAAGGTTGCGATCAAAACCATGAAACGGTTTTTGATCGACCAGCGGATTATTGCTCCAATCATAGTTAGCCCTCAACCGCTTCAAGTTGCTTCAAGACGTAGTCAGCTCCTTGTTTTTCAACTAAAAACCGTACTTTCTGACCTTCTTTGAATCCGGATAGATCCACTTCATCACCCACAGAGAAGTTCATCTCTCCTGCCTCCCAGTTCCATTCTGCAACTGGGAGGTGGTTGAGAGTTATCATCCCAAAATCCGCCATCAACATGCTGATATCTCCGGTAATCCATACGTCAGTCACGACAACGCTGTCATCGGCTTTGTAGTCAACGACTTCATATTGACCGGACTCTGTTTTCTGAATTTCAAACTCGATAGCTTGGCCTTTTTGCAGAGTGCCCACATCAACGTCATCTGCGAGGGTAAAGTTCATGACCATACCCGGCCAATCCCACTCTGCTACGGGCTGATGATTAATGGTCAACATACGGTGATCTTTCATCACATCGGTGATTTCACCCTTAGCCCAAACTGTTTCTACTTTGGCTTCAGTAGGTGATGAAATACGGGATAGATCAGCCGTTTGGCTCGATTCCGAATCCAACATAAAGTGTGCAGAGGTTACGATGCGATCATCTTGAGACAGACCTTGTAGCACCTCGATTTTGTCGTCGGCTTCACGCCCAACTTTGATGCGCGTTGAGCGGTATTTACCATCGCCTTCAGACAACACGACTCGGGTCATACCGCCGGATCGAATAACGGAAGACTTAGGAATCGTCATAACTGCGTTATCAGTGACTGGTTGAAGGGCAATGTTGGCAAACATATTAGGTTTAAGATCGCCATTCGGGTTAGGGAACTTGAGGCGTACACGCAAGGTACGAGTTTTAGGATCCAGAATAGGGTATACGTAGTCGACAACCCCTTTCCATTCATTGCCTGGAATAGCATCAAGCGTCATAGTGGCGCTACTTCCTGCTTTCATCCAGTGAGCTTGGCGCTCAAATACTTCGGCATCCACCCATACATTTTCAAGTGGGCCCGCGCTGATCACCGCTTGAGCAGGGGATAGGTAACCACCTTCACGAACGTTCAAACTCGCGATGACGCCATCTTCCGGAGCTTTAATTTCAATAGTTTGCGATGCTTTCCCGCGTTGAGTGATGGCTCTGATTTGAGAACGATCAACACCCAGTGTCACTAAACGTTCTGTCGCGCCTTTCACCAGGCCATTACGCCCAGTTCGGTAGGCGTTCAGTAGCTCTTCTTGTGCTTTGACTAGCTCAGGCGAATACAGCGTGAACAGCACATCGCCTTTGTTGACCTTTTCACCCACGGCATTGATGTAAAGCTTTTCAACCCAGCCAGCCACGCGAACGTTGGTTTGCCACAAATGACTTTCGTCAAACGCGATATAGCCGACAGTTTCAATCCGAGGTGAAAGTTGCTCTAAAGAGACTTGAGCAGTTTTTACACCTAAGTTGTTTTCAACTGATGGGTCAATTTTTACCGTGCCGGGTTTGTCTTGTTCACCCGCGAGATCTTCAGCGTACACTGGGATCAAGTCCATGCCCATTGGCGATTTGCCCGGTTTGTCGCGCTTATAATTTGGATCCATTGGAGCAACCCAATAGAGTGGCTCGTTTGAGCTGCTTGCAGCGTTAGCGCCTGAGCCACTCATGTCGTGGTTTGCACCAGATAGGTACTGATTAACGCCAAACCCTAGTGCCCCGCCAACAAGCAGAGCGATGGTTGCTATCTTGATTGAATTTGAACTCATTCCTAATTCCTTATTTTCCCCATGAGGCATGACAGCGATGTTGATTGTTTATTGGTGTGCATTCGCCATCGTCCCCAAACTTGGGTTCTCTCATGTTTTGTTTTAGTTCGCGCTTGCTTCAGTCGTGATGTTGGGTGCGGATACTTGATATTCGAAACCACCCAATAAAGCCGCTAAGTTGCTGTTTACGATGTTTAAATCGGTAATAAGACGTTGCTGTTCGAGCTTTAGCGCCAGCTCGTCTGTGCTTGCCATGATCACGTCGTTAAACTGTGCGGTGTTGTTTTGATAACCCCTTTCTACCGCGTGAATACGAGCTTGAACTTGGGGAAGTAAGGTGGATTGATAACGCTCTAAACGCTGACTCAAGTTGGCGCGATCAACCAGCAATGTGTTGACCTTCGCGTTCATCTGAGTCAGTAACGTATCTTTTTGTGAGCGAGCAGCACCCACTTGATACTGAGCGGCGGCTAAGTTGCGGTCTTGGCGATTGCCAGTGAACAGGGGAATGTCCATTGTTAGATACGCGCTCACCAAATCCGATGCAGGTTCGCCTTTCATATTGTTGGCTTGACGATAGGCGTACATCACTTCCACACCGAATTGAGGCGTGTAAGCTTGCTCTGCAATGTCCACTTGAGTTTCATTGGCAGAAATACTTACGTCTGCCATTTTCACCATCGGGTGCTCACTCAACTGTTGGTAGTGCTTGGTCGTTTCGTTATTTGCAGACAACTTTTGGTTTAATGACGCCCAAGTCAGTGTGTTGCTGGCTTGAAGTGTTGAGCGTCCGTTTTGGGTATAGGTATTGAGCCAGTCCGAGCCCAACCATTCTGAGAGTTGCGAGACCAAACGGCGCTGCATTTGTGCGTTGGCTTGCAGCTTTTCATCCAACTTACTCACTTGAAGCTGTGCATTCAGTAAATCTTGCGCTTCGCTTTTGCCGATTGAGTAATTGGTTTGAATGAAGTTTTCCATTTCCGTCATGAGCCGACGGTTTTCTAGCAAAATTTGCTCTGCTTTCTGCTGATAGCCCAGCTCCAACCAAAGCTGAGTCATGCTGTTTGCCACTTCAAGCTCCCGTGCGTGAACTTGCAACGACAAACCATCGGCTTGTTGATTGGCTTTCTTTTGTTGAAGATTGAGCGTCGAGCCACGTTCGAACTGTTGCATCAAACCGACGGAGATATTGGTCATCGGATCCTCGTCAAATTTGAAGCTATCGACAGGCAAACCACCAAAACCGACTTTCAATTTCGGGTCCATCAAGGTTGCGCTGGCTACGCCTGTTTCACGCATTGCTTCCGATTGAGCATAGAACTGCTTACGGTTGCCATCGTTACTCAACGCAACGCTAATGAGGTTTGCTAGCTCATTGGTTGACTGAGCTTGGATTGATTGAGCTTGCGCTTCTTGTTGTGCTTTCGTATTGGCTGGCGATTGTGCCACCACATTGAAAGCAGGTAGGGCAACCAGAGCCAGTGAGCATACTGGTGCCACTAAGCGATTTGGGTTGAATTCCATAATTTACATCCAAATTGATACCAAGCTCTTTTGCGTTTCGGGATCGATTGAACCGAGCGGGAGAGCGTTGGTATTTGCCAAACGGATGACGCACTTTTTTATCGCTAAATAGCAGGTAACAAATGGAGTTACGAGCGAATAGCTGAGGTGAGCACGCTATCAGTTGGGCGCAAAGAAACTGCCTGCAAAGCGATGCAGGGTCGAATGCTTTGTATGGATTAAACTATCGGAGGCCGATACAAATCATGGGTGACTTGTACCACTGGTGCGGTAATTTCTGAGGCAATGGATGCGCGACAAGCCAATGGGGAGAGCTGGCTGTCAGTGACTGGTAATGGGACAAAAACGAATGAGCAAGATGCTGTACAGCAATTGTGGATCATACCGGAGCCATCAACACAGCTCATGGTAATCTCTGCAGAGTCGGAGCTCAACGATGAGGCCATCTCCATGCTCATACTCGGGGAGCCGCAGTGATCGTTCTCGCTTGCCATTTCCGTCATGTGAGCAGACATCATGGCATCACTCGACATCATTTTGATACTCATTAAAGGCGCGCTGTTAACCACGCTAGATACCAGCAGTATCAGCGTTGTACATAACGTTAGCCAAATTGTATGCAATGATTTCAGACGCATACGGTTTCCAGTCAAAATGAGCTTATATATCGAGTAACCCCTAAATAATAAAGGTTACCCTAGGGGTAAAGTCAAGGATTATACCGAACCCACTTCGAGATAATGAGTTCTACATCTTAAAGTCAATTGGACATATTAATCGCTAAGAAATATCTCGCTAGTGAGTTTTTTGTCACACGAACTTTCCATGGTAGGGTTTATCCTTATAGAATGTAAGGTTTAATGTGCCTGCTTCGGGGGTTGTATGATAGAAATTGTCATCGATGGAAAATATAGAATTGTAGAAGAGGGGCTAACCCTTCTGGAAGCAGCCAAAGTGTGCGGGGTCGAAATCCCTTCACTGTGCGGAATGAACAAAAGTAACGAGAAAATTCCGTGTGATTTGTGTGTGGTCGAAGTGGAAAGTGGCGGAACTAAGCGCGCCTGTGATCTCAAAGTGTACCGCGGTCTCAATGTCGTCACACAATCAGAACAACTGAGTGAGCACCGCAGAAAAGCGCTCAACCGAATCATGACGGACCACTACGCCGACTGTGAAGCTCCATGCAAAACGGCGTGTCCTGCTGGGGTAGACATCCAATCTTATCTCTACCATATCTCGCAAAACGATCATCAAAAAGCGATTGAAGTTATTAAACGCACACTACCAATGCCGTTATCGATTGGGCGTGTGTGTCCGGCATTCTGCGAAAGTGAGTGTCGCCGTTCTTTGGTGGATGAGCCGATTGCCATTCGCCAACTCAAACGCCATGCCGCAGACGCAGATTTAGCGGCGCATGAAGCGTATGTCCCAGAGAAAAAACCAGCGAAGCATCGCAAGATCGCCGTTGTTGGTAGTGGCCCCGGTGGCTTAACGGCAGGTTATTACTTGTCGAATGAAGGTTATGACGTCACCGTATTTGAGTCCATGCCCAAAGCAGGCGGTTGGCTACGCTACGGCATTCCTGAATATCGCCTACCCAAAGACATTCTAGACAAAGAAATCGAACTGATGTGCCGCAACGGCATGCAAGTTGAAACCAACAAAAAGCTTGGTGTTGATTTCACGCTGTCGCAATTGAGTGAAGACTACGATGCCGTCTGTTTGGCTGTGGGGGCGTCTCAAGCGGTAGAAATGAATTATCCTGGTAGCGACTTGGACGGTTGTTATCTCGGTGTTGATTACCTGAAAGATTACGTTACAGGACAAAACTACGTTACGGGCAAAAAAGTTGCCGTGATTGGTGGTGGTAACACTGCGATCGACTGTGCGCGTACGGCGCGTCGTGCGGGTGCCGATACCACTTTGATCTATCGTCGAACTCGCGACGAAATGCCAGCCGAAGACTACGAAATCGTCGAAGCTGAACATGAGGGTGTGAAGTTCCATTTCTTAACGAATCCGGCGGAAAACATCGCGGATGAAAACGGCCGCGTGAAGGCAATTCGATTAGAACGAATGGCGTTAGGTGAGCCAGATGCGTCTGGTCGTCGTAGCCCGAAACCAACGGGTGAGTTCTTTACTGAAGCATTTGATACCGTGATTGCAGCGGTATCGCAAAAGCCGGATCTCAGCTTCTTAGAAAACGATGAGCTGTCCATTCCTCTAACGCGTTGGAACACATCTGAGTCCGACTCGCAAACCATGCACACGGGTACGGGCAATATCTTCAGTATCGGTGATTTTCGTCGTGGTCCTGCGACAGCGGTTGAAGCGGTGGGGGATGGGCGAGTTGCGGCAAAAGCGATTGATCTGTTCCTCAATGGCGATATGGCGGACATGCCGAAACCTGCGTTCAACTCTCGTAAAGAGAAAAAACTGGCGCAGGTTGACCCACTTCATTTCGAAAATATCCAAAAAGTTGCTCGTTCAATCATGCCGGAGTTGACTCCAGCGCAGCGTGAGCAGAGTTTTGCTGAAGTGGAACTGGGCTTTGATAACGAAGAGGCCATGAAAGAAGCGGCGCGCTGCTTAGAGTGTGGTTGCCAAGCGAATACCGACTGTGCCTTGCGAGATTACTCAACGGAATATCATGCCGAGCAACATTTCGATGTTTCCGTGGACGTTTCCTCTGCTAGCGTGATTGGTCATCAAGATTGGCTCGATTTGCGAGCGAAAGATCTTCGTCATAAATACGAAGTAGACCGCAGTTCTGAGTTCATTGAATTTGATGCTAACCGCTGCATCAGTTGTGGTCAGTGTATTCAAGCATGCCGCGAGCAAGCGGTACATGGTGTGTTGAGTTTTGTGTCGGATAAAAATGGCCGACCAGCTTTACGACCAGATGATCGTCCACGATTCCGCTCCGATGAAAAAGGCGCAAGTTGCAGCGGTTTGACGCTCATGGGCGATTCAAAATGCGTGCAATGTGGGGCGTGTGTTCAGGCATGTCCAACGGGCGCGATGGTGGACAGCCGTGACCGCTCTCAAGGCAGAACCGAACAGCTAAAAGCCGTCGATACCATTTGTACCTATTGTGGTGTGGGTTGTAAGTTGACCATGTTTGTCGATGAGCAACAAAACAAAATCCGCTATGTAAAAGGGGCGGATTCGCCGGTTAACCAAGGTATGCTGTGCGTGAAAGGCCGTTTTGGTTTTGATTTCATTAGCAGCGAAGAGCGTTTAACGACACCACTGATTCGTAAAGATGGTTGGTTGCAGCCAGCAAGTTGGGACGAAGCGATTCAGCTAGTGGCTTCGAAGCTTTCGACCATCAAGCAAGATTTTGGTAGCAACGCACTGGCCGGATTCTCTTCAGCGAAAACCACTAACGAAGATAACTACGCGTTTCAAAAATTCATCCGTCGTGAACTTGGTACGAACAACGTTGATCACTGCGCACGTTTGTGTCACGCATCAAGTGTGACAGGGCTTGAAGCATCGTTGGGGAGTGGTGCGATGACCAACGACATTCCAAGCATTAAGCATTCCGATGTGATCTTTATTATCGGTTCTGACACCACATCTGCGCACCCGATCATCGCTTCGCACATCAAACAGGCGATTCGTCATCACGGGGCGCGCTTGATTGTGGCAGACCCGAAACGAGTAGACATGGCCGAACATGCAGAGCTGTACTTGGCGCATCGTCCGGGTACGGATGTTATGTTGCTCAATGGCGTGATGCAGCAAATCATCAAAAATGGTTGGTACGATCAAGAATACATCGAAGAGCGCGTCGACGGCTTTGATACCTTGCTTCAAGAGGTGATGTCGCCAGCGTACAACCTCGACAAAGTTGAGTTAGTGACGGGCGTAAAAGCGGACGATATTTTCGCGATGGCGCGAATGATTGGTACGGCAAAACGCACGGCGGTGTATTACTCAATGGGTATTACCCAGCATACAACAGGGCACGACAACGTTCGTTCGATTGCAAACCTGCAATTGTTGTGTGGCAACATCGGTATTGAGGGTGGTGGTATTAACCCACTGCGCGGTCAATCAAACGTACAAGGTGCGTGTGATATGGGCGCATTGCCGAACTGTTATCCGGGATATCAAAAAGTGTATAACCCGATTGTTCGTCAGAAATTCGCGATTGAGTGGGATGCGCCGAACTTACCTTCTGAGCAAGGGCTTACCCTAACGGAAATCATCGATGCGGCGTGCAAACGAGAAGTTCGCGGGATGTACATCATGGGCGAAAACCCAGTACTGAGCGATCCAAACCAAGCACACGTGATTGAAGGGTTGGAAGCACTCGACTTCTTGGTCGTGCAAGACATCTTCCTCACCGAGACGGCGCAGTACGCCGATGTGGTATTGCCTTCTTGTTCATTTGCGGAAAAATCCGGTCACTTCACCAATACTGAGCGACGCGTGCAGCGCGTTAATGCGGCAGTGAAAGCGCCGGGTGAGGCGAAAGAAGATTGGTGGATCATTCAAGCGATCGCAAACGCGATGGGCAGCGATTGGCATTACCAGTGTGTTTCTGAAATCACTAGCGAGATCGCGCGTGTAACGCCGCAATATGCAGGGTTGCGTTGGGACGCGATCACGCCGAACGGTGTTCAATGGCCAAGTAACAAGAACAATCCAAACGGTACTCGTATCATGCACCAAACCCAATTTACCCGAGGGAAAGGGCAAATGGTGGGCGTGCCGTTCCGTTATGCAGCCGAGTTGCCTGATGAAGAGTACCCTTTGGTGCTTACAACAGGGCGTGTGCTAGAACAGTTCCACACCGGTACGATGACACGCAAAACGAAAGGGTTGGATAACCTTGCTGGGCCAAGAGCGATGATCAGTGTTGAAGATGCTGAAGCAATTGGTATCCATAATGGTCAGCGCCTAAAAGTGTCGACTCGTCGTGGCAGCATCGAAATTGATGCGTTTGTGACCAAGCGAATGCAAAAAGGCGTCGTGTTTATTCCTTTCCATTTCGTTGAGTCGCCAGTCAACCGCTTGACGACTACGGCAACGGACCCGCATGCGAAAATTCCTGAATTCAAAGTCGCAGCGGTTAAGATTGAAATCAGTGAAACGGCCGCTCAACCAGAGCCTGTCGAGGAGGCGGTACACCACGTCTAACATCAACGCTTCACGCACTGGCGAGTTGAGAAATTGCATTTAAGCTTATGATATGTAATAGCGAAACGAGCAGTGCGTGTGTCGAGCGTTTTTAAGTGGATCATATTGCTTCTACCCGCTCTTATTTGGCTGGCGGTCAGGCAAATTGAACATATTTGGTGGGCGGAGAATCTTACCTCGATTCCCGCCCTCATTGTGTTCACTTACGTTGTTTTAGCCTCGGCGTTTTTCATCACTCGTCGATGGTTGCAAAGTGCATTTTCTGCCTTTGTCGCTATTTTGTTTGTCTCGTTACTTGTTCCGCCGCAGCGCAGCCATGTGGCGTCTTGCTCGCAGTCTTTGAGCGTCATTCAATTCAATCTTTTTTACGAAAACTCAGACATCAATCAGTTCATCAACTATCTGTTGAGGCATCCTGCTGATTTGGTGGTGATGCAAGAGCTGACGCCGCGTGTTGGCAGCCTTTTGCACATGTTGGATGATGTCTATCCGCATTATTATGGTGGCCAACGTGACGTAGGGTACCCTTCAAATTTGATGATTCTTAGCCGACACCCCATCACGGAGGTTTCGGTTTATCGTGCGCCAAATGGACAAGAAGTCATCAGAGCGGTTTGGTTGCCTAAAGGTCAAGCACCGATCACTTTGTTTGCGGCTCATCCTCCGTCACCAAGAACCAGCGAGCTTTGGCATCAAAGAAATGCGCTGGTGCGAACCATAGAAACGCTGACCGCGCTTTATCCCGAGCCAGAGGTGTTGGTTGTGGGGGATTTCAATCTCTCCTCGGTTAGCCCTCGTTTTTCTGCGCTGTTCCCGAGTTTTCAAACCGCGCCAGTGACGAGCTGGCCAACTAACATCAAAGGCATCAACGTGCCAGAGCCGATGATGATAGGTATTGATCATTTGTGGCTAAAATCTGAGCAAGGACAGCGAATCATCTGCTCTCGTGAATCCTCTGCTTTTCCTCAAGGCTCAGATCACCGCATGGTGACAACCCAGATCGGTGTGCATATCCCATAGTTCAAGCCCTTAGAGTTTGTCATGTTTCATAAGTAAAACCGGTACTGAGCTTTTCATAGAATTGACTGTCTCTGACTGTTCTCTGTTATTTGAGCAAGTTCCATGACCTAAACTTTGCTTGCTTCCTATACTGAACTAACGAAGCAGGATTTTTATAACAACAAGAGGCAGCTTGCATGACAAGAACAACCTCATTTGCACTCGTTCTATTACTGATGTGCGCATACTTTGGTTACAACCGTTATTACGTGTATCCGCAGCAGTTGGAAACACAGGCCAAATCCATGTTGATACAAATGGCAAATCGCGAAGAGTGGATGGATGTGTTTGAGATGATGAACCGCGTAGAGGCGCACAAAGGGCATTTAGAGCTCGTGGCCGATGTTACGTCTTCTGATGGCAAACGTGCTTACAGTGAAGGCTTTATTACCTATACCGATCGTGAAGGTGTCGTCTGTAAACAGGTGGTGTTTAACTTTAAAATCAACTCTTTGAAAAACTACAGTATTTCAGACTTACGAGACTGCTCGTACGGCGAATATTATTAAGGTGAGTTGCTTAGTTAAGTCCGGTAAAACTAAATTTGAATATCCAAACAAAAATAGCCTCATTGTCGAGGCTATTTTTGTTTCTGCAGAAGAGAAAAAATTGGCAACTTTAATCGAGCGATTTCTTAAACCTTAGTGACGCGACGACCAATCCAAATACGGTAAACCCGAGCAACCAAAGGGTATCTCGCCATAAGTCCATCAGATCCGCTCCTCGCAACACTATGCCTCGAATCATGCGCATAAAGTGAGTGGCGGGCAGGGCTTCTGAAATCCACTGTGCTGCGACTGGCATGCCCTCGTAAGGGAACATAAATCCAGACAGCAGAATCGAAGGCAGAAGAATGAACACCGTCATTTGCATGGCTTGAAGCTGTGTTGTGGCGATGGTGGATATGACCAATCCTAAAGTTAAGCTGGCGGCGATAAACAACAAGGTTCCAAACAGAATTTGGCTGATTGCACCGTTAATCGGTACGCCGAAAATCCAATGTCCCAACCCTAGAATGATGAAAACCTGAATTAAGCCGACAAAGATATACGGCACGATTTTCGCCACCATTAGCTCTATCGAGTGGATGGGCGTGGTGATCAATAGCTCCAAATTTCCCCGTTCACGTTCTCGTACAATCGCGGCACTGGTGAACAAAATCATCGTCATGGTGAGAATCACACCGAGTAAGCCGGGTACGATGTTGACCGCAGAACGCCGACTTGGGTTGTAGTAGAGTGCGACTTCGAATGTTTTGCTTGGCGCTGGGCGAATCTCGAAATCAAAATCGGTCAATGGCATGGTTTGCAACGACAATATTGCCGAGCTGATCATGGTATCTGACCCATCCACAATCCATTGCCCAAGCTCTCGACCTTGCATCATGCGTTGTGTGAGATCGCTTGGCAAAATCAGCACGGCGCGCACAATACCATCTTGAATCGCTTGTTCAGCCTCTTGCGCGGTGGCATAGGTTTCTTTGATATCCACCACTTGAGTGACTTTGACGGACTGGGTAATGATCCGCCCGGCGGTACTGCCACTTTGGTCAACAACACCTACCGGAATGTTGCGAATGTCCGTATTGATTGCGAAGCCGAACAGCAAAAGCTGGATAAGCGGGATCATCACCACCATGCCAAATGTGATTCGGTCACGGGAAAGTTGGCGAATCTCTTTGATCATGACGGCTTTCATGCGAGCGATAGGTTTCATCATTGGCGGCCTTTCCCTGTCACGCTGACAAAAACATCTTCTAAGCTTGGGCGAGCGTGGTTCATTTCAGCGTTTTGAAGTTCAGGAAACGTCTGCTTTAACCATTCAATCGGCTGCTCGACATGCTGGTGGATAAGGATGCGTAAACGAATCCCCAACTGCGCCGCAGAGCGAACTTCGTCACGTTGAATCAGCTTTTCTTTAAGTTCACGAAGTTTGTCGGCTTTCACCTCAATGATATTAACGCCCATCTGTTCCATTAACTGTTCGGGTTCGCCATCGGCACGAATTTCGCCCGATTCCATGATCGCCAGACGGTGGCAGCGTTCCGCTTCGTCCATGTAATGCGTGGTGACCAAAATCGTCGTACCTTGATCGCACAAGTCGAACAACTGCTCCCAAAAATCGCGTCGATTTTCGGGGTCAACGGCGGATGTCGGCTCATCCAAAAATAGCAGTTCGGGTTTGTGCATGGTCGCCGCGGCGAGTGAAAGGCGCTGCTTTTGTCCGCCACTCATGCCGCTTACGCGCTGTTTGCGCAATTGATCCAACCCGTAAGTGGTGAGCTGCTCTTCTATCCGCTCTTTCAGCGACTTGCTGCTTAAACCAAAAATTTGCCCAATAAATTCGAGGTTTTCTTGAACGGATAGGTCGTCGTACAACGAGAACTTTTGTGTCATGTAGCCAATTTTGAGCCGCAGTTGTTCGGATTGTTTTGGGATGTCTAATCCAAGCACATCCACACTGCCTTCGCTTGGGCTGAGAAGGCCGGTGAGCACACGAATGGTGGTCGACTTACCGCAACCATTTGGCCCCAAAAATCCGTAAATGCTGCCTTTGGGCACGTTGAGTGTGATGTTATTGATAGCAGTAAAGTCGCCGAACTTTTTGACCACATTTTGAGCTTGAATTGCATACTCGGTCATTGGCTTACTCCACCAAATCTACTTGGGCAGGCACACCGGACGGCAACGTTTTTGCAGACTCAGGTAAATCAACTTCTGCTAGATACATCAATCGTGAACGTTCTTCTTCGGTTAGTGCGAAGTAGGGTGTGAATGACGGCTCACTAGCCACCCAACGAACGGTGCCTTGTAATGGACTCTCAAGGCCATCGACATTCACTGTCACGGTTTTTCCAGGAATAAACCCGATTCGATAATCGGCAGGAACATACACTCGCGCATACGGCACGCGGTTGGCTTGAATCACGGCAACCACACCGTTCACTGGTACGCGTTCGCCAAGGTTGTAAGGCAAATTATCGAGCGTACCGTCACGCGTGGCCGTGATGGTGAGTTCTGCCAGTTTTTGCTCTTGCAACGCCACTTCGGCTTTTGCCGCCATTAAAGCGGCTTTAGCTTGTTCGATGTCTTCGAGGCGAGAACCTGCGGTGAGCTTACTGAACTCTTCTTTTGCTGAGTCTAATTCGGCTCTCGCAGAGTCCCTTGCCGCAAGAGCGGAATCTTTTTCGGATTGGCTGATGAGCTTTTTACGCACCAGTTCTGCTTTGCGTTGATAGTTTTTCTGCGCTTCGGTGAGCTGCGCTTCCGCTCGGGCTACGCGTGCCGATGCGGCAGCAATGTCTTCTGGACGTTCACCATTGGTCAATTTAAGCAAATACGCTCCCGCTTTGGCTTGCTCGGCAACGGCGTGTGCAAGAACGGCTTGTTGATTCTTGGTATCGAGCTGAACCAACACTTCCCCTTCACTGACCAAGCTGCCTTCTTTGACAGGAAGGGCTCTAATTATCTCATTAGATGTGGCAGTAAACGTTACGCGGTCACGTTCTAAAGTGCCAAGCGCTTGGTGCGTGTTATCTTTTGAACAGGCGCTTAAAAGGGCAATAACCAATGTGCCAAAAATGATTCGCTTCATAGTGCGGTGCTTCCTTTGAAGAAGTAATGCATGAATAGATAACTTGTGAACGGGAGCGTGTTGATTGAGCCCGCCAACCCGTCGCTAACTGCCATCCATAACGATTTCTTTTTAGAGCTTAGCATTTTATCTACAAGCGATTCTTTTTAAATAGAGAGGCTTAGCGTTGGAACAAGCTTGTCGCGAGGTGGAATGAAAAAACCTTGAACGAGGTCAGGTTTTTCCTGATAAGTAAAATTAAATGCCCAGCGATAAACACTAGGCTAGTTGGGGCTGCAAGTTGTCACTTGATTCTGAATTAGAAATCACTTCACATTTTAAGTGGCTGATTCGTAAAATGGATTGCGGTCTGCCATGACAATAGGCAAGGTGTTGAATA
>ERZ1673961.495-NODE-495-length-15465-cov-6.579559_pt1 | contig 15465 bp, 16 predicted proteins | sample MGYA00580189_ERZ1673961 | MGnify/ENA primary metagenome ERZ1673961 (study PRJEB41334, sample SAMN05608105) | rock metagenome | biome: terrestrial subsurface; feature: shale formation; material: shale | place: USA: Pennsylvania ... | reverse complement strand
TCACCGGGCTTATGATGAATTAACCATTCAAAACTAAATGGAAAGGGTACTAGATAGCTTATTTTCATGCGCATTGAGTCGTCGTTTCCAGCCGGAAATTTGCCCAACGTCACCGTTTTTGAAACCGCATATCCAACCGTATAAAAAAACCACCCGACTAATCTAATTTCAAGTAGCAGCATAAACACTCTGCCAAACACTCTGAGCAGCATACTTATAAGATCATCCATTTATTGCTCCATTTTCAATACCAAGCGTAGGGAATAACTATTAACGCCATACTCGTTTATGCTCGTACTCAAAGAAATTGAAGGACTAAACAAGCAATAAACGCTGGTAGACCAGCTATGAAGAAAACTAAGCCGGTCTGGTAGTTCATTCGATAGTGCTCTCGTTCGTCTTTTGCGAAATCATGGCCTTCTACCATTTTGTAGACTTTATCTGTTCTAGGATCATCTAACCGAGTCGTCTTACTATGGATGCCACCTTCCCACATGAGCTTCGCCAAAAACCATATGACGATGACAACAAAGAAAAGAAAGTCGACCAACTGAGTAGTAGCAAAGAATGGAACAAACTGGGCTAGAGCTATAACAACAAGAGCCGCTGAGAGGTTAATTAGAACCAATTTTTTGAGTAAATCGAGCAAAATTACCTCCTAGAGCAGAACGCAGCGTTAAGGGGAGAGTGCCACAAAACCACCGCAAACTAAAAAGGCGACGCGGCATGAATCTCTCTTGAGCGCCTTGCTATACGTTGACCTTGTAGGTTAAGTCTGACACCTCATCACCTGTGATACCTCTGAAACCCCAACAATGAGCAGGTTGCTCTTTGATTGTAATTTCAACATCAATGGGAGCGATGCCTAAACTCGATTCAATATTATTAAATAGAGCCTTTATTAGAGCCTTCTTGGTTTCGACTTTGCGACCTTCCATCATATTTACTTCTATCACCGTGTAAGCATCAGAACGGCCACTAGGATAGTAGAAATCACTTTTATCGAGAGGGACGAATCTTTGAGCACGCTTATCCTCAGGCAAACCTAAGGCTTGAGTCATCGATTCTTGGATCACATCTATCCCAAGTTCAAATACAACTCTATAGTTTTAATCAATCTCTGGAAGCTTTTATCAGACGAGGTATATAGATGAGAATTTTTCGGGAGAACATCCGTTTGTTGCTTCGCCGCAGACAACTGACTAATTCTTTGGGGCAGCAATAAGCACATCATGGCAAACCAGAACGTGCTTACCATGATGTTGAAACAGGGATTTGGATGGGAATATTTAAGCTATACGTCGGCGAGCTTACGCTGCTAACGATTAAGTGCGGTACAGCACTTTAACAACGTGCCAGCCAAATTTAGTTTTCACCAGTTGAGGGGTGAGGATTTCACCTTGAAAACACGCTTTATCAAACTGTGGCACCATTTGTCCTTGGCGAAATTCGCCCAGGTCGCCACCTTTTTTGCCCGATGGACACAGTGAATATTTCTTGGCCAGAGTCTGAAACTTTGCACCTTTCTTTAGCTGCTGAATGATGTCATCAGCCTGTTCTTTGTGCTTCACCAGAATATGAAGCGCTGCTGCGGTTCTTGCCATATTTGACCCTCAAACGACTTAGTGCGGTAAAAAAGTGGCTTAGTCTATCGGAACTCCGATCGAGTTGCACCCTGCATTGACGACGACATTCTAGCTACAATTTAATGAATCTTTGTTATCGGTCGCCAAAGGAATTGAAACGAAGTTGTATAACTTATTGAACAACTTCTCACTCAATAGTAAAAAAGCGCCGTTACCGTTGCTGATACGATATTTTCGGTTAGTATAGTTACTCATGCGTTTAGATTAAGAATTTCGTTATGGCTAAAACCATTAGTAAGGCAAATCAGTCACAAGGCATGCTGATGTTCACGCTGAACATGCAAAAGCAGTTGTTTGCGATTGGTACACTCAAAGTACGAGAAATCGTTCCTTACTTGCCGATGACTCAAATCCCCTACTCTCACCACCACGTTGTGGGCACTGTGACTATCCGCAATATGACCGTGCCTGTCATCGACATGGCTGCGGCGATTGGTTTTCGTCCGATTGCTCCTCAAGAGTACAAAAACAGCTATCTGATTGTGACGGACTGTCTGCGTACCGTAGTAGCATTTATGGTGCGTGGGATTGAGAAGATCATCGAGTGTGACTGGCGTTCGATTGAATCAGCGCCGCCAACCGCCGGACGCAATGTGTTCGTCACTGGCATCACCCGTTATCAGGAGCAGATTGTTCAACTGCTGGATGTGGAGCTGCTGCTGTCAAAAATCTATCCGCAGTATGAATCGACCAAAGTGCCGATGCTGACTGACGTTGAACGTGAACGCTTGAAAGCCCTGAACATTCTGTTGGTTGACGACTCATCGATTGCACGCAAACAACTGGCGGATGCACTGGATCGCATTAATATTCCGTATCAGATCTGCAAAAATGGTCTGGAAGCGGCAGATTTAATGAAAAAGCTGGCTGGCGAAAATCAGGCGATTGATATTTTGGTGAGTGATATTGAAATGCCAGGTCTGGATGGTTATGAACTGGCGTTTGAAGTGCAGAACGATCCAAAACTCAGCCATGCATACTGTATTTTGCACACTTCTTTGTCGAGTGAGATTTGTGTCGACCGCGCTCATCAGGTTGGTGCGCATGAAGCACTGGAAAAATTCAATGCAACCGAGCTGATCGAAGCCATGCTACGTGGCGCGAAGAAGCTTGAAGCTCAGCGCCACTCACACGCGTAATGCATTCAGCCTTGCAAGGTCATGCTTTGCAAGGCTTCTCTATCTGATTTTTTCAGTTTGCTGACCACCAGTTGGTAGGAACGCAGACACAAATCTTCAATCATGCCCGTATCAACATCGCCTTCTAAATCGACCGAAATCCAGTGACGCTTGTTCATATGATAGCCCGGACGAATGGATGAAAACTGACTGGTAAGAACTTCGCCGTCCTGCGGAGTGCATTTTAGTGTCACGAAGTACGGCGCGCTCTCCTGAGAGACATAAGCAAACATTTTTCCGCGAATCTTATACACCAGTGGATCAGGGCCAAACGGATAGCACGCTTCCGACTGGAGCAGAGAATCGAGATAGTCGGTCAGTTGTTGCAAAGTCATCATCACGTACTCCTAAGATTATTCGAAGCTAGAGAGCCAAAATTTCAGTAACTGAGTGAGTTGCTGCTGATCGTCACCCGACAATCCTTCCACCAGCTTTTCCTGAATTTTCACATGCTCAATCACCAGCTCATTGACCACGTCTAAACCTTCATCACTGAGCTGAACTTCAATACTGCGACGATCCGCGGTGCTGTGCAAACGGTGAATCAAACCTTTTTGTTCAAGCTTATCAAGGCGATTGGTCATCGCACCGGACGTCAGCATCATCGAAGCAAGCAACTCCGACGGAGTCAGGCGATAAGGTGCGCCCGCTCGCAATAAGGTGGCCAGTACATCGAACTCGCCCATTTTCAAACCGTAGCGCTTATGAACTTCCGCAACGGCAGTTTCCAGGTGTTTGGTCAAACGCATCATGCGTCCCATAATGCTCATCGGTAACGTGTTGAGCTGCGGCCGTTCTTGTTGCCATTGTGACAATACGCGATCAATCGCATCCATCAGTGTGGGTTCTCCGTCTGTGTTTACTGACAAAATACTTTAACATAAAGATACTTTACAAAAAGCATTTCCTACGATAACTTTCTGCTCAGATATCTCAATATAAAGATACTTAACATGAACATTTTAATTGCCATGATACCTGCCTTCTTTTGGGGAACCACCTACGCGGTGACCAAATACACCCTAGCGGACTGGCCTCCGCTACTGCTCGGAGCCATTCGAGCGCTGCCTGCTGGCCTGCTGCTGCTGGCTCTGCGCCCGAGCCTGCCGGAGAAATCCCGTTGGCGTCCACTGCTTACCATTGGCCTGGTCAACATCGCTGCCTTCTTTAGCCTCATTTTCGTGATGGCCCTGACCTTGCCTTCCGCTATTTCAGGTGTGGGCATGGTATCGGTGCCCGTATTCGCGATGTTTTATCACTGGCTGGTCAGTCGTCAGCGTCCATCGTCAATTCAGTTGCTCAGTGGCGCGGCATTGATTGCTTTGGCTTGGTTCTTGTTCGACCCGAAATCGCTCAGCCTCAATCCATTGGGTTTGATGGCGATGCTGGCCGCCATTCTGTGTATTATCTTCGGCTCAACTCTGACCAAGTCGCTCGGCGGCAAAATCCACTGGTGGACAGTGCTCAGCTGGCAGTTGATCATCGGCGGTGTGGCACTTGGTCTGGCGGCTCTCGTGCATGCCTTTTTCTCGCCTCAGGTCTACATGGAGACACTGACGCACATCAGTACACGTAACATCCTGGGTTTATTGTGGATTGTGCTGCTCAACACAGCGCTCGGCTACGGATTGTACGTGTGGCTCTTGCAAAGAATGTCGGTGGTGGATTTCACGTTTGGTGGCATTGCCAACCCGGTCGCCGGGATCGTGTGTGGCGGTTTATTGCTGAATGAGATTTATCGCCCGGATCAATACGCATTGATGGGAGGCATGATTGTGATGTCTTTACTGCCACAAGTGGTTGCTCTGATCCGTCAGCGCCATACTATGCGCGTGGTTTCTCAGCAGTAGTCGTTTTCGACCGGTGTGACGTCACACCGATCAAGCTTTGATTTAGCGTCGCGGCATCGCAATGCGTGCGTTTTATCACAGAGAGCGACGATAGTGAGAAAAACGTTCAGATAAACCACAATTTCAGTCTGTTTTTTGCGGCGCGAAGCCTCGAGATCCGCTAATCTTAGCGCATAGAGTTTAGGTGCCTTTTAGCTTATCCCAAGAATGACTGACGACGACTTTAAAAAATCCACTTCTAACTTAAAGAAGGCCGTTCCGCTGATGATGAAACATCACGTTGCGGCTACTCCTGCGAATTACGCCCTTTGGTACACCTACGTTGACAACACCATTCCTCAGCTCAATCAGGAAATGGATGTTGTACTGGATAACTTCGGGCTGTGCCCGCCTGCATCCGGCGAATACATGTACAAGCAATACATCGCGACCAAAGCCGAAACCAGTATCGGTGAACTGCGCGCCAACATTGAGCTGCTGGTTAACGAAGTGGCAAGTTCGATGTCGGACACAATGACCGATACCACCGCTTTTGAAACGATTATCGACAGAAGCTTTAATGATCTGGAACGTGTCGAAAAAGAAAATCTGTCGATTGAAGAAGTGATGTCGCTCATCCGTCAGTTGGTCAGTGAATCTCGCGATATTCGCCACTCGACCCGCTTTCTTAACAGCCAGCTGAAAACCGCGAGCCAGGAAATTACGCGCCTCAAGACTCAGCTCGCGGAAGTACAAAAAGATGCGCTGTTTGACACCTTATCAGGGCTATACAATCGACGTGCGTTTGACGATGACATCAGCGCTTTGCTGCACGCACAGCAGCCGATGAGCATTGTGCTGCTCGATATTGACCATTTCAAAACGTATAACGACGATTTCGGTCATCTGTTTGGTGATGCGGTGATCCGTGCAATTGGCAAGCGCCTCCATTCCAGTTGCCGCGAAGGCATTACCGCCTATCGCTTTGGCGGTGAAGAGTTTGCATTGATTGTGCCCAACAAGTCGCTGCGCAGTGCTCGCCAGTTCTCTGATGCGCTGCGCCGTACGATTGAAAAGCTGAGCGTGCGCGATCGCCGCACCAGTATGCAGGTTGGCAACATTACGGCGTCATTTGGTGTCGCAGAGCGCGACCCTACTGATACTGTTGAAACGCTGATCGATCGCGCCGACAAGATGCTCTATGAAGCGAAAAATCTTGGCCGAAACCGCGTGATGCCTATTTAAGTTCAAGGCAAGTACAACATTTTCGGCGTGCAAAATGGAAAATCCTCCCAATGGGAGGATTTTTTTATGGAGAGCGTTTCATCAGGATGGCATTACAAATTAAAGCAGTAGTTCAGGTAGTAATCTTCGCCGCTTTTTGCGGTGTATTCTTTGTCTTCACTGCATGCCTGAGGTTTACCACGTTCATCACCTTTCACCAGACTAATCCAGTGACGCATCGCTGCGGTTGGCGTGGTGTTGTCGCCCATCTGTGTGAAAGTGGTACAGGTTTCTAACTGAATATCGTCAATCTCTACCAACTCCACACAGCCCGTGCCTTTCTGGCAACCCAACATCACATCCACATGGCAGCCGTTACCGTCACGGAACAGAATCGAACACGGATTATCTTTACCACCTGTAAATGCCACAAAGTGCTTAGGATGTTTCAGACCGCTGTGACGTCCATCTTTGAAGTAAGCGAGAACGTGGTGGTAATCAATCACGTAACTGGTCACTTCCTGATGAGACCCTGTTTCCAGCGGGAACAAACGGTCGAGCAGTTGTTTCGCTTTCAGCTGTTTTTCACGTTGCTGGTTTGCGCTGATTGTCTCGACGGCGAAGACTGCTTCAGCGATAAAGGGTTTCTGTTGTTTTTGGATTTCTGTTTTATCGAATGTCAGCATATTCATCGTCTTTCCCTCATGGATAACATTAAATTTCGTCCTAGAGCAAATAATCCAAACTTGCGTTTAATTTTCGTTCAAGTTTGTGACTTGCTTAATTTGTAGACTAGCGGATTTTTAACTACAATTTCACAACAAAAATTTTACAATGTGAATTTTACAAAATGGCCGTGTCAAAAAGCTTAGTCAGACAGTCTCATTTTCTGGGAACGAAAGTGAGAAACCTTAGGAAACGCAACCACTTAACGATGGAAGATCTGTCGGCGCGTTGCATTCGCATTAATCCGGAGTACGCACCCTCGGTTTCTTACTTATCGATGATCGAACGGGGAAAACGGGTTCCGAGCGTCGAAATGTTGGAAGTGATCGCCGAAGTGTTCCAAAAAGATCCGACTTGGTTTCTTGACGATGAGCCGGAGCAAGCCGACATCACGCCAGACAAAGGCAACCGCGGCGGTATCAGCGGCATGGCGCTGGAGCCGAGCTTTCTGTTTTCCAATGACATCCTGCAAATTGCGATTCCTGAAATGCTGTCACAAACCGGCATCACGGGTCGCCAGTTCGCCCACCTCCTCATTCGCGCGCATCAGGAAAGCCTGCAAAACCACTTTCCAGATCTGGAACGAGCCGCGGAAGATGTCGGCCTGAAACGACTGAATCTGGCTGTCGAAGATCTGTTTGATATCGCCAAAAGCCTTGGCCTCAACATTCGTTGGGTACAAAGAACGCCACACGATGTGGTCGACGAACTGGGCGTCAGCGCCAAACAGCTTGTGACCTCGTTCTTTGAGCCGCCAGGCACCATTTATCTCAATGAGATTCTGCGCAACTACCCGACGCGGCTTAAATACGATTTGGCGGTGTACATTGGTCACAACGTGCTGCACAGCAAAGACGGTCTCAAGAGTGTACTGTCGGTCGGTCACACTCAGGGTTGGGAAGAGCAGGACACACAACCGACTTCGGAGCTCAACTCTCAGGACATTTTGCAAGCGTGGCGCGACTTCGAATCGAGTTTCTTTGCCGGTGCTTTGCTGTGTCCGAAAGTGCCGTTTCGTCAGTTGCTTGATCGCAACGGCTATGAAATCGACGTGCACAAAAAAGCCGGCGTCTCTCCTTCGGTTGCAATGCGCCGCATGACGGTGGTTTCGCCTTATCCGCACTGGCACTACTTCGACGCATATGGCGAAGGCAAACTGAAAGCTGTCTATCGTGGCAACGGCATCCCGCTACCGTGGGGTAACATGCGCAAAGTGAACGACCCTTGTCAGCACTGGGCGGTATTTCGTCGATTGTCTGAACCGCAGGATGGCAGCTCAGCTCAGATTTCGATTCTCAACGTGGGAGATGAACCCAGAATCTATTGCTGTGAATCGGTGAACATGATTGATCCTGCGGGCAACAACCGAGTGTTGTGTGCCGGGATTGACCTCAACCCGGCGATTGCGGCGCAAGGTGGCGATGCACGCTCGATTGCAGAAGAACTGAAAGCCTCTTGCGTCAGCCAAGGCGGCAGTACCGTGATCCCTCGTCACATCAAAAAAGATCTGCTGACCATTGCCAAGATCCTGAACATCAACTGGATTGAGCGTGGCATTGAAAATGATGCGAGGCTGATTTGTTCACGCGGAGCTGTGTGTCCACGAAAACCGAGTTGTTATGAGAAATGTAGCGGATAGCAGGCAGAAAAAAAGCCAATCGCAATACTCGCGATTGGCTGATATAGATGTGAACAAGAAGGTTCACTAACAACGTCAGTTGGCTAGGTGACCCTCGGCTTAAAAGGGTCGAACTATATAATGCAGATAGCGTGCCAACTTTTATTTTTACTGAAACACACGCTTTCTGGACAAATATTCATCAGTTTCATTACAACAGATATCATAATTGAATTGCAATTTGCGAATATATGCAGATTGCAAATGTTATATGGAATTAATTGGCCAGCATGTTAATGCTTATAGAACACCCAGATTGGCCCAATTAATAAGAATTGCAGATCACTCAGAAAGGAAGGTTTCTTGCCTTCAATTTTATGTCCAACAAACTGCGCTATCCACAGCAGTACGAACAGAGCCAGTGACAGCGGCAATAAAGGCAATGCCATCAGTTCCACACTCCAGGCCAGGCCGATACAGGCCAACGTAAAGCCGAGCATCATCAGAAAAACGGTCATGGATAAGCGGTAGTAGAAACCAAGAACCGGCACCGCAACCAGCCAGATCCAGTCAACGCGCCATTCCATTAGCGGTGCCGCAGGCAGCGACCAGATAAGGCCAACGATAGAGAGGTAAATCCCGGGCACTGCCACACGGTGAATTCTTTTGTTGATCGGGTTTTGATGGCTGACAGCATACGCATCCAGCCATTGATTTAGCGTTCGCATTATTCATCCTTGAACAACGGTAGAGGAAGGCTCAGTCAGCGATGTGTCTGACGCCGTTTTACGGCGTACATGCGTTCGTCAGCCAGTTTGAGCATGGCATCGATATTTTCGATGTCCGCGCTATAAATAGCGTGGCCAATACTGATATGTAAATCAATTAGATGCCCTTCGTAAATCACCGGAGTGTGACAGAGTGCGGCTTCTATCGCGCTGACAACGGTTTTAATGTCCTCTTCCACAATCCGCGGCAGCAGCACCAGAAATTCATCGCCGCCGATACGCGCGATCACATCTGAACCACGCAGCACAGATTTCAACCGTTCAGCACACGCGATCAGAACCTTATCACCAGCCGCATGACCATAGGTATCGTTGATGAGTTTGAATTTGTCCAAATCAATATTGAGCAGAGCAAAGCTGTCGTGATTGCCAGATTTCTTGGCGTGGTCAAAGAAACTCTGCATGGTGAACATGAAGTAGCGCCGGTTAGGCAGGTGCGTCAGTGTGTCATGCATTGCGCGGTTGTGTGCCGTGCGATAGAGGCGATAAATCACCACAAACGCAATCGCGAGCAGCGCCATCACCGGATAGCCGACCAAACGCACCAGATTGACTTGATACCAGGGCACGTTGCCCAGCATTTCGTGCTTCTCAGCGGCGGCAATCGCCCAGCTACCATAAGGGAAATGCACGGTCTCTACCGCAAACGCATTATCAAATGTACTCTGCTTACCGTAGAACAGGTCACCATTCATGCCGGTGCTGTCGATACCACGAATCGCAAAATCGTAGGTATACACAAACGACTCGATACCCGATGCCAAAAACAGTGATTCCCAGTCCAGTACAATGCTGCACACACCCCAATATTCCTGATTCATCGGCGGATCAGTAAAAATTGGAATACGCACGATCAACGCCCGCCCGCCCTGTACCAGATTGACTGGGCCAGCAATGAAAATTTGCTTGGCAGTCCGTGCTTTCACGATGGATGCCCATTGGCTGGGTACTGTTCGATAGTCCAGCCCCATGGCGGCTTTGTTCTCGTCGTAGGGGAAGATGTAACTGATGACATCATTCGGTGCGAGACCAATCACTTTGAGGTGTTTACCTTCACGCAGGATGTGGTTGGCTAATTTGTTCCAGTCCCGCACTTTAGAATCAGGGCGCAGAGTGACAAGAGTAGACAGGCTATTCGCCACATAAATATCAGAAAGGATAGAGGCTTCCAGTCGAAAACGGATTAAAGAAAGCTCTTCACGTGCATGAGACTGAAGTCCGTCCCGAATGTACGCTATTTGATGATTGTTGAGCGCTTCTATCAATCCAATGCTGGAAAGAATAAACACGAAAAAAAGCACACGAATAGACTTTCTCTTGCCTGAGGTTTGACTCATGCAACCCCTCTCTTTGCCTGTCGTCTTTTGCGCCAGGTTCTGGTATTTAGTATATGGCTTGCCGCTATTTACTTAGCATAACCAAAGTAAGCAACAAATCTATAATTAAATAACAACATTATTGATATAAGTTTATGGAATCTGAAAACTTCAGTCTGTTCGCCTATGAACCACAATGGCTCCCCATCACAGATGGTAAATTGCTGTGGGTCGAACACTTTCTGACTCCGACTCAAGCCGATCATGCATTTTCCGTTCTCACTCAAGAGCTGGACTGGCAACAGGAAGCGATCACGCTGTTTGGCAAGTCGGTATTGCAACCCAGATTGCAAGCCTGGTATGGCGATAAAGCCTATACCTACTCGGGCCTCACCATGCCGCCCAAAGCCTGGACACCCATGCTTGCCGACCTGAAGCAGCGCTGTGAATTGCTGGCTGGTCAGGCGTTCAACTCGGTACTGGCTAACTTATATCGTGACGGCCAAGATTCGATGGGCTGGCATCAGGATAACGAACCCGAACTCGGCCAACAGCCCGTGATCGCTTCACTTTCTCTGGGCGAAACCCGACGTTTTGTTTTACGCCACCTGCACAGCAAAGAGAAATTGGAGCTGCCACTCAGCCACGGTTCTCTGTTGATTATGGCAGGTAATACTCAGCATCTTTGGCAGCACTGCGTGCCCAAAACCGTGCGTGCACTTGAACCGCGCATTAATCTGACCTTTCGTCTAATACACGATGACGGATGATGGGCAGAGTCCCATTCCGCCGATTTTTCACACAACACTGACCCATTGCTCACACGAATGCTGCCACCTTAGCCTAATGTGTTGCGTTATCTTTGGTTAACTCTCGGTTCACTATGTCGTTACGTAAAACCAGTCTGGCGCTCCTGATAAGCAGCGCTCTAATCCTGCCGTTTTCTGGCTTGCAGGCGCAGCCGGAACCCGTTACGGCATCAAACAGTTACACCTATACCGCCGACGTCATTCGCCATACTTACGAAAGCCAGCTGTATACCCTACCCGCGTTTAAAGAAGGTCATTACGGCTTACGCATGTACCGACAAACGCTGGATAAGAAATATGCCGCCGCGGTCTGGAGTGACATGGCTCGCGTCGCAAGTCGGCTCAACTACTTCGCCGCGGAAGTGAACACGCCAGAGCAGATTTATCTCTATTCTCAGCAAGAGCTGGCAGACTATGCGGACGAAACTGACGAGCGCTCTAAACTGCGATACACCGTGACCAAACATATGCCTGAATATCTTTATCTCGGCATCGATCTGCTCGGTTCGATGGCGCGGGCGAACGAATATGGTCTCAAACACATTGACGATCAGAAGTTGCGCGACGTCATTCGCCGCTATGATTTTCGCAAGTACGCAACGGACAAGCCGATGATTGAAGCCTGGGCAGCGCAGCTGGCGAATCAGGTTTATTGGCTGCGTCAGTTGGGAGAGCAGGATGTGGTCAATGATTTCATTCAGGCATTTCGCGATACCTACCCGGATAACAAAGATGCGGGTTTATCGAATCAGCAGTACGGCAACAAACTTTATGGAATGACACACATCATTTTCGCCGATTCGGAATACTATCAACACGCCGTCAGCGAAAAACAGTATCAGTGGATATATGACTACTACCGCGCCAATATCGACACCATTTTGCAGCGCGCGAAAGAAGACATCATTGCCGAAGTCGGTATTTCGTTCCTGCTCGCAGGGCTGGAGGACGATCCGGTGGTTGAGAAGACCCGTCAGGCAATTCAGAATGCGGTCAACAAAGACGCAGGCATGGTTCCATCCACTACGGGCAGCACCGATGTATCGGAAGGTGAGCACCGCAACGTGCTGGCAATTATGCTGCTGGACTGGAAGGGTGTGAACGAAGCGCCGACCATTCAACACCAACCTAAAGTATTTAGCAGCCTGCCCTACGGTTTGGTTGCCAACACCCCATCAGAATAAAAAAGGGGCGAAAGCCCCTTTTTTACTACCATGACACCGCTACTCCGCAATCCCACTCAAAACCCTACGAGGCCGAATGTAATCTGTGGCTCGCCGCGTGCCACAGCTTAGGCAGCACGCTGGTGCTGACGGTCGCCACCACAATGAGCACAAGGCCCAACTGCTGCGCTGCGGTGTAGCTGACATTGAAAAACAGCAGCTGCAACGCCGCGGAAAACAGCAGGTTGGTGAAAATCAGCGGAGCCAACTGAGACCCCGACTCTGCCAGTCGGTAGGCCTTCGCTCGAAAGACCTGAGTATTGATCACCAACAATGAGACCACGACCAGTGTTGCAACCGTGAGTAGCAGGTGACGGTCCATCGATAAGTCGAGCGCAGAATGCCAAGGCACCAGCGTCAACATCGGGAACAACATGGCCGCTGCCATGGTGAAGCTCCAGACATTGATCTCGACCGAACGTAAGCTGCTTTTCGACGCTTTATAGAGGCTCAGCTGTGAACCTGCATTAAATAAGCCCGCGAACAATCCGGCCAGCAATTCCGGCCGCCACTCCATTTGCGTGACATCGCCAGACAGCATCACTACCCCCGTAAAGGTCGCGATTAATCCAGCCACCGTCACCCAAGGCATCCGCACACCAAAAATCAGTTTTTCTAACAACGGAATGAACAAAGGCCCGGTACTGAACAACACCACTCCTTCAACTAACGAGAGATGCTGCAGAGAATAGATAAAACACACCTGACACGCCGCCAGACACACAGCCCGCACAGCCAGAGGCTTCAACATCGCTCGCTCCGATATGCGAAAACGGCTGACTGCCAAAAACGCCAACAAAATCAAAGCCGGAACCGCAAAACGCAGAAAGCTTAACAGGCTGATGGGGACAACGGTGGTCAGATATTTGGTCAAAAGCCCCGTGACAGACAAACTGGCCGTCGACGACAACATGAACACTACAGGCAATAGTTTATTAGGCATACAACACTCCTTAACTTGCGCCCTATGTTACGTAAATGACAGCACAAAGAATAACGAGTAATATTGACCAAACCTGTTAGGAAAACTTACACATGCGCAAACTCATCCCACTCAAATCGCTCTACACATTTGTTGCAGTCGCCGAAACAGGCAGTATGACAGAAGCCGCCCAAATGCTGAGTGTCAGTCATTCAGCGGTCAGCCAGGCCATAAAATCGCTGGAGAGCCAACTTAATCAGCCGCTGTTCAATCGGGTGGGTCGTTCAGTCACACTTAACAGTGCCGGACAAAAATACTACCGTAAAGTGGCCCCGGCGCTGGAACAGATTGTCGATGCCACAGAATCCATGCTGGTGTCGCACAACAGCAATCGCCTGACTCTGAATATGATCAACTCTCTGGCGCTTCACTGGTGGATCCCCCGTGTGCCGACGTTTCAGGCGTTTGCCCCCAACGTGGATATTCGTATTTCAACGTTAACGGGCGCTTTCTCACTTGAGGCAGAAGGGGTCGATGTGGCCTTAATCCACGGGTTTCATCGGGAATGGCAGGGGTATTACTGCGAAAAATTGGCCGATGACGAAATCGTGCTGGTCTGTCACCCTGAACTGTTGAGTGAGCAAAACATGACGACGGAGCAAGTTCTTGAGCGTTATCCCGCAATTGTCGCGGCCAACCCAAGACGCCATAGCGATTGGTCGATTTGGTGCGAGGCCAATCAGTTGCCACAACCCAAGCAGCAAAAAAACCTGACCTTTTCCACATCGGCTCAAGCCGTGCAAGCTACGATACGAAAGCTCGGTGTGTTTGTCACTCACCGCCAGTTCGTGCGTGAAGAGATTCAACATGGTCTGCTGATGGAAATTGGCCACAGCACACTCCATCCGGAGCAAGCGTTTTACTTTGCCTGCCCGAAAGACAAGCTCAAACTGGAAAGCGTTTTACTACTGCGTAAGTGGCTAAAACAGGAGTTCAGCCAGGCTCAGTAAAGAATCTTTTGAAAACATTGAATTAGGTCACAGGCTTTTTTTCATACTTTGCTTCAGACAAAAAATTCTTAACTAGACTGTACTCGAGCGGTTTTATATCAAGGATGAGACAGTCATGAACAGTCTGGTGGGACAACAACTTAAAGAGATGGCCAAATTGGGCCGTCTGCGTAAACAAAAAGTTGTCCTGATTAGTTCTATCATCACTGCGTTAGTGCTGAGCCTGAATGGCTATCTGTTGTTGGTTGATAACCAGTTGGTGTACAGCCTGTTTAATCTGGCGTGTGCTGCTGCAGCCATCGCCAATATGATTTACAGCCGCTATCGACGCTCCGCGCATGCTGACCTCATCCTGACCAGTTTGCTGCTTACGCAAGCAATGATGCTTCTGGCACATGGTGACATTGAAGGCAGCAAACTGTTTTGGGTCTACCCGATTGTTGCCACCATCATCTTTATCAACCGTTTCCAGACAGGTCTCTTTCTGAGTATCGGTTTTTGCTTGCTGTCGATATTGTCGATCTACAGCAACCGGCATGCGTCAATAGGGCCTGATACCATGGCGTCTGACTACTTTGTCATCAGCCTGATCTCGCTCACCGCAATCTGCAACACCTCAGCCTATTTCTATTCCAAAGCGGTACGCTACATTCATTTACTTTATCGAGAAGGGATTGAAGAGCTGGCCTATACCGACCAGTTGACTGGCCTTGCCAACCGTTGGAGCTTTGAAAACTGGGCGACCGCAAAACTGGCAGAGCCGCATCCTCACTCACTGATTACCGCACTGGTATTTCTCGATATCGATAACTTCAAAGCCATCAATGACAACTACGGGCATGATGTCGGCGACCGGGTGTTGAAGCATTTCGCCCAGCGACTGAAAAACAACGTGCGCCACAGTGATCGTCGAACAGAGCGCCATGACTACTCAATTGCCCGCTTTGCTGGCGATGAGTTCGTGTTGCTGCTTTATGATGTAAAGTCTTTACAAGATCTCGACAGCATCCTGCACCGCATCAGTCATCTGTTTGAGGAGCCATACAAGGAAGGAGACACGAAATTATTGAACAATCTGACCGTCAGTGCCGGGGCTGCGCTGTTCCCGCTTGATGCGGATAACTTAGAAGAGTTGACGCGCTGTGCTGACAAGGCCATGTACGCAGCGAAACATGG
>ERZ1673961.494-NODE-494-length-15478-cov-13.838229_pt1 | contig 15478 bp, 15 predicted proteins | sample MGYA00580189_ERZ1673961 | MGnify/ENA primary metagenome ERZ1673961 (study PRJEB41334, sample SAMN05608105) | rock metagenome | biome: terrestrial subsurface; feature: shale formation; material: shale | place: USA: Pennsylvania ... | reverse complement strand
CGTTATGAGGTAACCCCTAACCGATGGAGGAAAACGTTCCACCAACAGCCTTAGATAAATATTAAGCGTTCCAACTAAGGTTTGCCATACATTTCCTCATGTTAATACCGATTATTAGGGAGGTCTGCGTAACTCATTTTTGTCCAACGGCTTGCTGACGGGGTAGATCATCGTAACGCAGAACTGCCCCAAACTTTGCCAGAGTCGGATTGAGCTTGATATCAAATCCAGCTTTATAGATTACTTTTCCTCATACTTAAAAGTCTAACTATATGGCCAAATGTGCTAATCCACGACAGAGCCTTATGTGTATCTGCGTCATGTCCTGACGAAGCTCCAACAAAGAGAAGAAGGAAGTGATCTCTTGCCTTATAGTAATACGCCCGTTCAATAGCTAGGTGGGTAGGAACACCCGCTTACAATGTCAGAAGCTAAGTCTAACCTCATTACTCACCCACAAAAATCCAACTAACCAATTGAAACTAATTGAAAGTTTATCTAACTAGTAGCATAGTGGCTTGACAGGCAATACTCGAGCCAGCGTTCGAAATATTATGCAAGCTCCTTAAACCACATTGCCATATATTTTATAAATTACATTTTCAATAAGTTTGAGTAAGGAAACCTAAGTGCTTTGGCCTGATAACGAATCAAAAGTAGACCTACTGAACTATCAATCCATAAGTAGCGCAATAGTAAAACTACTTAGTGATCAGCAAAGGCTTCCTGTTTCCATTGGCATTCATGGCGACTGGGGAGCAGGTAAGTCCACTGTTTTGTCTATGATCGAGAACTCCTATAAAGAAGATGAAAAAACTGTTTGCGTTAGGTTTAACAGTTGGCTGTATCAAGGATTAGAGGATGCTCAAACTGCATTGATGCAGAAAATCATTACGGACTTGATAAAGAACAGATCGGCCATAGAAGGATTTAAAGAATCAGCGGATTCTTTCTTAAAGCGAGTTGATTGGTTTAAAACAGCAAAAACCGTTGCTAACTGGGGGGTCACAGCACTTACTGGGATTCCAACGCCAGGGACAATGCAGGACTTATCAACTGCAATCGATACGTTAACTGCTCAAGCAGGAAGCCTAAAGCAAGAAGATATTACAAAGGGGTTAACAGAACTCAAGGGGTGTATTGGGAGTCCAAAAAACAATCGAGTTGTTACCGAAATTACAGAGTTTAGAGAAGAATATGAAAAGCTTCTGAAAGCCGCAGACATAGACCGACTTGTAATTCTAGTAGATGATCTTGATCGCTGCTTGCCCGACACGGCTATCGACACTATGGAAGCGATGAAACTCTTTTTGTTTATGCCAAATACTGCGTTCATTGTCGCGGCTGATGAAACTATGATCGAATATTCAGTGCGTCGTCACTTTCCCAACCTTTCCGAAGAAGTTGGCGGAATGGCATACACACGAAACTACTTAGAAAAACTAATACAGATCCCATTTAGAATTCCCGCTCTTAATGAGAACGAGACATCGATCTATCTGGCTTTGCTAATAGCGGAAAGTCTTTGCAGTCAAGATAGCAATGAGTTTAATAGAGTACTCGATCATGCCCGTTCAATCCTAAAAGAACCTTGGGCAAAAGGAAGCATTACAATTGAACAGTTTGAGAGTTTAACTGGGAAAAGCCTGTTGGAAGAAGAAAAGGAGTTATTCTTTATGGCTTCTCAAATCGCGCCAGCTTTAAACTTGGGAACAAAAGGTAATCCGCGTCAAATAAAACGATTTTTAAATGCGTTTATGACTAGGCTTCTGGTAGCCGAAAGTGCAGGCTATAAAGACGCGATCAAAGAAAATGTGTTAATCAAATTGATGCTCCTAGAAAGGTTTAATCCCAATGCTTATGAAACATTAAGGCTTGATAGCTTAAGTAATCCTGAAGGAAAACCACACTCTTTGAAAGCACTAGAAGAACCTGATTCCCTTGAAAGCCAAGAAGGTTCAAACGCCGCAGTACCAGCAACTCAAAAGCTCCTATTTGATGTCGAAAAAGATGATTGGCTAGGCAACTGGGTCAAAATTGAGCCTGCCTTATCTGATATAAAATTGGCACCATACTTCTTCTTAACACGAGAGAAAGTGAAGTTCATCGGTCTGGCGAAAAGTAACGAATTAATTGAACGAGCACTGAAGCTTCTGTCAGGAGAAGCTCTAGTAGTAGCTGGTGCACAAAGCACCGTGGAACAACTGTCTTCTGATGATGCAGATAAGTTGATGGATCTCCTGATTACCAAAATTCAAAGTACTTCAGGCGGATCCAAAGTACCTGAGTACTATCATGGAGCAATTCTGCTATGTAAATGTTTCAAAGACCTTCAACTAAAGCTATTGAAAGGTATTACAGAGATTCCCGAACGTAAAATTGGAACGTGGGCAGTTTCAGGTTGGGAACGAGCAGAATTGACCGAAGAAGCAAGAAAAGAGTTGAAAGCGTTGCTTAAAGACTGGTGTGAAAGTGAAAATATAACACTTGCCGCTACAGCAAAACAGCAGTTAAAAAAGGATAAATAATGGGTACATCGACACAAAATAAAGGCCCAAATAGTAAAAACCCTCTAGTACCAACATGGCTTGAAGGTAGTGGTGGAGGATCTGAGTCTCAACAACAGCAAGGTGGTGATGCGTCAGATGTAGTACCAAAACCTCAAATTAAGCCAGAGAGTGGGCAACGTTTTAGGAGTCCTCGCGGAGAGATGAATCGTTTTTTCCGTACTGGCGATACACGTGCTATGAAAAACGGAATCCGTCGGTATGTTAAGAATACTGGAGGAAAAGGCTCCGCTGTAAAAAGAATGGGGAGTTCAACTAAAGCTGCTGGAAACCTACTATCGTTCTTGACCGATGTTGCGCAGCGAGGAACCGATGCTGTAGCAAAAAGTTTTAATCTAACATTAAAGCCAAATGAAACAGCGGATGAACTACTACTTCGTGTATCTGATCAAATCTGCGACGTTTCAACTAGCAATATCCCAGATGCTGTGACGCGAAGCGCCTATATAGAAACTGTCATAGAAATGACAACAAAAATAGGTGTCACTGATTTAAATACCATCACACCTGAACAGATTAAAGCAAGCTTAAGCTGTTTTATTGGCAAAAGTGTTACCGAAAGAATCATCAATGATATCGGAAACAATATTGTGGCGGAAAAAGCTAATCCTGAGCAATTGCAAAATACTTTAAGAGAGTTAGGGGGGTATATTGAAGGTTGTGCTAGTGACGCTGTATCAAACCTGACTTCTGATGGCTTAGATATTATGGATACGGCATTGGTTGGAAAGATTGATGAAATATACACAAACGTATTTGAGATTCTAGAATCAGTTGGTGGTGAATAATGAAAAGATGTTCCGTTGTCGGTTTGATCGACTCCAATGACCAAGTTTCCCTTGCAGATAACGATAGCATAGTAATTTCAGTAGAGTTACCTGAGGATCAGTCCAAAACCAGATATGGTGTGGGTGCGTTTATCAAGAGAGCTAAGCAACATTTAGTTTCCCCTAATCTATATGCTTCGGAATTATTGAATCTCTCTGCACTTATATATGCAGCAGATACACGCATTAGTCGCGACGACTACTCGCAAGATGGGTGGACTCGTGAGTTTGATATCTACTTCCCTGTTAACAAAATAGGCACCTGGCAACCTTTAAAAGGAAAAATAGAAGAATTACTTTCATTTATCACTGGCGATTTCTGGAACTTACACTTTCGAGAAAGAGAAGCAAAGCATCACTTAGAAGTTATCAAAGGTTCGGATAGCGCTATACCAGTTAAAGCTGTTTCTCTTCTCTCTGGAGGGTTAGATAGTTTCATCGGTGCTATTGACTTGCTAAACACCAATATCGACACCTTGTTTGTTGGACATTATGCAAAAGATGGTACACAAAACTACCAAAATCAGGTCGAGCACGCGTTAAAAGGGCATTACCCAGAATACTTTAAAGGGTATGTTAAAGGTTGTTTGATTTTTGACAAGACTGTTTTTAAAGGTGGTAACCAAGAAATAAACTCGGAGAACAGCCAAAGGTCACGTTCTTTTATGTTTTTATCTATGGCGGCGTATTTAGCATCTAGCATGGGTGAATCATGTAAATTGATAGTGCCTGAAAATGGATTTATCGCCCTAAATGTACCGTTAGATCCACTTAGATTAGGTGCGAATAGTACAAAAACTGTACACCCTAACTTTATGTGTAAAATGGGAGAAATATTCGATTTTCTCGATTTGAATATTGAGTTGATTAATCCATATCGTCATATGACTAAAGGCGAAATGATGGCTAATTGTAAAAACCAATCACTATTGGCTAAACATGCACATGAGACTCTGTCATGTGCATCGCAAAGTAAAATGCGATGGGATCAAGGTGGATTTAAAGCTAATAGGCTTGGCGGTTCAGGGGGGAATGGTAATTGCGGATATTGTTATCCTTGCCTCATCCGAAAGGCCTCTTTTCAGAAAGCTTTGATAACTGATAATACCGAATATGTTGCAATTCCTCACTTCAATACGGCTAAAATCAAGGTAGGGAAAAATGGGAGTGTATATGCCGAGTCTAAAGACATTTTATCTGTTCAGTATGCAGGGTTTCGATTGAAAAACGGCCTGATCAAGCCAAAGATAGAGATTCATAAGTCAGGTACATTACAAGGTGTATATGATGAATGGGGCGATATTGCAGATATGTATGCTCGTGGACTTAGTGAAGTATACGGGTTGGTTAAAGATGTCACAGTAACTAAATCAAATTAGGAGGGAATTTGATAGTTGGTAACGATATTAAATATATCGACTTTCATTGCCATTGTGATTTGCTTCCAGGCTTTGATAATGGTTCACTCAAGTTAGATCGAGAAGTGGCGGCAATAGCCGTCACAACAACTCCCTTAGCATGGCCTAAGAATGTCAAGGAATCAAAACGCATAACTGGCATGATTCCAGCGTTAGGAATGCATCCTCAACTCATAGGTTCCCGTTTCAACGATCATTACTCATTCAGCAAGTACATACAAGATGCTTCAATTGTTGGTGAAATAGGACTAGATGGTTCAACGGCTTTCAAAGAAAGCTTAGCTGCTCAAGAAACGGTTTTATCTGAGATCTTAGAATTGTGCGCAGAAAACTCGAAGACGAAAGTACTATCGATTCATAGTCTTAGAGCAGAGACTAAGCTAATAAGACTCCTACAACAAAAAATAAGCATCAATTCACTTACCCCAGTTATGCATTGGTTTACTGGCTCTGCTGCACAAGCCAGTAAACTACTAGATATTGGGGCTAAGTTTTCTTTTAATCATAAAATGATAAGAACAAAAAGCGGACAAAATTTACTTTCTCATATTCCTAAGGAGACCGTACTTATAGAAACTGATTTACCTTTTACTAGTAAGACCTTTGATTCCTCTCTTCATAAAAAGCTGTTGAAAGAAACTAGCGTAAAAATTGCAGCACACCTGAATATGCATCATGAAGAATTCTCGGACAGTATTCTTCAAAATTCTACTGAGCTTCTAGCAACAACATTCAAGTAGGCTAGGCTAGTGTTTCCATCATGAGAAGCTGCCCCCCTCTGGCATTTTTCATTCCATCGTTAAGATCAGTGTTTACGGTGGTATGGTTTAGTTTCGTAGTCGCGTTGTTCACCTGAATGCGGAGTTAAACGGTTTTATATTCGAGAAAGTATGAGTGATATAGATAAAGTTCAATTAATACATGATGTTAAATAAACAGAACTTAAAGGCTATTTATCTGAAAATTTCTTTGGTTCAATGATGCTGGAAAAACTCTCATTAATGCTTCTACAACAAAACTGTATAAACGTAGTGCTGCCTCTAATTGGAAAGTATGGACTAAACACCATCAATTGGTACAAAAACTTTAAAGAACGAGCATTTGATAGGTGCTAAGATGAGTTTTTAATTTTGAATACACAATTGAACAATACCAGACTGTGAGATGGTCAGTGTACTAGCTCAAGTTAAAGCAGAAAGGTTGAGCATGTAAGTAAGGGGATCGCTTAAGGAAGTGTTATCCGTACAAAAACTAATCCTTGTGGCGCTAATTTACAAAAATTGCTGACACACTTTTGCCCATCCTTGATACGGTATGATGTCTGGTGAATTATCTTATCCCACCCCTTGTTTCGAGGTTTACAGAAATGCCTTAAAGTGTGTAATGCAAGCCTTTAATACCCATGAATAGAATGTTATTTCAAGGTGTTCCATTACCACAGAGTTTTTGCGAAGTACCGTACCGACTATACTTTAGAACTATTTATAAGATGGTGTACAGATGGAGTGGCTCACAATTATTGTAGACAAGCCGTTGAGTCCTCATGCTACTGATAAAGCTAAATTTTTGTTGCTTTAGCATATGGTCGAACTCCTCTTTAGATAAAGATCGATCAATAAGAGCCATACCGAGTGAGTAGGGGTCACTGTACGGACATGAGTGGATAGAAAGGCTTTTGTCTGTGCTAGTAAGTGAACGTACTTGTAGGTCGGACAGGCCAATTAATGTCATAAGTAATGGACTCCAACTCAAACAGTAAAGTACTACCTGTTCATTATTTTTGACGGGGATAGCGTAGTCTATACTTGTAACTGTTACATACCCAGCACCAGTAATTATTGCTTCCTGATCAGGGTTGAACCAACCTGAAGGAACTGACATACCTTTCGCTCTTGTCACGTATTCGTATTGGAAAAAAGGTAAACCATACTGAGACTCTGACTGTATATTTTGTGCAAAAGTGTAAACTCGCTTATCTTGATCGACGAACACATTGCTTCTCAGAGCTTGTAAAAGGCAGAGAAAATTGGTTATCTCAACACGGTTACTTTCAGCAATAGTGAGAATATTTTTGCTCAATGGAGAAGGAGCATATTTCTCGTGTTTGAGGTGTAGTACCTCAGCAAGGATGTCCGATGATTCTTCTAGAGTTAAATACGTATATTTACTCTGTAAGTGCAAGGCATACTCGCGCAATTGAATTTCAGCAAAGTGAAACAGTACGTCTGGCTGCAGCCGTCCATTGACGCCTATTAATAGTTCCTTTTGCCAAAGAGGCAAGTTTTGGATATTTTGACAAAGATCTTTAAAGTCTCGATTGTTGTAAATAACTTCGGCTAAAAGATCTCTGGCTTTATTTTGTCCAATCTTAAGGTTATTTGATAGAATTTTAGCCTGTAACTTTAGCCGTTTGAGGGGGAAGTTGTTTTGCATATTGTATTCTCTATTGCAGCAAAGTCCCCCCGTAACAAATAAAGAATAAAACGATAAACAATAGTTCTGACTGAAAGTGTTTCTGAAAGAGAATTGGCAATAGCTTTACGGGGAGGATCGTGGGTGCTTCTCTTACACCAGACGCTCACAATATATCAAGTTTCAATAGAATGCAACCTTAATAATGATCTGCTTTAACGGTGGTTAGTCACTGATTGTTATGATTTAGTTTGGAACCAGCGTGTTTGACTGACGTATTTATGCCCCATTCCATACTGGCAACTAGGAAGAAATCCTTCTCAGTTTTTTCTCCCACCCACCGCGACAAACTTCTGCCCCAATTTTTTCAGCATAAGATCTTGGACACGTTTCTTGTGTCATTTATTGACCTACTTTTACTAATGAGGGACTATGGATTTAGCATGATACCGTGTGTTATACGGGGATTGCCTTTTTATCGCAGATTAAATCGAGATTAGGGTGTAATGCTGCCGTTGTTTGCTTATCTCAGCATCGATTTATACTTAGGAGGCGAGTTACGGTAATCCTGATAAATGTCCAAAGTGTAATGGCTTCGAATTTGAAATAAAGCAAATCGAAAATTAATGAATAAAATATTTAGAATACTCAGTTAGAGCACGTAAAGGAATATATTTGATGAGTAGTAATAGTAGGGTTGGAGTTCAATGGTGTTCTTGGTGTTTTAAACAAGCACAACATCAACTAGTCGATAGAAATTATTTATCAAGAAATGAGTATCAATGTTTAGAGTGTCTTAACTTTACGGTACAATGCCGATATTGTTCTAATATGGCAACCTTTAAGCCTTATAAAACTCTAAATAATATTAGTGTAGAATCTTTGGCTGCAACAGCTCTATCTTCAAGTGTAGTTGGAAAACTTAGCTCTTTAAACCCAACACGAAAGCTCAAAGAAATTAAAAAAGAATGGGCGAGCGAATGCTGTGCAGAACATGATGGTACAATTGCAAGTTTTGAGTCTTTATCTGCTCGCCTAGATGATTTATCCGATTTTAAAAATATTTTTGATAATAGAAAAGTTAACATAGCAGCAGGGGGCAAGATTCTTGGTGGTATGGTCGCAGGTGTCGCAGTTTTCGGACCGTTATCTTATGTTGCCGCTCCAGCCATCGCTTCTTCTATAGGTAGTCTTGGTTTATTAGGCGCAGCTTCAACAGGAACTGCAATTAGTACACTTAGTGGAGCTGCCTTAACTTCTGCATCTCTTGCGGCGTTAGGACCTGGAGGAATGGCTGGCGGGGTTGCTTTTGTTTCAGCCGTGGGTGCTGCTTTAGGTGGAACGAAAGGAGCAGTTGTTAGTAATAGCTACTTTGGTTCAGTAAAAGATTTTAACATAATCAAAGTTCGAGATGGTGTAGGTCCTGCAGTCATATTTATTAATGGATTCCTTTCTCAGAAGAATCAAGATGCAAGCGATTGGTTAGAAGGTATAAAGGATAAATATCCAAACAACCCTTGTTACTTAGTCACTTGGGAGTCAAGTGTACTATATGATTTGGGAACTTTAATCGGAAGTGGTACAGGAAAAAAATCAATGGAAAAGTACCTTGCTTACTGCGCAAAAAAGGCATCCAAAAAGAACGCAGCAAAAGTAGGACCGCTAGGCTGGGCTTCTATTTTAACTGATTTAATTGATAATCCTTGGCATGTAGCTATGGCAAAATCATCCATGACAGGAATTCTCCTTGCCGATATTATTGCTCGAACTAACCATAAAGATGGCTTTATTTTGATGGGACATTCACTAGGCAGTCGTGTTATTTATTATTGCTTAGGGGCATTGTCTACTAAAGCAGAATGTTATGTTAATGATGTCCATCTGTTTGGCGGTGCCATTGATGGCTCTGGAAAAGCTGATTGGGAATCAAAAAAATCAGCAGTTAAAGGAACTATTAATAATTATTATTCTAAAAATGATGATGTCCTTAAGTATTTATTTAAAACAGCCAATATTGGTTTAGCTGGTAGCCCTATTGGCTTGGGTAATGTTATCTGTTCAGATAGTAATAACAATGATGTATCAGATGATGTTTTAGGTCATATGTTATATAAGAGTACGTTAACAAAATATTTAATGAACAATGAGTAAGTCGGAAGTATGAATGAATATTCAGTAGTGCATACTGAAGACGAGTTAGAAAAAGTGATTGATGAAAATACAAAAAATATCTTTGTTGCAAATAAATAACTGCTAACTAAGGCTTACGATGCTGAGGTGTATTGGGCGCTAGATGATAAACCTGTGCGTAAAAATTCAATGCGTTTTTAGGTTATGAAAACTTGGTTGAAAAAATCAGTAAGAGCTTCTGCGTAATAACAAGGCATTTAAGAGTGATTCAGCACGCGTGGCAGTTTTGGCATGCGGTGGTTTTTGGTGTTGAAGTGCTATGCATCGGCTTGGTCATTGCGTGCTTCACACCTTAATTGGGCGTTAGATTAAAAGGAGAGTGTCATGCACTGGAATTTGTTTACAGTATTAGAGAGTGACCTTTCAAGTATCTCTCGCTTCATCGAGTTTGATGAGCGAAATTTTGCCACTTTTTCAACGGAACTATCAAAGCTACTATTATCGATAGGCTCAGAAGTTGATGTTGTATTTAAACAACTATGTAAAGTGGTTGATGAAGATGCTCGCAGAAAGAACATCGTAGATTATCATAAAGTTCTAAGTGAAAATGACTGTATAAAAAGCATTCTTACTGAAACAGTATCTATACCGAGGTTTGGCATAGAGATAAACCCATTTGAAGAGTGGGATGCTGATACACGTCCACAATGGTGGAAGTCATATAATAAAGTGAAGCATGACAGGCAGGAAAACTATCATGAAGCCTCACTAGAAAATGTTCTCCGATCTTTAGCTGCTTTAATGTTATGCGTCTTTTACTTGAAGAAACTATCTAACTCTACATCGACCAATAAAGAAGTAACTTCGATGCTTCAGCCGAAGTCTCAGCTTTTACGACTCAAAGAAGAATATTATTACAGTAATGTGGTTGTTTAATCTAACAATCTAAGAGCGATTCGGCACGCGTGGCATTTTACTATGCGTTGGTTTAAGTGATTAAGGTGACATGCGGGAGCATCGGTATTGCGTGCCTCACACCTTAATTGGGCGTTAGGTTTTAGGAGAAATATGCAGATATCTGGTTGGTGATTTCAAAATGGGACTGGAGTGGGATCGTACAAGCTGGTTCGGGGCTACTTACTGTTGTTGTTGCTTATTGTGCTCTTTCTTCATGGAAAATTCAGCAAAAATCAGCGCAAGTAAACGCTTTGTTTGATGAGTTAATTACTGAAGTAAATGAATTTATTCGTCATTCTGTAGTACCCGCACAGATTGTGAAATTTAGCCATATTCGGTTTGAGTCACATAAAGACTACATTGAACTAGACAAGTCACTCCCTCATCCTGAGGTCGTTTATGTAATAAATGAGTTTGGCAATGACTTATCAAAACAGTTAATTGCGGCTCTTGAACCATGTGGTCAGAATTCGAGTCGTATAAAATCTTTGCTTGTTCGCATCCAACTTCATCAACCGCTTGGTTTCGAAGATTGTATTAACTCATGTAATTACATTATTTGGCAACATGACAGAATGCAAGCATTCGCTATGACTTTGGGTAGCCCACATATGAACTGGGAAAACCCAATGGTAGCTAGAAGTGTTGAAAATTCATTAGCCATAACGGCAGAAAACATCGAAGAACACACCAACGAAAATTATGCTAAATTACTAAAATATATTACAAAAACCTACGGCATCATCTACAAAAAGCCTAAAAAAGCATTTAAGAGTGATTCCTAACGCTTGGCATTTTTTGCTTCTTCTTTGGGTTCAGTGTTTACAGTGGTATGGTTGGGTTTCGTGGTCGCGTTACTCACACCTTAATGCGGCGTTAAATGGCAAGAGGCAGTAATGATCGTGACCAAATTTAAGTCTGAAAGGTCAGACGATAGAGAATTAAAATTAATGTCAGCGCAAATGGACGTCATTAGATCTGGTGTCAGAACTTTGATCTATGCAAGGCAAATTAGTGAGCTAAAAAATAGTAATAACTATTTTTGGGTATCAATTTGCAACGCGCATTAAGGTCATTTCATTGAGTCTTGGGCTAAGTGCTTTGGCAACTACAGTGAGGACACATACTGGAAAAACTAGATGTTAATCGAGGTAGCTTCCGAAAAGAAATGTTCAAGGAGCTTGATACTTATGAGGGTAAGTTTGTTGCTTATCTTAAGGAGGTACTTGCTTTAAGAAATGAGTTCTTTTCACATACAGATTTGTCGAAAGACGCAGTTTCTTTGGACTTTCCAAAGCTTGATATGGCTTTGGGCTTGTTTATTTTCCTCTACAAGGTTTTACAAAGACGTTTGTTAACTGCTGAGAGTTTGGTTGTAGACCGCGGACCACTTGATTTTAAAGTATGGATGTTAAACCTAGAAGAAGAGGCTGATAAACTAATTACGGTCGCTTATGACGCAAGTAAAAACATAGATGGGTACCAGTAAAAAGCCATTTAACAAACTGTTTAAGAGTGATTCACAACGCGTGGCATTTTACTATGCGTTGATTTTAGTGTTTAGGGTGGTATGCGGCGGCTTTGGTATTGCGTTGCTCACCCTTTAACGGGGCGTTATGGCTTAGGAGTCAAAATGACATATGTATTAGCAAATAAAGCAAGTAAAAATCAGATGCACTATGCATTTGAATCTAGTTTTAATATCGATTCTATTGAGTATAAACGGTTCGTCTTGACCACGTTCAATAAGATCATCAAGGTAATATCTTGATTGACTCCGACACTCTAAGGGATTTCGAGTTGTTAGGTATTCCAGCTTTCGAGAAAAAATCCTCAGCTAAAAAGTTCCTAGTTGGTCTAAGTTTAGGGGGGCATGCTAAGTATGTCGGGGTTCGTTATAAGAGGGCATATGAGAATAACTTTACAGGTCTCATAGCATTTTCAAGCTGGACAGAGCTAAATCGATAAGCAAGAGTTAATATTACATGTTAGATGATAGCCAAAGAGAAACTTTAACTGACAAGATGTTCAAGGAGGAAGAGGTTGGTAGTAGATACTCCAACACTCTTTTTGTGCGCCTTGTCGGGTTACGGATCGTTTTTACAAATGTAGATTTTAGGTATTGTATTTTTGATGCTGCGTACCTAAGAAACTGTACTTTTGAGTCTTGTGATTTTACAGGGTGCAGGTTTATAAATAGTAATTTAGTTGGTTCTGCTTTCAATGGGTGTAAGTTTGATTATGCAACATTTGAAAAAACTCAAATTGATACAGATATCTTACAAAATGGTTGTCCTAGCTCAGAAAATCTAAAGTTGAAATTTGCTCGCTCTCTTCGAACAAACTATCAGCAACTTGGTGATGCCAAAGCAGCTAATAAGGCTATCAGTATCGAGTTAAAGGCAACAGAAGATCATTTACACAAGGCTTGGAGTTCAAAAGAGTCTTATTACAGAAATAAGTACAAGGGGCTTGTTAGGGTATCTCTTTTTGCGGAATGGCTGGAATTCAAGCTGTTGGACTTTATTTGGGGTAATGGTGAAAGTGCCTACAAGCTATTTCGGGCTGTTTTTTTAGTGTTATTATTATTAACCATATACGATGTGGTTAACTATGGCGACCCTAATTTAGTTAGTGATTATTGGTCTTCATTTATAAAATCTCCTCAGGTTTTATTTGGTATAAATGGGACATCTGAATATTCTGGTGCTTTCTTAGCTTTAGTATTTGCAACAAGGCTAGTCATGTTTGGCTTCTTTATGTCAATTATAATTAAACGTTTTAATAGGAGATAATTGTGCATATTTATGCTTTTGGCTCCGTATGTCGAGGTGATATTGACATGGGTTCTGACGTCGACATGCTGATTATCACAAATGGCCATTTAGAACACATAAATCCATCGGATTATTCAATTTATTCGTATGACCGAATTAAAGAACTCTGGGAACAAGGTAACCCTTTTGCTTGGCACCTTCATTTGGAATCTAAACTAGTATTCTCACAAGATAGTTTGAACTTCTTGAGTGATTTGGGTAGCCCTAGCGCTTATGCTGATGGTGAGTCGGATTGTGTTAAGTTCTATGAAATATTCAAATCAGCGTGTGACTCAATAAATGAAACAGAGTTGTCTCGTATGTTTGATTTATCAACAGTGTTTTTGGCAATGAGAAACTTCGCTTCATGTTACTCATTGGCATATTTAGAACGTCCTGACTTTTCGAGACGTTCTAGCATAAACCTAGGTGCTTTAAGTGTTCCAATCAACAAAGAAGTATTTGATGTGCTGGAGTCTGCTAGAATTCTCTGCACACGAGGTGTTGGAAGCTCTCTGACAGAGCTTCAAGTCGATACAGCAATTAAGAGTCTATCCCAAATAGAATGTTGGATGAAGTCATTGATAAGAAGAATAGATAAAGTATGAGTGAGTTTAGAAATAGAATTGAATCTCAGCGTGAAGCTATCAAGATCGTAAACAGTTTCCACTTATATGGGGAGCCTCTATTTAGTTTGACAGAAAAATCAATCAACAGATGGGTATCTATCAACCAAATAGATCCTGAGGCAGAGCATGTTAATCTAGTTATTCAGGCTTCTAAGAAACTATTCTTCTTGGCGAATAAAAGTCAGGAGCAAATCACGGAAGACTACAAGAAGCTATCGAAAGATGTAGAAGATATTTTTGTGAAAATAAGTCAGGAAATGAGCTTACTCCAGCAAAATATTGGCTAACAAATTGCTTAAGTGATGCGTGCATCCACGGGTTTGGACTGTGAGTCGAGTGAATTTCCCATATTAGAAGTAGAAGTTATTCGTACTTTACTAATTTAGGAAAGTCACTGAAACACTTTTGTTCAGTCGTTAGATACAATTCCAGCAGCGCTCGATTTCGGTTAAGCATGCCGATTTTGGCTCATTCCCACGCATGGGAATGGCTCAACTCACCATTTCTCTTCGCCATCATCGTCAGCTCTCGAATAGGTGCTTTCGCTTTTCTGAACAATATGCATTTCAAGATTTAGCGAAGATAAGATGCGAAATAGCGTCTGAATCCTAGTCGTTTCTGGATTAATCTCAAACTTAGAAACGGTGTCTTGTTTAAGACCAACGGGGTCGGCAGTCTTAGCTTGCGACAGCTTTTTGTGTTTTCTTTCATCACGAAGATGTATTGCTAACTGCTTAGGCGATGTTATCAACATGACAATTCCTCATATTTACCCTCTATAAAGGGTAGTTTGAGTCTTATCCGCAGTCAAGGGTAAAAGGCAACTTTAGCGTGTGAGAATAAGAAAACAGCCCCAAGGGGCTGTTGGTTCTAATTTGTGCTTGCTTCCATTTTCGCTAAGTATGCGATTAGCTTTTGAGCATCTTTGCCTACCTTTTTTGATGCTTGCTTGTGATTGAAAGGCGTTAATGTCTGAGCGTATGGTGCAAATCTTTTTAAATTTGATGTATCAGAGATTGATGCAATACTTTTTCTTTTCGCTCTTATAGCTTGTAAGTTATTGCTGTCGCCAAGACTGAGTGAGTAGTCATTGAACATAACCGTAGGGAACTTCGCTGCATTTAGCCTTAAAGTCATTCTGTATAGTGCTTGATGTAGCTCTTGCGCTTCTTCAGCATTAATCGCATCTTCACTTTCTAGCTCGTCAAACATCTCTACAGCTTCATGCAGTTTCGCAGCTATTGCACAAAGAGAGTGTTTCTCTTCATTGATAACAACACTTTGCTTTTCATGCAGCTCTACTTTTCTGTACTTCTTGTATAGCGCATTTGCGGGTTTGAAGTGAGACATGATTTCTTCAAAGTTGTGCTCAGTGATTTCGTACTTTCCAGACTTTGCTTCTTCAGTGCCATACTTTGAAATTAAGTCTTTTATTGATTTTGGACATGCAGGGGCTGTAATTGGTAGCTTTATTAACGTTACATGTGTTGCGTTACCGCTAGAGTTTGTCAACTCTGGGTCTCTGACAATGATGTAAAGCATCTTGCCGCTTTTGTTTTTCTGAAAGCGAGGGAGTGGAGATTTTTTTTGTTTGGGTGTGACTGTAACGTTATCAGTTAACTCATTATTTATCTTTTTAAAAATACTCATATTATTATCTTTTTATTATTATCTTTTTATTATTATCTTTATACTTTAATTATATCATTTAAATTTATAATA